>Ga0209624_10001356_pt1 | contig 19379 bp, 17 predicted proteins | sample JacPinW_OM2H0_O1_FD_188565 | JGI IMG/M metagenome (GOLD analysis project Ga0209624, IMG submission 188565) | Forest soil microbial communities from Algoma, Ontario, Canada - Jack Pine, Ontario site 1_JW_OM2H0_O1 (SPAdes) (version 2) | ecosystem: Environmental > Terrestrial > Soil > Boreal...
TAGTGAGATCAGTCGTTGACCGCGGGCGGACCTGGTGTTCTCATCACTTTCGATTACGCCCAAGTTATAGCGCATAGCCCGGCTGATGGCTTCGCTCAGCGTCAGCCGTAGAACTTCGCTGATGGCGGGGCCGCTGGGAACGCTTCCGAGATTCGGTGAGACCGCCTGCGCCCAGGATGCAGTCGTCGCGAGGACTAGCAGCATCAACGTGCACAATCTGTCTATGCCGAGGACTCTTCCGCTCGAGAGGTCGACACTCTCAGAACTAGGTCTCGCTAACACTAGTTTGTTTCCGTGCCGAATTCTTATTCTCATCCTCTGCATCGCTTTCTCTTTTTCCGAGGGCGCTACCTTTCTGTTTTGCCCGTGTGTAATCAAACTCGGGAATCCCTCTGATCTTCATTCGGCGCCGCGTGAGCACTTATGTGTGCACCGTTCCATCGCCGCGCCTGGGAGTAGGCCCCGGCTACAATTCCGCGGGACACGTCCAGCAAGAGTGCGCAATCGGCGAGCGAGGCGTGTTGTATTCCCCGCAGCACCAACGCGCAGCGGGCAAGGGGGTCGAGCGCCGCAATGATTTCTCGCGGATCGACGTGCCGAAGCGACATGATCTGATCTTCGGAAAGCACGTCATCATCAGCGTGTTCGGAGGATGAATCCACATAGCGGCTCGCCGACGCGGAAATGAGATCACGGACTTCCCTCACCGCCGCCCGCACGGTTGCATATTTCGCCCACCCGATGAGCCAGTCGCGAAATAGACCGCTATAGTTCGCGGACAGAGCGCTCGCGTTTACAACCGCCAGGTCCGCGAGGGCGTCGTCTCCGGTAATGAGCAGCGCGATCCAGTACAGGTAATTGCGTTGCTCAGCGAATACCGATTGGATTTCATGGCTCGAGGCTCGGCTGCCCTTGGGCCGGTCCAGTTGTTTTCGCTCACTCGAATGAAACCATTCCATGACAGGCCTCTTACCTTGAATGAAGGCCACAGCCCTTCCTCCGGGGACGGGGCGAACTACGGTGAAGCGACATCTCTGCAATCACGCGGATCCTCTGATCGGAATCGTCCAATGCGGCAACGAGTGCCTGATGACCTCCAAAGTTTCCCCAGTGTTGCGACTCCAGTGACACCCAAACAAGTACAGACGGTCGTGGTTTCCGGCCATTGCGGATCGTTTCGATAGCGATTGTTCCGATAACCCGGTGGCCCCCAGACTACTGCCCACCCCGCCCAAACTCCGGTCCTTTCCAGTTGCTTTTTTACTCCCCCTGTGGTCGCATGGCACCTTGCACTCTTTCGTTGCGAGTCTGCACCGCCAGCTCTGCGAGGCCCAAGAACGTCTGCGAACGCGTTACATCGCCCGGGGGAGAGCCCTGGCGCATTTCGGCGCCATCGGCAAATGCAGGCGTTCGCAGACATGAAGGGGATAACAGTTCTCAGCAACAAACACCCCTCCAATTCGCGCTAACCACAACAGCACCTCCTCACCCGTCAGATCGACGAATGTCACCTCCGATAAATTCACAACAAGTCGCGGCGGAATCTTGCAGCGCGTCACTCGATCCCTTGCATCCTTTGCGAATTCCCCGACGAGGCGGCCTTCCAGTCGCAAGGTCACTGTGTCCCCGATATCGTGGCATTCGACACGCAACATCGACAATCTCCATCGCCGAGCTTTCGCGATCGACCGCTTGGGATAGTGCAGCCGGCATGCCATCGCAGTTAGTGTTCTAACTTGCTGGAGGCGCAGGATCTTTTGGCGTGAGAGGAGTCGGTGTCATGCCCGATTGCGGGCGGTGCCTGAATGTGGGCGGAGCCGGAATAGCGCCACCAGGATACGGCCCAGTTCAACCTCGACGGCGGTGTGTACTTCGTCAGCCTCGACCGACTCCGAACAGGGCCAGCATGCGATTTGGGGGAAGCAGGCGTGCTCCTGGACATCATATCGAGTGAATACTTGGACGCGGGCACTGATGGCCTTGAAGAGTCCTCTGCCATTCCCGAGCGCTCATGGTTCCGAAACAGAGTTTCGAAACCAGGAGACCCGTTTTGCCGAGCATTGCGTATTCCATGATGTTCCCCAATTGGCAGCGCTCCGGTTTTAGAGCGAAACCTATCGCGACGCCGAGCCTGCGCCCGATGGGACTTCGAGGACGAATTGACCGTCCACCATGGGATCATTTATAGTCAGTTCCATTACTTCAAGCTTGATAGAGCATTCCTCCAGCGGTCGCCGTATCTGTATATTCGTGGGAAAGAACAGCCCATTGAATTCACGATAATCGTCGTAGCGAACGTCGGTGACGACAAACCCGTGTTCGTCATAAAAGAGTTCCTGGTGCCGTCGCAAATCAGTTCGGTCGAATACGACCTTGCGCGATAAATACCACTCGTTGCCATCCTGTTTAATAATGTTGAGCGTATACTCCGGCTGCAGAGTCAGCTTGTGTGTGCCGGGATCGATCACCTCCTGGTCGCGGTCTTCCAGCACGGCCAGTTCGTTCTGCAGGTCCACAGCTTGCAGCAGTAGGGCGTCATAAATCACCTGCGGTTGCAGGTTTCCCAAGGGCTGTGTAAATGGTCTCGCCACATCGCGGTTACCAACAACGAACTGGCTCTTGGACGGAATCCACAACTTGAACTCCTGGCCAATACTCACCCTATCGAACACATGGTTCTGCCAGATCGGGTCGCGTCCGATCCTTCGCAGCGAGGAAGGCTTGCGAGCCAGAATGTAGGCGCGGATTTCCTGATATTCCCTAATCTTTCCCAGCTTGCTGCCGCCAACGGAAGCGGTAATGCCTACCGTGGCCTTTAACGTCTGGATCTCGGTGGCTTCGGCGTTGATGCGCTCAATTAAGTTCTTACTGCTCGCTGTTTGAACCACGGCTGTGCTCATGCGAAGAGCAACCGGACGGGATCGGGACAAACAACCGCCGAGCGCAACCACGGCAATCAGTAATAAGAGGATACGTGGGAGAATACGTAAACACCGATAGCCCTCTATCATGGCGCTTTTGTCCATCTTCGGTTGCGGGGAAACGGCCTCCATCGGCTAGACCTTCGCGGTTCCGCGCATAAGACAGTGCAGGCAGCGTGCCAATAAAAGTTGGACGTAAGTTGTTGCGAGTGCAAGGGCGTCGAAACGTGACGCTGCTCGCGATCATGCCCTATTGCGGGCAGTGCCCCCATGTGGGCAGGTTGAAGACTGGTCCAATAATGGAAGGTCGGTCCCCGTCTGGGGCGGTCGATGATTGGGATCGCGTCGTTCTCAGTAGTCAGCCTTTGTGATGTTGAGTCGCCGCATCTTGTTTTGCAGGGTTGTGCGCTTCAGCCCGAGACGTTCCGCCGCCGCTCCTGCGCCGGAGATTCTTCCCGATGCCGCTTTCAGCGCCGCAATGATGGCTCGGCGCTCCGCTTGCTGGAACGTCGATACGGGAGCGGCATTTCGGACGGATGAGTTCTTGAGTTCAGCGAGGGGAACATTCAACTCATCACCCTGTGTCAGGATGACGGCACGCTCAATGAAATTCTCCAATTCTCGAACGTTACCGGGCCATCCCGCGTTGCTCAGTGCATCCATTGCGGGCTTGGGGATTGATTTGATGCGCTTCTGCATCCGGCGCGACAACCGCGAAACAAAATAGTGAACGAGCAGTGGAATGTCTTCGCGTCGCTCACGAAGCGGCGGTATCTCAATCGGAAAAACACTGAGCCGGTAAAACAGATCCTCGCGGAATTGATTGTTGCGGATCATCAGCGACAGATCTCTATGCGTCGCCGCGATAAGGCGGACGTCCACATGAATGGTCTTGTTGCTGCCCAGCCGCTCGAACTCTTTTTCCTGCAACGCGCGGAGCAGCTTCGGCTGCAACTCCAGACTAATGTCGCCGATTTCATCCAGGAACAAAGTGCCGCGATCGGCAAGCTCCAAACGGCCGCGCTTCTGCATCAGAGCGCCGGTGAATGCACCTTTCTCGTGTCCGAAGAGCTCGCTTTCGACCAGCCCGGACGGAATGGCAGCACAATTGAGCCTGACAAACGTTCGCTCTCGTCTTGGACTAAGGCTATGGAGTGCGCGCGCAACCAGTTCTTTGCCGGTGCCCGTCTCGCCGCGAAGCAAGACAGTAGATCCCGTTGGGGCGACAATCTCGATCTGGTCGAGGACTTTGCGCAGAGCCGGGCTCTTGCCCACGATATCCTCGAAGTTGTATTCCGCGCGGATTTCGGATTCGAGATACAAGCGCTCGTCTTCCAGGCGATTTCTCGAGGCACTGAGTCGTCCATACGCGAGCGCATTGTCCAACGCGAGGGAAATCTGCGCGCTGATTTGGGACAAAATGTCGAGGTCTTCTTGTCCAAAGTTGTTGGGCCGCTTGCTCCCCATGGACATAAGCCCAAGCGGTCCATTCGACGTGCCCAAGGGAGCAACCGCCATCGCAGCGATCGATTCAGCCTTCAGTCGTTCGAGAACCTCCGGCCGAAGCTTGTCGATATCCTGCTGCCACCAGATCTCAGCGGTTCGGGAACGCATCTTCTCAGCTTCCCGGTCGGTGACTGCACGGGCGGGAATGTCTGCAAGAAAGCCTTTGCCGCCGGGAAAATCGAGGACTGCGCATTCCAGCTGGTTGGACTGTTTATCGATGAGCCAGAAACCGGTGAAGTCATTTGCAAAGTATTTGCGAATCGACGCCGAGGCGGAACGGAACAGCTCATTGACGTCCAACTGCGTTACCACCTGATTGTTGATCTCGAGCAGCAGCCGGAGCCGATCGCGCTCCCGGGCCAACTGCCGTTGGTACGTCTCTGCGGCATCGGTGGCGATTGCGCTCTCCAGGGCAACCCCAACATGCGATGAAACGGAGGTCATGAGCTCCACGTCGTCGGGGCTGAATTTTTCTCCCTGCGCGATCCCAAATGTCAAAGCCCCAAGTTTCTTCCCGGATATCGAGATTGGAAAGATGTACGCGCTGTGCGGGGTGCCAAGCGTGGCTTGCGACGCCAGTTGGGGAATCTTTGAAAGCTCGGCCTGAAGGTCGGGAATGTAGATCGGTTTTTGTTCGTCCAGCGCTCTTCCAACGGCACTCCCCACATGCGGGACCTCAGTACCGATTTCAACTTGATAAGCTTCCGAATCTCGGTCAAATGCTATGAGCCGAACCGAGTTCCCGTTGTCGCACAGCAGGCAAAGGCTAACCGAGTCGAAAACAACAACGCTAGACAATAAACGGCGCAAGCTCTGCAGGACAGCCTTCAAGTTCGGCTGGGATGCGATGGCGCCGGACACTTCAAGCAAGGTCCGATACCTGCCGTCCGCTGCGCTTTTTGATTCCATTTCACCCACCGGGACGCCTGTTTGCGACAGTGATCCGCCTAAGTAAGGATGACTATTTCGGCTGCGGGGGGTGTGTATCTGGTCCTACTTCAACCGTGCAATCGGCAGTTGCATGATCGCATCGCACACCCCAACTGAGTGCCCTGTTGTATTGGCTCTTAAGAATAGCGATCCATTCATTAACGCGGTCGGGTGAGTACACGTCACCGGCTTTCGGCGAGTCCGTCATGGCCTCCTCCGGAAGATCGCTTAGCCCGGAAACATGAAAACGATCGACGTGGTATATCCGCCCCGGCTGCACCACGAAGACTCGCTTAGTTCCGGCCTGCCTTACTTCAACCTTTGCCCCCCAATATCCCTGTTCGTTGTACGCGACCTGGAGCATATAAGCCGCGTACATCTCGGTGTTGTTCTTATCCGTCCAGCCGTGTTCGACATTTCCTTCTTGAGCGCACGCACACACGCTTAGAGACAGCACGATGAGTAGAAAGGCGATTCGACCAGGCATGACGCACTCCTTAACGCCAAATGGTACCGACTGAAACCCTCCAACCCCTACACGCACAATCTTTGTATTATGCGCCGATTGACGAAACTGCAGGTTTCCGAGTAATGGCGATCGCACCGATCCCCATACGAGAATGACTCGTTAATTCTCCACGATCATGTCCTACGAATGCCGGCCACAGATAGAGTGGGGACTCGAGCAGTGGAATTGCGGACCACAAATTCGGGCTCAACCTCGATCGACTCTGCTCCATCTTCATGGCGTTCGATTCGCTCCAAGAGGGAGCGCGCCGCTAGCTCCCCCATCCGTTGCAGTGGCTGGCGTACAGTAGTGAGACTAGGGTTGTTGTGTACGGCAATTCTTATGTCGTCGAACCCCACCACGGAGACGTCCTCGGGAACTCTCAATCCCGCCCGTTGGAAGGCAAGAATCGCACCGATTGCGGCAATGTCGTTGTAGGCAAACAGCCCGGTGAATGGCCGTCCTCGCGAAAGCAGCTGCGCGGCGAATGGATAGCCCAACTGGGGTGTGGCATCTCGGCCTTCGAGTTGAACGATAAGCTCCGACCGCATTGGAATGCCGAGTTCCTCGGCAACCTCGCGGATGGCCTTCCAGCGATCCTCGGAATCTGGACTTTCGGCCGATCCCTTCATAAAAGCGATTTCTCTGTGACCCAGTTCGGTCAAATGCTTCAGAGCCAACCATGCGGCTTTGCGATGATCCAATACGATATTCGTAACCCCTTCCACGTGGCAGTGCCCGGGAATCGCAATGGCTGGCAGTGGCAAGGGCCGATCGATCAAAGTGTCCACGGTAATGAGTCCTTCCACACCACGATCCAATAGAAGGTGCGAATAGGTTTCCAGCAGCCTGGGATTATCGCGGACAGCAACGGTAAGAAAGAAGTAGTTCTTCTGCCGAAGGTATCGTTCAACGCCGCTGATGATGGGGGAGCCGTAGAAGTCCCCGATCTCCTGAGTGACCACGCCAATCGTATAGGTGCGTTTCACTCCCAGATTGCGAGCATAGAAGCTGGGACGGTAATTCAACTCACGGGCGGCCTGGAGAATTCGCTCGTGCGTGTGTGGTGGCACCGACTGGGACGCCGCGGATTTGTTCAACACCGCAGAACAGGTCCCCTTTGTGAGCCCCACGCGCTCGGCTACCATTTGCAACGTCACAGGATGACGCTTCTTAGCGGTTTTCTTCTGGTTTGCTCTCATCCGCTGTCGCTCATAGCAGCTTTGACCATGGCGTACAAAACGGCGCCAGTTGCTGATCGATCCAAGCGAACATTCTAGCTGATGGAGCATGCATGTTGAAATATCGAAGAGAGGCTCGAAGCTCCATGCCAATGTCGTTGTCAATTGCTAGAATACCGGTTTTCTGGTACTCTCTTTTGCGATTCAAAGCGAGATTCAAGCGCCGCGTACGGGGTCTGCGCGAGCGCTAACTACCATCACGAGAATGCGTCAGGCCTATGGCGTCCAACATGTATTTCGTTCGTTGTTTGTGTCTTGTCATTGCCTTCGCGTGTCCTCTTGAGTTACTTCGAGCGCAGGTTCCCGCGACTGCACCGCAGCTTGATAATCCTGAGACCGAGCGACGCATTACCAAATTGCTCGGCGAGATGACGCTGGAAGAAAAAATCGGGCAGCTCGTGCATTTTGCTGACAGTTCCACCGGACCGGGTGCGGCACATCCAGATTATCGCGAACAGATCGTCCAAGGTAATGTTGGCTCGCTCGAGAATATCACCGGCGCGGCGGAGACGAATGGGTTGCAGAAGCTTGCCCTAGAGAAATCGCGCCTGCATATACCCCTCGTCTTCGCATTGGACGTAATCCACGGATATCGCACTATATTTCCGGTACCGTTGGCGATGGCCTCAACTTGGGACCCGTCGATAGTCGAACGAGCTTCGCGCATCGCTGCCAAGGAGGCGACCAGAGAGGGTATCCGCTGGACCTATTCACCCATGGTTGATATCGCGCGCGATGCGCGATGGGGACGCATTGTGGAAGGGGCAGGCGAAGATCCGTACCTTGGATCTGTAATGGCTGCCGCTTATGTACGGGGATATCAAGGCACTCGTCTGGACGATCCTCAATCGATGCTGGCTTGCGTTAAGCATTTCGTTGGCTATGGGGCCGCGGAAGGGGGGAAGGACTACAACTCCGTTGAGTTGTCCGACCGCAGTTTGCGTCAGGTGTATCTCCCGCCCTTCCACGCTGCAATCGAGGCGGGCGCTGGATCGGTTATGAGCGCCTTTAATGCGATCAATGGAGTACCTGCGACATCGAACGCCTTCACCCTGACCCATGTGCTGCGGGAGGAATGGGGTTTCAAAGGAGTCGTGATTAGTGATTATGGATCAATCAGGGAAATGATCGCCCACGGGACTGCACTGGATGGGAGAACAGCCGCGCTGAAGGCCCTTTCGGCGGGGGTCGATATAGACCTCGAAAGCAACTTGTATTCCCGGTACTCAGCGGAACTGCTGCGATCCGGAGAGGTGCCACAAGAAACCATGGATCAAGCGGTTCGTCGAGTTCTGCGGGTCAAATTTGCGCTCGGACTGTTTGACCATCCATACTCTCCCGAATCGGCAAGCGGGGTAAAACCGCAACTCGACGCGGGCGACGTGGAATTCGCTCGCACAGTTGCCGAACGTTCGTTCGTGCTCTTGGAAAATGCCAACTCGGGTGGGAAAACCACCCTCCCGCTGGATCCAAAAGCCCACACCATCGCCCTAATCGGCCCGCTTGCGGATAGCGCCGGCGACATGCTGGGTTGTTGGCGTGCGCGGGGCGATGCAGCGGATGTCGTGACGTTGCGAGCGGCGTTGACCTCTCGCATGCGACAGGTGGGCGGGCAGGTGCTCTACGCAGCTGGCACGAAAATCTTGACTAACGATGACACGGGTTTTGCGGAGGCCGTTGCCGCGGCGAAACAGGCGGATATCGTCCTCATGGCCCTTGGGGAAGACTCCCTATGGATGACTGGGGAGGCGGGTTCCCGAGCCCATCTCGGATTTCCGGGAAACCAGCAGCAGCTTTTAGAGGCAGTCGCCGCCGTCGGTAAACCGATCGTCGTGATCATCTTCAGCGGCCGGCCACTCACCCTCAACTGGGCCGCGAATCACGTTCCAGCAATTTTGCAGGCTTGGTTTCCGGGAATTCAAGCGGGCCCCGCACTGGTGCGAGTACTATTCGGCGATGTCAATCCTAGCGGCAAGCTCACGGTTTCAATGCCTCGTGCCGTGGGCCAAGAACCACTCTACTATGACGCGTTGAATACGGGGCGCCCAGCCAACGGTGTCGACCTTACTCATCCGCCGGCCGACAAGCGGGAGAAATATCATGCGCGCTATGTCGATGAACAAAATACCCCGCTGTTCCCGTTTGGCTACGGACTGAGCTACACCACGTTTTCTTACTCTCCTTTACAGTTGAGCACAACCCAGTTGAGCGCGGATGCCCTGAACCACAAGGCTGAAGCGCTACATGTGTCTACGACCGTAAAAGATTCCGGAACGCGCGCCGGTGATGAGGTTGTGGAGCTTTACCTACGCATTCGGGGAACCAGCATAGCTCTTCCGATAAGAGAGCTGGAAGGATTCCGAAGAATTACGTTGGCGCCGGGAGAATCACAGCAGGTCGACTTCACCATAGGCCGGAATGAACTCGCCTTCTGGAACATTGATATGCAGGAGCTGGTGGAACCGGGGAGCGCCACCGTGTGGATCGGCCCCAACTCTGCAGAGGGGCAGAGTGCGGAGTTCGTTATTGTGAAATAAATAGTTGTTCCCTCGTGTGCCGCTCAGGGGATACCTCGACCGCAACCTTATTCTGCTTGCGTTCGGAGTTAGAGTGATGTTCGCTGCTCCAGATCAAATGGACGCCGATTTTGTTAGGGATGGCAAATGTCGGGATGAGGAAATCACAACATGTGCGCGAAAATACTGGGTGAGCGACTTGGGCGCACTCTCGCCGGCTCTGCTGGCGGAGTTGAAGCGGCACCGTTGGGACCGCAGGCCGGCCCCTGGTCCGATTAATTACTGACTTTTGCCTCGGTTGCCGATCGTTCGCGAGTCAGCGCGAATGTCTTTCGTATGAGCTGATTAGTGGAGCCGACGATGAAAACATTCTCGTTATGCTTTAAATCTAAAGGACAAGCGACGCCCAGATGGGGTTATCGCTGGTCGTATTCTTAACCTCACCGAAAAAAGCGGCCGGCAGTAAAGAAAAGAATCGAGAGATCCGATGCTCACCCGACGAAGGTTTCTTGCCACCGCAGCCTACACCATGGCTGCAGCACGTCTTCACGCGCAGGACCAAAGCAAGGTCCGGGTTGCCCTCAGCATCCCGAGGGAGGCGACTGGTCCGCGTATGCCGATCGACTTTGTCGGTCTGTCGTATGAGGTGCAGCAACTTGCGGACCCAAGCTTTTTTTCGGGGCAAAACAGCGGCTTGATTCGCGAGTTCAAAGCACTCTCGTCAACTGGCGTTCTGCGCCTTGGAGGCAACACCAGCGAGTTTGCGTACTGGAAACCTACGCCTGATTCTGCCGAACCCGAGCATCCTCAAGTCCGTGAGGTCGCAGGCGAGCCGAAGGCTCAGTACTACGGGGTGGGGGTCGAGGCCGTCAGAAACCTGGCGGAGTTCCTCCAAGCCACTGGTTGGACTTGCGTGTACGGCATCGGGATGGGCACGAATACACCGGCTCGCGCCGCCGAGGAAGCGGTCTTTGTAGCCGAGACCCTGGGCGACCGCCTCCAGTATTTCCAGATCGGAAACGAGGCGGATCTATTTGACCGGCACCTGCGCGATCCGAAAACATGGTCTGCCAAGACGTACCTACAAGAATGGCTCTCGCTGTCGCGGGCTATCGCAGCTGGGGTGTCGGCGCCAAAGTTCGGCATGCCGGATGTTGCGAGCAACGTGTCATGGCTGACTGAGATTGCTGATCAATGGCCTTCCATCCAGGCCCCTCCCCGCCTAACGACCCTGACTCATCATTATTACTTTGGCGGCCCGGCGACGAACCCCGAGGTCAACATTCCGAACCTGCTGAAACCGGCGACGATGCAAAAGGTGCAGAACACGGCGAATGTCGCATCGGCCGCAGCCAACAAGATGGGTGCGCGCGTACGCATGACCGAAGGCAACACGTGCTATCGCGGAGGTAAGCCGGGTGTCTCCGATGTGTTTGCCGCTGCCCTTTGGTCTGCCGACTATTCGCTGCTGTTGGCCAGTAATGACTATTCCGGCGTCAATCTGCACGGTGGTACTGGCAAATCTGTGGCCAATTCCGTTGGCGGATCTCTTCCCGGCGACGCGCTCCTCGAAGCAAAAGGCGAGACTCCCGAACAGATTGCCGCGCATCCACATCCTTTCTATACACCTATTGCGACATTTGGCTCGGACTATGGGTTGGAGCCAGTTGCGTATGGGCTCAAGTTTGCAGGCTCGTTCAGCGGCGGAACGCTGTTGAAGACCGAGCTCGCGACGAAGCTGCAGGCTTCGGGAGTCAATGCAACGGCATATGCCGCGAAACTGGCTGGCGGGCACACATCCGTGATCATTCTGAACAAGGACGCGGCAGCAGACCTTGAGGCGGAACTCGACTTTGGTCGCGACGCGAGTGGAGTGGTGCAAACCGAGACGTTACACGCACCGGCACCAGACAGCCGCTACGCGCACATCACAAGGTCAACCAAGACCGACTCGCTCAAGCAGGGCAAGTGCTCCGTCATTGTTCCCCATGCAACCGGATTGCGCGTAACAGTGATCTGAATCGCCGGCAAGTTCCACTTTATCTGCGGACCGGTTTGAAGTCGAAATAAGCCAGATTCATGTTTCCGTTCGTCAAGATACGCACGGTGAGAACATTTTTCCCTTTGCTCAGACGGACTTTGAAAAGTTGCGAAGCCAGATTCCAATGGTGCCATTGACGCCAGGCAAGCGGGTCGGCAGGATCATTTGTTGTGGTGATCTCGAGCGCTCCGGTTGCGTCCTTTCCATTCACACCGACTGATATTGTGCCCCCGCGATTCGATGTGTAAAGGAAATCGGCCGCGTATGTCCCCGAGCGCGCCACAACTATCGTTACGTTGAACCACTCTCCGGGTTCGGTCCAGCCGACATAAAGCAAGTCTGCAGGAGGCACGATCTTGTCGAAGGGGTTGTCGTCAATCGGATCTGGCTTTCGCTGAAACTTCGTGTATGAAGTATCCACTCCCTCATGAATACGAAATTCGTTCATGTAGGTCCCGTCCGCCGGATTCAACTCTCCGCTGCCGTGATTCTTCGGATCGGTGTCGTGATACGCGACTCCCTCGCCTCCGAGGTCATAGTAAGCGCACAATACCTTTCCCGGTATCTTTTGTGGGCCGCCACTATAGTGTCTGTCGTGATAAGGCAAACCTTTATATTGGCTCACGAATGATTGGGAAAACACAATTGTCGGTGACATCGACGCGGCTATAAAGCATAAACAAGACATTTTCCAGCTCATTCTCCAACTCCCCTCAGCACCGATCGGTGCCATGCACAAGATCGAATCCTCCAACGTTCCGAAAAACAACTACACAAACTCGACTCGGTGTAAAACACGGACAACGATTGACTCGCTTGTATCGAGACGAATATACTCGCATCGATCCGACCCGAATAATCAAGAAAAACCGGTATTTTACTTCGGACGAGATGGGGCAATGAAATGAAACGAAACCACACACCTCAGGATGCCGGTAACCAGAACCGCCGGGGTTTCCTTAAGACAGGGGCAGCATCGATAGCAGCTGGTCTGTCTGCAGGAGTAATCGCTGCCTCCGCCTCTGGCGAGGTGACGACAACGGAAAACAGTCCAGCTGCGTCAAGGGCCATCCAGGACATGATGCCGACGCGCAATCTAGGCAAGACAGGATTTCGGGTCGGGATTTTTGGCCTCGGCGGACAGGGAGCGCTGGAGAAGGCCAATAACGAAATCCTCGCCTTGCAGATGATCCAACGCTCTCTCGAGTTAGGTGTGAATTATTTTGACACCTCCGCCATTTACGGCGGACCTGACCGGTGGAGCGAACGTTATCTTGGGAAGGGTCTTAAGGGCAGCCGGGACCACGTTTTTATCGCAACCAAGACGAAAGAGCGAACCCGCGATGCCGCGCTTAAGAACCTCGACGTGTCTCTCAAGCTGCTGGATACCGATCACATTGACTCATGGCAACTGCATGATGTTGGAATTCAGGAAGACATTGATCAGATTTTTGGCAAAGGCGGTGCGATAGAAGCCCTGGTTCAGGCGCGCGATCAGAAAATGGTGCGCCATCTGGGCGTCACCGGACGCTTTCGTCCCGAGGCGCTCATCCAATGCATCAACCGCTTTCCCTTTGACACCGTCCTGATGGGCGTCAACGCAGCCGACAAATACTATTACAGTTTTGAAAAGGATCTCCTTCCGCTGGCCGTCGATAAACAGATGGGGATTATCGGGATGAAGGTGATGGCACGCGGCCGCATTCTTTCCAGTTGGGTACCGCCTCCTGTGGAACAACAAAAGGGTTCATGGGAAGGCCGAGGCGCAATCGCCACCACTCCGGGCACGCTGACCAAGCGGGAAACCTTCTACTACAATCTCTCGTTACCCATCAGCACGGCAATCATCGGATGTGACTCAGTCGAGCAGGTCGAGGAGTGCGTGGAACTCGCCCGTTCCTTTACCCCGTTAAGTCAGGCCCAGATGGCAGCGATGGAAGCAAAAGTAGAACCTGTTGCCAAGCAGGCGCTATTTTTTCGGCTCATGCCGCGCTGAGGATTGCCTCAATAACAGACGACCTTACAAGTGCTCGATCAGAATGCGGCGCCTGAATGCCGATCCGATCGGGAAGCAAAGCTCCTTCGTTTCTCTGCGAACGCCAAGGCAGTCTGTCCAGGATCACTGTTGATCCCCAGTCTCGACCTGGTCGAACTCTTCCCCCGATGATGCGATTCATTCTGGCCGTTTCCTGGTGCAGGTGACGGAGTTTGCCGAACGTCCTCATCCCGGGCTTGCTGTCTCTATCGCCTTGGGCGCGTAGCTTGTCCGACAGAGCTTCCGGAGACGAGCGCTCGAAAAGGAATCCCGCGCTCGGCCGCCACCGTCTTGGCGCGACGCAAGATGGCATCGGGAATTTCTGAAGTAGTCTTCATGAGCTATGCTCCATATTTATGAGAGCGACTCAACGAAGCGCACGCTTCAGCTGCTTCTGCTAGAACGCAAGCATTTTTGTACAATAAACGTACAACGGATCTGGCAAAACGTGTTGACCGTCCCTCCAGAAGGTTGTTCGTGCAAGAGAGAGCTAGACGGAGCCGACGGCTTTACCTTTGAGGAATTTGGTGTCGGCAGCGATACCGAAGGCTTCTAGCAGGCTGGCTTGCACTTGTCTTGAGAGGGCGTTGATCTCGTCCACCCCAAAGCTTGCGGCGCTAACCCGATATCTCAGCAGCTTCTCTCCGGCGGGAGTTTCCACAATCCGCAGAACGGCGTCCGCGACCTCTTGAGCGTTGCCGACCGTGGATAAAAGTGCCGCGTTTACCTTCGTCGGAAACTCCGTGGCAGCGCCATACGTATTGGTCCGAGCCACATCGGCAGCCGTTACGCTGTTGCCGAAGACACCAGTCTCATAAGCCCCGGGTTCGACAATCACAGATTCAATTCCTTGCGCGGCAAGCTCGTAGCTGTACGACTCGGCCAGCGCCTCGAGTGCAAATTTACTGGCGCAATAGAAACCCGCGGAAGGAAGAACCACGCGGCCAGCGCCGCTGCTGATGTGCATGAGCAGGCCGCTGCGTTGGCGCCGCATGTGCGGAAGTACCGCGCGATTTACGCGTACCGGGCCAAGAAAATTCGTGTCCATCAGGCGCTGAGCTTGTTCGCTGGTAACCGCTTCGGCCAGCCCCCCGAGGTAATAGCCAGCGTTGTTGACAGCCACATCGATGCGTCCTGCTTTGGCAACCGCGGCATCCACAGCCCGCCCCACCGAGGCATCGTCGGTCACGTCTAATTCCAGGACGTGGATTGGCAGTGACTCCTTTTGCGCAAGCGTGCGAATTTCGGCGGCATTCTTGGCGTTCCGACCTCCGGGATCACGCATCGTGGCGAAAACAGTGTGCCCTTTACGCGCCAGGGTTTCCGTGAACAGTCTACCGAAGCCAGTGCTGGAGCCGGTGACGAGAACCACTTGCTTGGAATTCATCCTAATCACTCCTTGCCTATTGCGGCGATATCGTGCTGCAACCACTTTGATGCCGGAAGCAAAGTTTGGATACAGAAATGAATTCAGCAGACTGCTTACCGGGGAAAATGTAACGAAAGTGGCTCAGGGTTCCACCGGGCGCGCTTGTCGTATACTTCGCCTTCGTGCCCCTTTTAGACGTCTCCATACCTTTCGCTTTCGCCGCCCAGCGAGGCCACGAACCCTACTCCTCGGATACGGCGCCCCTCATTTGAGCGCCACGGGGACTTCAACCCTCCTGAACAACGCGCTGCTCACCGCACACTTCCGGATGCCGACCAACCGGGAGTGATCGCCTTCTGGCCCCAGATTAAGTCCGGGCATTCGAGGAATCTTCAACTAATAATAGTATGTTTATTATGTACATTGTTTTACTTGATATTCATTGACTTGTTGCTTATTATCACGCCCACAGTTAAGACGCTCCGGCGCATTCAGCGACTGCGGTCCGAACCAAGGCTGGGTTCCCGGAACTTAAAGACGTCGCTGGCAGTCCACTCATTCGGAGGGGGTAATGAGTACTTACAAGGTTATTCAGCGCGCGATCCGTCACCTTCCTCTCGCAATTCTGCTGTTTTCATTCACAGACATCAGCGGCCTGTACCTGTGTGCTCAATCCACGATCTCCGGATATGTGACCGGCACCGTCACCGATCCCAGCGGGGCGGTGGTCAAGGCAGCGACGATTCGGTTGGAGAATACGGCCACAAGGCTGAGCCTTAGCACGGCCGCCAACTCCGAAGGGATCTACCACTTCGACTTTGTTCCGCCTGGCACCTACATACTCAGTGCGGCGCTCAGTGGTTTCAGCATATGGCAGGAGACGATCGCGGTGACAGTGGGTCAGTCGACCACCGTGAACCCGCGGCTCAAAGTGGGCTCGTTGCAAAACACGGTTGAAGTCCAAGCCGATGTTGCGCAAATCGAAACCGAGAGCGGAAACATTGCCACCAGCTACGACGAGAGACAAAACCGCCTGCTGCCAAACCCCGGGCAAGATCTTACCTACGTCGCGCAAACCGCTCCCGGCGCGGTGATGAACACTCAGAATGGCGGCGGGAATTTCTCGGTGTTCGGTCTGCCGGGCTACTCGAACATGTTCACCATGACGTAGAAGATTCGGGCGGCGGAGAGGTGCAGGATGTGGGCGCTGCGACTCAGTATCTGGTGGCTCAGGGAATCGCGGATCCCAAGCGGGTCGCGATTGGCGGAGGCAGCCACGGAGGAACCATGGTGAACTTTGCCGTGACTAAGCTTCCCGACACATTCGCTGCGGCGATCAGTGTGTCTGGCGTTTTCGATCGTGCTACCTTCCTGGAGCGTACCAATCGCAACTCCGCCATTCGCTGGGAGACCAAGATGGGTGGAACACCGGAGCAGAAGCCAGCCGTCTATCGCCAGGCGAACATCCTGACGGATGTGGCAAAGATCAAGACTCCGCTCCTCATTATGCACGGTGAAGAAGACCCGCAGGTGCCGCCATATGAATCTGCCCAACTGGTCAAAGCGCTTTAAGAAAGAAGGAAGAACCTTCTACTATTACACCTACGCCCACGAAGGGCATGGATTCACCGATCGTGAGCATTGGCTCGACTCCTTGCGGAAAGAACAAATCTTCCTGCAGAAATACCTCCAGCCGTCCTACGGCCAGAGCAGCACCTCGGTCGACGACCTATTCGTCCCTCAAAAATGAGCTCAACCATGACTCTTGCGGTCTACAAACATCCCTAACGTGCCGAATGCGCTAGTCCGTGGTGGTCTTGGCGCAAAACGGGAGAATACATCGTCCAAGCGCGGCAAAGACGCGCAGATTGGTACACGGAACGTAAGCTGTCTGTGCGCGAATAGCAATCGCGGGCGGCCGCGTCTTAGAAACGCACTCCCACCGAGAACTGTATCTCGCGCGGAGTTCCGGAGCCAACCGGGCTGACCGGCGTCGTTGTGTTGACGGTTTGAATGATGCTGCCAAAACCGGGAACGCCGAATGTGGCCTGCGGCAAACCATATTGGGGATGGTTAAAGATGTTGAAGAACTCGGAGCGAAACTGAAGGCTCGCGCGTTCCGTGAGCGAGATGCGCTTGCCGACGCCGAAATCCATTTGCCAAGAGCCCGGTCCGCGAGCGGCGTCGCGGGGTGCATCTCCGAATGTGCCGGCGGCAGGAATGGCGAAGGCCGCCGGGTTGATCCATTGGCCAATCGTCGCTCCTCCCGACGGCGTGAGCGGAACGCCCGGCACGATGTCAGGGCGCTGATCGGTAGCGTTGCCGTCGGGAACCGAAGACGACGAACGATTAATCAGAACGTTGACCGGGAATCCGGTGCGAGCCATGAAGGTCGAAGTGACTTCCCATCCGCCGGCAACGGAACGCCAGAAGCCTGGTTCGCTAAGGAATTGCTTTCCCGGCCCCAAGGGAAGTTCGTAAATGGCGTTGGCATTGAAAACGTGACGTGCGTCCCAGATGCCGGAAGCGCGTTCGCAAGGCTGGCAGGCGACGTTCTCCGGGACCAGCGAATCGCCGTCGCCGCTGCCATCGGAGCCGTCATCGATCTCATGCGACCACATGTAATTGGCCCCGAGCAGGAAACCGCGGGAGAACGAACGCTTCACGGCAAGCGAGAGGGCGTTGTAGTTGCTGTTGTCCTTGTTGCCGCGCCAACTCACCTCCCCAAAGTTCGGGTAGGGACGAGTTCCAGTCGCAGGACTGACAACGTTCACTTCAGAGAGCGCGAGCAGATGAACCCCCTTGCTGCCTACATACGAGGCAGTTCCGACGAAGTCGGCCGGCAGTTGCTGCTGAACCGACAGGCCCCACTGTTCTACGTAGGTATCTTTGCGGCGGCGGTCATCGTCGCGCGGTGAGATGATTCCGGTCGTGTCCCCGAGAAAGGGAGTAATTGGATAACTCAGGGTGGGGATGGTTTTGTTGGACAGCGAATAGGCGAACACTTCGTTGCTGATGGGCAGGTTTTGATCGTCGAGTTGACCATCCTCGTGATAGATACCGTAACCAGCCCGAAGGACGGAGTGTCCGCTCTTGGTTGGGGACCAGGCAAACGCAAGGCGTGGATCAATATCGCCGTAATTCGGTTGACCGAAACTCGCTCCCACTCCACAAAAGCCTTGCGGTCCACAGGTCGCGAAATCGAAGGGATTGGCCCGGCCTTGGACTTCATGAAAAATGTTGAAGAAGCTGTAGCGAGCGCCCAGGTTGAGGGTCAGGTTTGATGTCACTTTGAATTCGTCCTGCAGGTAGCCGTAAAACTGCGTCTTGCGCAGGCCGTTGACGGGGAGTGCCCCGTTGAGGCTGGCTGTGCTGACTTGATTGGCGTCGAAGGCGCCGGTGGAAGCGAACACAACCGTGCCAGCTTCGGTGTTCCCCTGGTTGAGCTGAACGCGCCGGATTTCGACTCCAGCCTTCACAGCGTGGCGTCCTTTCACCCAGGTAAGGTTGTCGATCTCGGAGAACGAATTGCCGACGCCGGTGCTAATCCGGTTGTTGTTGAGGGCGGTGAATCCGGAGATTGAGACAGCGTAAGGAATGCCGGTGGTGTTGAGATCGATCGTGTTGGCAGTGCCGCGATTAAAGCCAAATTTGAATTCATTGACCAGCGTCGGAGAAAAAATGTGCAGCAGTTCGATGCCGCCGTTCACCGGAGCAGAAGTGAGCTGTTGGCGATCCAGGAGATAGTTGCCCGAACTGGCTAAGGGCTGGGTATCGACTGCGCGATCTATGTTAAAACGGACGAACGCAGTGGTCTTCTCCGTGAAGCGCTGGTCGAGCCGAATCATGGCGGAATTCTCGGTCACCACCTGCAATCCTTCGCTCGTAAATTGGTTGATGTCGGGATCACTGGTGGGAATCTCGCTCTTCGGGTACGCATCAAGAATGGGAATAAGCGCCGGAGAATCGGTTGCGACCTGCGCATCGAAGGCGTCGCTGGGCACGTAACCGAGCAGAGGGAATCCCCAGTGTTGCCGATATCCTTCGTAGGCTATAAAAACGAAAGTTCTGTCGCGAATGATCGGACCTCCGACTGAGCCCCCAAACTGATTCAGATGAAACGGTGGCGGTGGGGTGGTCGCGATAGGGACCGGCTGCGCGGCATCGAATGCGTTATTGCGGAAAAACTCGAACGCGTCCCCATGCCACTGATCGGTTCCTGAAGGGGAAGTGACGGCGAGTTGCGGGCCACCGGTTCCGCCCGCTTCCGCGGTTGCGAGCATCGAATCGACGCGGAATTCCTGGATGGTGT
>Ga0209624_10001357_pt1 | contig 19369 bp, 26 predicted proteins | sample JacPinW_OM2H0_O1_FD_188565 | JGI IMG/M metagenome (GOLD analysis project Ga0209624, IMG submission 188565) | Forest soil microbial communities from Algoma, Ontario, Canada - Jack Pine, Ontario site 1_JW_OM2H0_O1 (SPAdes) (version 2) | ecosystem: Environmental > Terrestrial > Soil > Boreal...
GGGCTTTCACCCGTTTTATGTCGACGCGTACATCACCAGTGACGAAACCATATTCCGCACCTCGGCGGGCAACGTGGATCGCATAGGCACTTGCCACGAGCGTCTTTGTCGGGATGCATCCCGTATTCACGCATGTGCCGCCAAATTTATGGCGTTCGATAATGGCAACGGTTTTGCCGGCACCTGCAAACCGCGCTGCCAAGGACGGGCCGGCCTGGCCCGTCCCGATAATAATTGCGTCGAAGTGCTTCATGGGGTGGTCACCGTGCCAGCTGTATTTGAAGCTCGCCGCCCTTGGCTGCTCATGATTCCTCCGACTGGCTGCAATTTCATAAAGCCAGAGGCACTGGGCTTGGCGGCACCGCTCGCCTGCCAGCAAGAAAGCTAGCAGTATGGTCGATAACGGGCCAGAAGCAAACCGCAACCATGCAAGGTTCCCCGCCCGCGATCGCCCGTCATCCGGAACGCCAGAGTCCTACCTTGTTATCGTTAAGCCGATTGCGTCGACGCAGGCCGCGAGGATTGTCACGACTCAAAGCTGCCTCGAGATCCCGTGGAGATTGGGTTAGGATTGGCGCTTACCGCATCGTGGCCGGAACGTCAAAATAATCGAGCTTGATCCGACCGTGCGTGCGTTCCTGAACCTCAGGAGCGCATGAATAGGAGGTGTGAAGTGAGGAGACTTTCGGCAATTTGCGGCTTGTCTGCCATGATTTTTGTGTCTATGCCGGGTAGACTCGCCCAAGGCGATCCTGGTCGAACTCAGGCCGCGCCGGCCCAGCCAGAGGCCAAGCCTCCTGCTCGTTCGGCAATTCACGCCGGACGCTTGCTCGACCCACGCACTGGGAATTACCTAACGAATGTCTTCATCGTCATCGAAGGAGATCGGATTGTAAGCGTCGGCGCGTCCGCACCCACCGGCATCCCGGTGATCGATCTCTCGTCGCAGACCGTTCTTCCGGGTCTGACGGACTGCCATGCGCACATTCTCGGAAACCAGAAGGACGAATCACCCACCGGCGAGCTGCGCATGTCCTCGCCGATGGGTGCCCTTTGGGGTTATCGTAACCTTCAAATCTGGCTCGACCACGGCTTTACGTCCATGCGCGACGCCGGCGAGAGCGACCTCGCTTACGGCCAGCTCGCATTGAGAGATGCCATCAAGCAAGGGCTGATTCGCGGACCGCGCATCGTTTCGGCCGGCAACTTCATCAGCGTCACCGGTGGCCACGGCGACTACGACGTTCTCGCGCCCGACCAGGCGATGCCGCGCCGCCCGAACATTGCCGATACCGTGGACGAAGTCAGCGATGCCGTCCGGCGTGACATCAAATACGGCGCCGACTGGATCAAGCTGATGGCCACTGGGGGCGTAGGGGACCCAATCAGTGACTACCGAGTTGAGGAACTAAGCGAAGAACAAATGGCCCGCGCCGTCGAAGTAGCGCACCGCGCCGGAAAGAAGGTCATGGCCCACGCCGAAGGCACCGAGGGCATCAAGGCTGCTGTTCGCGCCGGTGTTGATTCCATCGAACACGGCACGATGCTCGACGAAGAGGGAGCCTCGCTCATGGAGCAGCGCGGTACGTGGCTCGTGCCCACGCTTTTCACGTTCCAGTATGGCGCCAAACACGACGCCGAGCTTGGAGCCGATCCCGTTGCAGTGGCGAAGGACAAAGAAATTCTCAGCGCCCAGCAGCCGGCCTTCGACCGCGCGCTCAAGCACCATCTCAAAATTGCCTATGGCACCGATCTGGACCCCGACAATGTCTCGGGGGAATTCGGCGCACTTGTCCGCGGAGGGCTGGCGCCGCTGGGCGCTATTCAAGCGGCCACTGTGAACGCAGCCGCCTTGCTCGGCACCTCCAAAGATACCGGTGTAGTCGAACCGGGGAAGTTTGCCGACCTGATCGCCGTGTCCGGCGATCCCCTGAAGGACATTACGGTAATGGAACACGTCACCTTCGTAATGAAAGGCGGCGAAGTCATCAAAGACGCGGCGACGAAGCAATAGGGCCTTCTCAACCTAGCAAGTACAAGGTTGTCCGGTAAGTTCTTCCTCGGGACAAGCGGAATACCAGTTTACATTCCCAGTACTCCAGGTGGTTCGCACGTAACCGATGAACCGTGCAATTTACTTTAGGTTTGAGCAGAAAGTCGCCCGACGGTATTATCCATCTGTTTAGAGACACAAGAGTGTAAGGTGCACCGGACTCTCGCGTGGAGCGGAACCTGATGCCTAAGGCGCGGATTTACTGTCCCGTTCCAGCGCTTCCCTCGCTTGTCGGAATTTCGGCCAGTTTGGCTCCTGAAGACGAGACGTTCCTCAACTCTGTGGGAGATCTAAGAAAATGAAAAAGAGCACGGCAAAGAAACTGATGCTTGGGATCGTTGCGATCGTGGCATTCGCATCGACTTCCCGGGCACAAGCTCCGATTATTGGCGATTGGCAGGGAACGCTAAACACCGGGGCAGGAGAGCTGCGCCTTGTGCTCCACATTAGCAAGACGCAGGACGGAGGCCTCAAGGCGACGTTGGACAGCGTCGATCAGGCCGCCAACGGAATCCCGGTTACAGCAATCTCACTGAACGATTCCACGCTGAAATTGGCCGTCGATGCCGTTCACGGTACCTACGAGGGCAGCGTCAGCAAGGACGCGACGGAGATTAGGGGCACGTGGAGTCAAGGGCAGTCGCTTGATCTGAATTTCAGACGCATGACCGCTCCCCTTCAGACAGAGCATAAACCCGCTCCGCCTTCCGATATCGATGGAGCTTGGATGGGTACTCTTGATCTGGGTGGGGCGAAACTGCGGTTGGTATTCCATTTCACCAACACTGCGGATGGCCTCACGGCGACAATGGATAGTCCCGACCAAAACCAGATAGGCCTGCGTGTAACGGTCGTGACCCGCAACGGTACTTCTCTCAAACTCGAGATGAAGCAGATCAGCGGTGTCTTTGAGGGAAAAATCAGTGAGGATCACTTATCCATGGCCGGCACATGGTCCCAGCGCGGCAACAGTTTTCCTCTGGTGCTCAAACTCGTTAAGGACAAAGCCACACTCGAGAGACGTCGCCCGCAAGACCCAGTGAGGCCGTATCCATATCAGGAATTGGAGGTCTCCTACGACAACAAGTTGCAGGGCGATACGCTCGCGGGTACGTTGACGATTCCCTCCGGCAAGGGGCCGTTTCCAGCCGTCCTCCTGATAACCGGCTCAGGTCCACAGGATCGAGACGAGAGTCTGATGGGCCACAGGCCGTTCCTGGTGCTGTCGGACTGGCTGACTCGGAACGGAATCGTCGTGCTGCGGTCAGACGACCGGGGAGTCGGCAAGTCTACAGGAGACTTTGCAGCAGCCACGACGGCTGATTTTGCGACTGACGCCGAAGCGGGAGTGGCCTTTCTAAAGGCGCGGTTCGAGGTTGACCCCAGCAAGATCGGACTCATCGGCCACAGTGAAGGCGGAATTATCGCGCCGATGGTGGCCGCCCGAAATCATGACGTGGGCTTCATCGTCATGATGGCTGGTTCTGGCGTGCCGGGAGACCAGATTCTTGTGGAGCAAACGTTACTGATCTCAGAAGCTGAAGGAATGAGCGAAGATGTGGCTGAGAAGAACGCGGCCAAAGAAAAGGAACTCTTAGCATTGTTAGTAAAGGGCGAGGATTCACCAACACTACAGCAACAGATCCGCGAGAAACTTGGAGGCCGGGCGAACCAGCCCGAGCTCAGTGCGCAGATCACAGCCCTTACCTCACCATGGTTTCGGTATTTCCTGTCCTACGATCCTGCGACCGCCCTGCGGCACGTCACCTGCCCGGTGTTGGCACTTAGCGGCGAAAAAGACTTGCAGGTACCGCCGAAGCAGAATCTTCCTGCGCTCCGGAAGGCCCTAGAAGAAGCGGGAAACAAGAAGTTCGAAGTCGACGAACTGCCCGGACTGAACCATCTCTTCCAAACCGCAAACACGGGTGCGCCCAGCGAGTATGCTCTGATTGAAGAGACCATGTCTCCCATCGTGCTGGAAAAGATCAGCACTTGGATTCGCAAACTTCCCGCCTGATATTTCTTCCCCCTACTCCTTCACATGCGCCAACGGAATCTGCGAAAACAATTGCAGATCGATGATCATGTTCAGCCGCCGGTCCAACTGAAAAAACGTCGCCGCCTTCCTTCCCGGCAGCACCTGGCTCACGATCGGGACATACTTTAAGCGCAGCGCCTGCGCCTGCCCGTCCACCTCCAGCCAGTTCCGCACATAAATCAGTGCGTCCTGGTCTGACATCGTTGCCCACATTTCCGCGTACTGCTTCAATAGCGCATACTTCTGATCGTTCACTGCTTGCAAGTCCTTCACGTAATGGTTGTAGATCGGCCAGAACTTCTCCCCCTCGGTCTCCGACAGCGACATATTCTGCCCGATCACCTGCATCTTCCTTGCACGCAGATCTTGTCGCAGCAACGCAATGTCCTCGTCCGTCACGGTCGGACTGATGACCGGCTGCACCGTAACCTGCTGCCCTTGCGTCGCTGCCCTTGCCCTGCCCATTCCCCCGCCCAACACCGTCGCCACCAACATGCCCGCAACAAACGCCCCGGCTAAACCCGCCGCTCCCGTCATTTTCCACTTCATGATCATCCTCCTTACCCTTGTCCTGTTGCCACGAAGCACCGGCGAGAACAGCAAGTCCGAGTGCATGTTAATACAGTTGGGCCGCTAATGGATCACTACCCGCAGCAAGCGAGGGTCAACTATCCGGCCGACGTAACAGAGGTGGCGAACGAGGATCGCGTCTTCGCAGATGTCTCGAAGAGGCTGAAGGGTCCTCTAGTGAATCCAAGCCCAGTGAATAAACCGGATCAGGAAATATAGGATGGAGAGCACGAGGCCGAGACCCAGGACCGCGAGGATAGCCGTGCCCGCAATTCCGATCGATGCGGCTCGCTTAACCCGAGTTTTCCAAGAGTTTCCCTGATCCATCGCTTAAACATCCGCGAAAGTTTACTGTAGCTTCGACACGTCCATCGGTCTCAATGGTCGTATGGTGACTGTTCTGCGCACATCCGCGAGTTAGCCGCGGGCTGATCACAACTGAGTTATTTGCCCAGAACTAGCTCCCGGCTGACCGGACGCTTGCCTCGGGTTGGTCTATGTTTGCCTCGCGCTCACGCAATCCAATCAGAACTCCTCGGCTTTCATGGTCAACGCCCCATTCCGCGAGAACTGTACTAGCGGAGGGAAACGTATTAGGGCCACTGCGCCCCTGGGCATCTACGGGTGACCCCATATCCCCGAGCGATGGCCACTTGAGGCGGCATATCTGAATCGTGCTTCCTTCTTCTCCGGCGGGGTTTCCCCGTCCATCAACCGGTGTCAGGCGGTAGTACACCCAGTTAAATGAAGGATTCTCATCGCCACCTTTATCCAGGTAGATTTGGTCAAGATAGACGGGGTCCATCTGATTCCTTTCAAAGGCGGCAGTCCTGTGAAGGCTGTGTCCACCCTCGCTTCCGAAGCGACCTGGAATTCCTCACGCCGGTTCTCTAAGCCGCGCTCCGATTAAGGTATGGAGCGCAATCACGGCGTTCTGAATCTCGGTGTCTTCTTCAGGATCGATGGGAATAGCGGACGTAAGCCTCTGATCGATGATGCTCAACACGTCATCGATAGAAATATAGAGCTGCGTTAAGTCCGTCTCCTTAATGGCGGACTTGTACGCGGCGTACCATGAATAAGTCGCCGGATCGGTCATTGGCGCCTCCAGACGGAGTGCGACTATTGTACGAACAAGTTTCCTATCGAACGCGTTGTCGCCATGGCTATGCCTCGCAACAATCGCCGCTAGCGCGGGCGAAACTCACGGAATTTGTTTTGTTCCGCGGGCTGCGACAATGCCTCGCTGCTTTCACGCTCCTTGCGCAACTCCCACTTGATCACACTCAAATCGCCGGCAATAACGAGAAGGCAGCCGACTCCAACAAGGATCACCACCAGCAGAAGCCCAATCTGAATCCAGGGCACGAGTTGATCTCCTCCGCGGTCAGTGCCGCCAGCAGTTATCGCTTGCCCGTCAGGTAGAAGCTGATATCAAATTTGTCGTGATCCCAATCCGCGTTATGGTCACGGCACCATTGGCGGGATTTGTTCATTTTAGCAACGTCGCGACTTACCTGGTGACTGCTGTCGCCGTAGCGCAAGACATCGCCGTCGATTCGGGCCCGGTCAGACGCGAGTCGGCGCTCGCATTCCGCCCGATGGTCTCCGTCGGCGTGCGCCGTGGTGCTGAAGCCAAAAGTTAATCCTCCGGCGATCGCTGTATTTAGCGCCACACGCAGCCAGACATTCCTGCTCGTCATGAGAACCTCCGTCACCATGCCATTTCTCCAATAGTTAGATTCAGATCACTGGCCACAAGGCACTCGGAAGAAGTGAGCGGCGGCATAGCTTCCGCAAGACATGGAGGTTCTTTGCGGCTCGGGGCCAGTGTTTTCACCCGCCGCGGTTTACCCGTCGCCGGGTTTTTCTTGAATTATTGCGACTCTGTGCAGAATGGCACATACATCGCTGGACGGATGGCGCAGGTTGGCACATTGGCATTTTGACTCTGAGACTCTGGGAGTCGAAGGAGACTACGATGTTTGGATACGGGCTGATTGGAACCATAGTAATTATCTGTGTGATTGTTTGGATCGTACGGAGAGTTTGAGAACGGAGTCCCGTCGGCCACGTTGCATTCGCGCACTCTGAGTGAACTCCGTCTCACAACCTGCGTCAAGCCCCTCTGGCAATGCGGTGGCTGACCGGCGTCCAGGCCTGCCGCCTCATCATCTATCACCTCAAGCTCCCCAAGTGCCCCGACCTCATTTGGGATTCGCTGCAATCCGAACTCGCACGGTGAAACTTTCTCCTTGCATATAATCATTTCCTTATATAAGCTCTCAGTTATGCACTCAGTGTCGAATCTCGACGCCGCCTTCTCAGCCTTGGCCGATCCAACGCGGCGCGCAATCCTTGCCCGTCTCGCCAGGGGTGAAGCGACCGTGATGGAGCTCGCCGCGCCCTTCGAGATGACGCAACCGGCGATCTCCCAGCACTTGAAGGTGCTGGAAGACGCGGGACTTGTTGTGCGTCGCGTCGATGGTACCAAGCGCCCTCGCCGACTCGCCAAGGGCGGCGTCGAAGCAATGGACCAATGGCTGGCCATGCTCCGAAAGGCGCTGGAGAAAAGCTATGACCGGCTGGATGAGGTCCTCGCCAGTATGGACAAACCCAAGAGAGGAGAAGAACGATGAGCAAAATGACGCTGCAAACAGAGGGGGATACCCACATAGTTATCACCAGGCGCTTCGCTGCGTCTCCCGAAGCCGTGTACCGCGCTCACACCGATCCGAAGCTGCTTCAGAAATGGCTGCTCGGGCCTGAAGGTTGGACTATGCCCGTCTGCATCAATGACGCGAAGCCGGGCGGCAAGTTCCGTTATGAGTGGGCGAATGGCAAACGCAGTTTCCACGTCACGGGCGAGCTTCTTGAACTTGAGCCGTACAGCCGGATCGTTCATGTCGAGCGGATGCACCTGCCAGATCCTACGCCGGACAACCACGTGGAAACCCGGTTTGATGCGGACGGCACAGGCACGTTGATGGCGATGCGCATGACGCTGCCGGATGCTCATACCCGAGCAAGCATGCTCGCCACGGGAATGGAGCGCGGGATGGAAGCGAGTTATGTGCGACTGGAAGGGATTATCTAATTGCTCAAATAGCGGCGCTGGTGCTCGAAACAACTCAGGTCGATGCGCACCGCACCCTTTACGCGGAAGATGAAAACGCAGCCGCTAGCGAGCCGACCGTTCGCATTTGCATATGCCTTAGGTTAGTTTCCAGCAGACAGGGTCGCCGTGAAAACCCAGGTACTGATTTACTGGTCCCCTTCCACTCGCGCAGCCAATGCCTCCCCATGATCGGCCTGAACCCGACCGATTTCCGAATCGAGATAGGCTCTGCCTCGAGCAGATATGCTAAAACGGACCATTCAACGACTCGGAGAGACCACGCCATGGCAGCTTACGACTCGGCACTGGTTGTCATCGACGCACAGAATTCATTTCGTCATCGCCCCTACTGGCGCGACGCCGATGTGCCCTTGTTTCTCGATCGCCTTCAGGTGCTCATCGATGGGGCACGGAAGCGGTCCATTCCAGTAGTGCAGGTTTTTCATATCGAGAACGATGGCGCATTCTCGCTTGCCTCCGGGCATGTGGAGACATTGACGGGTCTGTCCATCCAGCCAGACGTCGTCTTCCATAAACGCAGTCACAGTGCTCTCATCGGCAGCGGGTTGGATGTCTGGCTGGTGCAACACCGGATCCGGCGAGTGATCATCTCCGGCATTCGTTCCGAGCAGTGCTGCGAAACAACCACACGCCACGCGTCGGACATCGGCTATGAGGTCGACTACGTAACCGAGGCAACGCTCACTTTTCCCATGACCGACCGCAAAGGGAGGGTATGGCAACCACAGGAGATCAAGGAGCGGAGTGAACTCGTCCTTGATGGACGGTTTGCGCGCATCGCTACTGTGGACGAGGCGCTCACGACAGGAGCCCGGTGAGTGGAAAGGCGCGGAGAATCCGGTCTACAAAGTGAGACCGGAAACAAGATGAGAATCAAGATCGCAAGTGTCGGAGAGCCGGTATTGCGGGGCGAAGCGAGACCCCTGACGCCGGAGGAGATTCGCAGCCAGCGCATCGGTGACCTCATCGAGCACATGCGCGAGACTCTGTCGGATGCTCCGGGCGTTGGCCTCGCCGCCCCACAGATCGGTGAACCGCTGCAGCTGGCCATTATCGAGGACAAGGCTGAATATCACGCGAACCTTTCCGAGGCTGACTTGGCGGAGCGCGAGCGCAGACCGGTGCCGTTTCATGTTCTGATCAATCCTCGAATTCATCTCGTGTCGCCGCCGGAAATCACTTTCTTTGAGGGTTGTCTCAGCCTTCCCGGATTCATGGGAGTTGTGCCTCGCGCCCGCCAGGTGCTGGTTGAGGCCTTCGATCATCTTGGCCAGCCGGTGGGCATCGAGGCCACGGGCTGGTATGCGCGCATCCTGCAGCACGAGATCGACCATCTGCGCGGAACGCTGTACATCGACCGTATGTGGAGTCGCAGCTTTTCTTCGCTTGAGAATTACAACCGGCACCTGAAATCGAAGACTCCGGCAGAACTCAGACAGGCATTTGAAGACAGGTCTTAGTTATAGATGAAGGCCGCGCACGCCTGTAGGGGCGCTAGCGCCATCTCAGTCCGTGGCAGGGGGGCCGGCGAGATTCTTGTGCATGGTCATCGCCTAGCGCGCGTCGACTCTCCACGGCGCCATGCGGCTAAATACCCGGTCTCGCACGACGAGCGTGTGGAACAAGATCGCTCCAAAGTGCGCTATAAACGCCAGGAACAAAAGGTAAGCGAGAACGGTGTGCGTCTTGCGCAGAAACGCGTACAACATCACGCTGTGCGGAAGAATCGGCGGTAAATGCAGCGACCCATAGAGCACAATCGGAAAGCGCGCCGCCGACAACATTCCCCACCCGATCAGAGGCAGCACAAACAACAGCGCATACATCAATATTTCGGATAGGTGTGCGATGGTCCGCTCCCGGGGCGACATCGTCACAGGAAACGGCGGCAGAGTGCTGAACTGGCGATTCACGTAGCGAATCACGACCAAAATCAAGATGGCGATCCCCAGCGGGCGGTGAATCGACACCAGGAGATGGTAGTCGCCGAGCGATGCGACCATGGCGACGCCAATCCCCAGCATGGTCAGGACCATCGCTGCCATCAGCCAATGCAGGAATCGCATCAGGACTGTGAATTGACTCTGCTGGCTCACCATGCCCGTGCTCACTTTCCCACTTCCGCAGCCGATATCGCGCTCGGCGTCTTGGTTTCGCCCGCACGTCGGGTAAATGACTGCGAATAAATCGCTGATCGCGCGCTTAGCAAAGGATCGTCGGACGGCGCCATTCCGCTCGGTAAAACCAACGGATCGAAATTAATGTCTCGCGCGGAGCTGGTTTCCTCGCTCTCGATATGATCGAGAGTCAGCGTTCCCACATCCACCTGCTCGCGACCGTCCGGCCAGGCCACGGTGGCGTCGTTGGTCGGGTCTTCCGGTTTCCCGATCGTAACGATCAGGTGCCACTGCAAGGGGTGCTGCCGAATGCTCGCGATCAGCGTGTCAAACATATAGTTCTTGTCCGTCTGAGCCGCCGCGGTGACCCGTGCAAAAGCCTCGACCGGCGCAAGCGACCAACGCACTGGGATCGAACCGCCCGCCGCATCGATGAACCGGAAGGCGTTGAGGCTGTTAAACGCTGTATTGTCGAAACCAGACGACGGAGCGTGGCTCTGGATGATACCTAACGCTCGCACCGTGGCGGGATGGCTCGCGCCGAATGCCGCCATTTTTTCCGGATCGGGTTTGCCAGTCTTGGGGTCGGGCTGGGACGCAACCAGGTTGTCGTAGAAGTCCTGCGGGGTCTGGAACGGAAATACGGGCAAGTTGACCATCGCCGTCCGCCATTCTTCGCCATCCGGGAGCCGGAACAGAACCCCCAGGCCGCGGACCATGTTAGGCGCGTCGGCAACATGAGGATCGCCCCCGCCAAACGAGAACCGCCCGATCACCGGCACACGCCCCGGTCTGAACACCACGGCCTTTGAGAGCCGCGCTCCCTGACCGTTGCTTTCGAAATAGCCGCTTACTCCGACGCCCTTGGCATGATTGCGCCGGAAACCGGCAAAGACCCCGCCCGCCCGCTCGAAGGCATCGACGAACCGCGCAGGCGTCAGGGCGTTTGGACTAAACCAGCCGCCCAAGTATAGGAAGCCCCCCGCGATGCATAGAAGGATGACCCCAATAACGCCCGCTCTTACCAGTGCTCTCCCGCTGTTCAGGGGCGCTGGTTGTTTCTCAGCCGACACCGTCGAGTCACTCGCCAACTGACCGCTCCATTACCACCGCAAAGTAACCAGTCATCCGACCGGGCAATAACGTACACCCGCGTCCCATGAACGCGCAATATCTCCCCAAGTTCCCGGGGGACCCGAAACACGGTTTACAGCCTTTTCAGACGTCGGGTAATGGCTTTCCCCTATGCCCCCAGACCCGTCGCCGCGACACAATCAACTTCTAGCCCTTGGATAGTAGGTGCAGCGGTCTTAAAGCCTTTCTCGAGAGGTCCCCATGCGATTCAAACAGATTGAAGAGCGGCCGAAAACGTTTGTAATCATCCTCGACACGGGAGACGAGATTCTGGAAACGTTGAAGACCTTCGCACGAGCACAAGAACTCTCGGGGAGCAGTTTTAAGGCTATCGGGGCCCTTTCATGGGTCAAGTTTGGCTGGTTTGATTGGCAGGACAAGAAATATCACGTAGCCGGCGAACTGGATGAACAGGTAGAGCTGCTTTCTCTGGTCGGCGACATCGCCCTACAAGGTAGCCAGCCTCAGATTCATGCCCACGTTGTTGTAGGGCGAAGGGACGGCACGGCGCATGGTGGACATTTGATGGAAGGTCGAGTGCGGCCTACGTGCGAAATCGTTCTCTCGGAAAGCCCCGTCGCATTGCAGAAGCAGATCGATCCGAAATCCGGCATCGCGCTGATTCGCGTTTAGCACCGGGTCTCCGGGGCGCCCCGCGTGTCGCGGTTTCCAGCTTCTGCCCAACCCTGCGGTTTGGTCGGGTCGTCCTGGCCGGCGCTGTGATCGATATCCTGGCAAATCTTTTTGTCCTCTCCGTCTGGGCTGTGTCCGAATGCGGGAAGCCTTCGGCATTCGCAAAGTGAGGCCGACGAGTTCTGTGTAGCGGCTTGCGCCTTCGAACGCCTGCGCGGTCATTCCCGTCCAGCGATCTCAAAATACGGTGCGACTTACGATTGCGCTATGCCATCTGATCCCTGTGGCCGGAACCCGGCTCGGAGGGACGCGAATATGGCGCAAAAGCTCGCAGGAAAGGTCGCCGTAATTACCGGAGGGAGCAGCGGGATTGGGCTTGCGACAGCCAAACGGCTCGTGGATGAAGGGGCGTTCGTATTCATCACCGGACGCCGCCAAAGCGAACTGGAGGCCGCCGTAAGCCAGATTGGCCAAAACGTGACAGGTGTCCAGAGCGACGTCTCGAAAATGGCCGATCTCGACAAGCTATATGCAGCCGTAAAGAAGCAGAAGGGCAAGCTCGACATCGTCTTCGCCAATGCCGGCACCGGCGCGTTTGCTCCGCTCGGGCAAATCAGTGAAGATCATTTTGACAAGCAGTTTGATGTGAACGTGAGAGGGCTGCTGTTCACAGTGCAGAAGGCGCTCCCGCTGCTGCAACCGGGCGGATCGATCGTCCTGAATGCGTCCATCGTTTCCACCACCGGCAGTCCGGCATTCAGCGTCTACAGCGCGACCAAGGCCGCGGTCCGCTCGTTTGCGCGCACCTGGTCGGTAGACCTCAAGGAGCGCAAGATCCGGGTGAATGCAATCAGTCCGGGCGTCATCCCGACACCGGGCTACAACACCTCGCTCGGGATGACGCAGGAACAGGTCGATCAGTTTGTACAAAGCTCGATTGGCAATATTCCCCTGGGCCGTCCCGGCACCGCGGACGAAATCGCGAAGGCCGTCTTGTTCCTGGTCTCCGACGATGCGAGCTACATCACCGGCATCGAGTTGTTCGTCGATGGCGGCTTGGCTCAGATATAAACGGCGGTATGCCCGGATCGGAGGCCGTGATGGAAAATCTGGAAGATCTCCCAGGAAAGATCATGAAAACGAGCGGGACGCGGAAGCCGCGTAAGGCCGTCTTGAGAATATGGGAGACTTATATCGCATGAAGAAAATTGGCTTCTTGTCATTCGGCCATTGGACGCCTTCACCGCAGTCCCGAACGCACTCGGGGGCCGATGCGCTCCTGCAGTCCATCGACCTCGCCGTGGAAGCCGAGCGCCTGGGAATGGACGGAGCCTACTTCCGTGTTCATCACTTTGCCCAGCAGCTGGCATCACCGTTTCCGCTGCTCGCGGCGGTCGGCGCTAAGACGCGAAAGATTGAAATTGGCACCGCCGTGATCGACATGCGGTATGAGAATCCTGCCTACATGGCGGAGGACGCTGGGGCTGCCGATCTGATCTCGGGTGGACGACTGCAGTTGGGAATCAGCCGCGGTTCCCCCGAGCAGGTCATCGATGGTTGGCGCTATTTTGGCTTCCGCCCGAATGAAGGCGAGGACGACGAAGATCTGGGCCGGCGCCATGCCCAAGAATTTCTTGAGTTGCTTCGCGGCAAGGGCTTCGCTCAGCCTAACCCACGTCCAATGTTTGCTAATCCGCCGGGGCTTCTGCGCCTTGAGCCACACTCTGCGGGATTGCGTGATCGAATCTGGTGGGGATCTGCTTCCAACGCGACAGCAGCATGGGCTGGGAAACTGGGAATGAACCTGCAGACCTCAACGCTCAAATTCGACGAGAGCGGCGAGCCGCTCCATATTCAACAAGCCGCCCAGATTCGAGCCTTTCGCGAAGCCTGGAAGCAGGCTGGTCACGCCCGAACTCCGCGCATTTCCGTAAGCCGCAGTATTTTTGCGCTGGTCGATGACCTTGATCGTAGGTACTTCGGGCGAGGCTCCGAGGAAGAGGACAAAATCGGGTTCCTCGACGAAGATACACGGGCGATCTTCGGCCGCAGCTACGCTGCTGAGCCGGATATTCTCATCGAGCAGCTGAGGAAAGACGAGGCGATCGCGGAGGCCGACACGCTGTTGCTAACCGTTCCGAATCAACTAGGTGTTGCCTACAATGCACACGTCATGGAGGCAATTCTGACTTCGGTTGCCCCAGCCCTCGGTTGGCGTTAGATCGTCGCCACATTCACCAACGACGGAGTTTGCGGAAATGAAACCAGGCCGGGTGCAGACCTTCAAGAAATTTGCCGACCGCGGCATGAAATCCTCACTCACCGGGATTTTCGCAAACATGGCCCTTGCCGTTACAAAGTGTACGGCCGGCCTCTGGGGACACTCATTCGCCCTGGTTGCGGACGGACTGGAATCTGCGGCGGATGTACTCAGCGGGCTGGTTGTTTACTTTGGGCTGAAGATTTCAGTCAAGCCGCCGGACGCGGATCATCCTTACGGACACGGAAAAGCCGAACCGATCGCCGCGGTAGTTGTCGGCTTGTCGCTGATTGCCGCTGCCGTGGCGATTGTCCTGGAGAGCATTCATGGCATTACCACACCTCATCCCTTGCCGAAGGGCTACACACTGGTCGTGCTTGCGGGAGTGTTGATCGTAAAAGAAACGATGTTTCGGCACGTGGGCGGGATTGCCAAGAGGATCCAGAGCACTGCGGTCAGGAGCGATGCCTGGCATCACCGAAGTGACGCCATTACATCGCTTTTCGCCTTTATTGGAATTTCCATTGCTCTGCTAAAGGGTTGGGAGGCGGCTGATGATTGGGCTGCGCTCGGGGCCGCACTGGTAATCCTCTTTAACGCGATAAGGCAACTGCGACCCGCCGTTCTTGAGCTTACTGATCGAGCGCCTGATCCAAACCTTGAAACGCGCGTCCGGGACATTGCCGGACGGGTGCGAGATGTAATCGGATTGGACAAATGCTTCGTGCGAAAAATGGGATTCAGCTTCTATGTCGATCTCCACATCGTGGTCGACGGAAATCTAACCGTTCGTGAAGGACATAAAATCGCACATCGGGTCGAAGACCAGGTGCTAAAGGGAGTACCCCAGGTAGCTGAAGTGTTGGTACACGTCGAGCCGGAAGAGGAACTTATCCACAGGTTACCCAAAGCCCGGAACTAAGAGTTGCTTTCAGCCGATCCGCATGGACAACTCGACGTCGGCGGCGAACGGCACGGACAGGTAACCGTTTGCGGGCGAGCGAACGCGCGCGAGGTAATCGGGGCTGTAATCGGCGTTGTCGGCAACGATAAGGGCGCCCGGCCTGAGGTGGCACTCCACTAGGCTCAATATCTCCGGATAGAGGCCCTTGGCGCCGTCGAGCAGGACGAGGTCAACCGTTTCCGGGAGATCGGCTCCCACAATGATTCCTGCGACACGATCTGAATTGCGGAACTTGTTGGGAGGCCGTGCATGAAACTCAAAGCGGGGGAGCTGTCGTTCAATGTCCAGGAAAGTGGTTCGGGTGAACCGGCGTTGTTGTTTCTTCATTATTGGGGTGGATCGGCACGCACCTGGAACGCCGTGATTTCGGAGCTCTCGACAGGTTTCTGGTGCATCGCTTACGACCAACGCGGGTGGGGCCAGTCGGACGCGGCAGAGCGGGGATACTCGATTCCAGATTTGGCCCTGGATGCCAGGGACATCGCGGAAGCACTACACCTGGGTCGATACGTTTTGGTCGGCCATTCTATGGGAGGAAAAGTAGCGCAGTTCCTGGCATCGCAGCGGCCGCCGGGGCTCGTGGGACTTGTCCTGGTAGCTCCGGCGACTCCAGCGCCCCAAAACATTCCAGAACCTGCAAAGCAGGCACAGCTTCACGCTTATGATAGTCGCGAGAACGCACTCGAGGCCCTGGCGTTCCTTACTGCGCAGCCTCCGAGCGACAATCTGCGGGAGCAAATCCTCGAAGACAATTTCGCTTCTTCCTCATCCCAAGCAAAGCTCGCCTGGCCGACACTGTCAGCTTACGAAGACATTTCAGGAGTCGTGGGAAACATTGCCGTGCCGACATTGATCTTAGCAGGAGATCAGGACAGGCAAGATCCATTGGAACAACACCGGCGTGAGGTACTCCCCAGAATTCCGGGAGCCGCCATCAAGATTATTCGCGAAAGTGGGCACCTGATACCCGTCGATCAACCTTATCAACTTGCAGAGGCGATTCGGGCATTTGTACTTCCTCTCACTAAGGCTGGCGGAGGCTAGCCCCCCAAAGCAAACCTAAATTATCTTCGCCAGCTCCCGGAGAGCTTCGGGGGTAGTCGTCTTAGTACTCCAACGAGTGAAATGAGTAGGTAGTAGTAGACCCAAAGCGCGAGCCAACCGAAAGGCCAAATGACTAATGACAAATCATACGCGTGCGAAAAGTCACGTTGAGTGATCGCGACTAATACGATCGGCCAGCATAAGCCGTAGGCGACGATCACCGGGAAAGGGTTGTCCGACTGTCTGAACGAGACATACTCAGCATACAAAATCATGCCCGAGCCACCGATGAAGATCGCCGCCAAAAGCGACACGGCAATCTTTATTCCGGTAGGTTTCAGAAATGTCCAGAGAGCGGAATCCTTCATCAACCTATGGTATTCCCTGGAGGCTACCTCGCCCTCCAAATCTGGCAAGCGGGTCTCCAAAACCTCACACCAGAAGCCTAACTTCAGTTCGTCAAACCTGTGCTCGTGTACAGTCCCGAGCTGATGGCAAAAGAGTTATGATGCGACACTTGGACTCGATGCAAGGCATGCGCCGCCATCTCATTCCGATCGTGGTCGTAACTCTAGCCACTTTCATCGCTGTGCCGTTAGCATTTGCACAGGACCCAGAACTAGACGCCGAAGCGGCCAAGGTCGCCGGTGCGATATCTCGTGCGGGGAAAAAAGATGTGATTGTGTTCGACTTTTCCGAGCCAGACAGGAAAATCACTCCCCTCGGCCGGAAACTCGCTGACGAATTCAGCGCCGCGCTGGCAAAATCAGCCGAGAAAATCCGTGTCGAGGACCGCTCGCAAATCCCGGGCGCGTTAACGGCGAATGCGTACCCAGTGGATTTTGTTGACTGGGGGGAGCTCGCCCACGCGTTCGCGCAGGACATTCACGTACAAGCATTTGTCATGGGAGAGCTATCTGTCGAAAGCGATCGACTGAATGCGGTGATTTCATCGTACCGCGCAGATAGCGGGAAAAATATCAACTCCGTTCAGATTACGTGGCCGATCTCCGGGGAAGACAGGAGCATGATGGCCGATAATCTAGCTCGTGCCATCCTGCCCGCCGATCAGGCAAAATATCCGAACGCCGGCACACAAGGATACTCCACTCCCAGTTGCCTCTATTGTCCGAGAGCCGAATACACGCCGAAGGCTTCCCGCATCAAGATCAGCGGGACGGTTGAACTGTTAGCAATTGTGGGCGAAGACGGACAGGTTCGCGACGTCCGGGTCTTGAAGCCACTGCCCTTCGGCATGGCTACGGCAGCGATCAACGCGGTCAGAAGTTGGCGTCTGAAACCCGCGACTGGGCCTGACGGGAAGCCTGCTTCTGTGCGTCAACTCATCGAGGTTTCGTTTTACCTTTATTAAGCCGCCCCGGACTAGCTTGCCGGGCGACTTCTTCGTTCACACGCGCGGGATACTCCGTCACCACGGAACCGGGCCGTTCTCATCCGAAAGCGTACCCGTCGGGCCATCCGGGCCGAGCAGCGCGAGGCGCACCGGCTCCCGCGCGCCCTGTTCGACCGTGCGCGTACCCGCGAAGTTGTTGAGGTCAGTCGCGGTAAAGCCCGGGCACGCGGCGTTGACCTTGATGCCTGTCGACTCGAGATCCAAGGCGAAGGCAAGCGTGACGGCATTTAGGGCAGTCTTAGACGAGCTGTATCCGACGCCGAACATTGCGCGATGCGGATTGCTCGGCTCTGCGTTCAGCGTCAGGGAGCCAGAGGTGCTCGATACGTTCACAATACGTCCCGCCGGCGCTTCACGGAGGAGCGGAAGCATTGCTTGCGTGACGGCGATGACGCCAAACACATTCGTCTCGAACACCGCTCGCACGTCGTCGAGTGATGCGACACTCGCGCGGCCCGCTTTCACCATCTCCGGGAGTGGCCTGCCCGGCTTTCCCGCGTGCGATATCCCCGCATTGTTCACGAGCACATCAAGACGGCCGAACTCGTTCCGGATGCGCTCCGCCGCGGCGGTGATGGAAGCCTGATTCGTGACGTCGAGCTGGAGGGCGCGGGCATCCACACCGACAGTGTTCGCTGCCGTCTCCCCACGCTCGAGGTTGCGTGACCCGACGAGCACGGTGAAGCCGTGCGCCGAGAGATCCTTTGCGACTTGCAGCCCGATTCCCTTGTTTGCCCCAGTGACCAGCGCGACGGGCTTGTTGTGCATAATCATCTCCTTCTTGCGTCGAGGGGTAACCAACGCCGCCTCGAGGCTTTCGGGCCATCAATGACTTATTGGGAGCGCACTTTCAGATGGTCTATCGTGACTGTGCCAATGGAAAGGTTCTCAATGCGAGCCTCCAGAATTCGCAAACGCCCGATCGCAATTGCACCAACCGCGATTGCGCCGATCGCCGCCGCACCAAGAGCGAATGCACCGAGAGCCAATGCCCGCATGGCGGCGCCCGTCTTGCTTTTCTCTGTAGTCCTCTTCTTCTGGGCCATAGGTCCTCCCTGTTTCCGCTAGATCTCATGCCGGGATAATCCGTTCCTCAGATTTGAATCGGCGAGGGCGTCGTTCACGCCACATTGGCCTGTACAAGAAACTCGAGACGTAGGGCGCTCGAGGGTTATCGGTTGATCAAGCGGTTTGGTGTCTACGCAGTACGAATCGGCGCTGGCGGTACGACGATCTCCACAAGTCCGGTCCCCACGTTGTACAGGAGGCCAGATAGAAGCCACGCGGCCGGCAATGCCGGAATCGCCCGGAGCGTAGCAACGTCGACGGCAACCGCCGCGCGGGGATCGGTGACCGCTTTTGTCTTGAGTTCGCCTTCCGGAATTTGAAAGTAGTGCGCGAGCATAGCGGGTTCGCCAGCCAGGCGAGTCATTCCGCAATCGGTGTGCTGCAGTACGATCAGGTGGAATTCGCCGCCGCCTCCCGGAATCTCTCCGGCAACCTGACCGATTCGCCCGAGCAGACCCAACTGCTCGACCAACCCCGGGGTGACCCGTCCGCCGATGTTGCGCAGCACGACCGCCTCACCCGGTTTGGTTCCAAGGACATGAGCCGGATCCGCACGCATATCAGCGCAACCGATGATGATCCCCTTTACGTTCGGCATCGCCCGCGAAAGTGTGGGCATTAGTGTGCCCGCAGCAGACTGCTGAGCAGCAAATTCTTTGTTTCGTTGTAACAAATGGTCGAGATTATTCATGCTGTTTCTCCCCGAGATTTGTTCTGACAGCACGATTGTAAAGCATGGCAGTCTGAATAGGTATTCAGTCAGGGTAAACCTTGACACTCCCGAGAGGCTCGTCTAGGACGACGCTCCCAACATAATTTTGCCGCAGAGGCCCGTGACCGCCTGTCTTCGGCTTGCTAAAATGGAGGTTCGCCTGGCGCGTGTCAAAGGAGAGCTCAATGGCAGACAACGCCCTCGTAATCCCCGCAGCTGAACT
>Ga0209624_10001358_pt1 | contig 19359 bp, 16 predicted proteins | sample JacPinW_OM2H0_O1_FD_188565 | JGI IMG/M metagenome (GOLD analysis project Ga0209624, IMG submission 188565) | Forest soil microbial communities from Algoma, Ontario, Canada - Jack Pine, Ontario site 1_JW_OM2H0_O1 (SPAdes) (version 2) | ecosystem: Environmental > Terrestrial > Soil > Boreal...
AAGTGACCTGCTGGCCGACCCACGGAATTGCGGGGAAGCTTAGAAAGTTCGGGCCGTAAGCGAAGTGCTCGACCTTGTTCTCATCCTTAATAATGGCCCAGAAGACTCCGGAGCGGGACTTCCCGATATAGCAGATGTAGCCTGCCACTCGGTTCTGCTTTGTCCGCTTCTTGGACCGATTTGCATGTTGCGTCACTCGTCTCCTAAAAAAAGCCAAGGGCGACATCCCGGTTAGGACGCCGCCCTCTGTAGTGAAATGATCCGACGCTGATCGCGTCAGAAACTTGAAACGATCAAATCACTACCGGCTTGCGTGCCCGTCAGAGAGTGTCTCCAAAAAAGACCCTCTATATGGTGTAAATTTCCTTGTAAGTCGTTGAAAACTCGTTGGGGAGCTTTTCATCCTCGAAGCTCATGCTGAAAGCGGAGCGCAGGCAGCTGAGGAAACCTGCGCCCCGTTTGGTATTAGCGCGCCTCCTCCGTCCGCCGCAATTTTTGTACTTCCGCCTTCACTTCAGCCCAAGAGCCTGCACTACTATGTGGCGGAATGCCCAGAATCGCCATCGCGATGGCACGGGGCGCGGTATTAGACTCCAAGACGTTCCCCTGCATAGCTAGTAGCTGGGCATCACCGTCAGGGCCTAGAAGTTCGGCACGAAGACGGAGCATTTCCTCAGCTTTTGCTCTTTTACTGTCCGCAAGGGCCCCCGCCGCCTCCATTACCTCGTCCGCGGTCAGGGCAACCTGGGAGCAGATGAATTGGTAGTCGTTACCCTCGGGGAACATACCGAGATAGATGTGCAGGTGATTAGGATTCTCTCGACTTCCCAATTCTCCGACATTGAAGTCAAAGGCTGCCCCTTGTAATCCACGCCCGCTATTTACTCCTCGCACTTCTTTGCCGCTATGCAAAACAGCATTCATATTTGTCTCCTTCGCCCTTGGCGGGCCATCCTTTCGTTTTTTTGGTTTCCCGGTGTGGCCGGATTGTCCCTATGCGCCCGGCGTTTCGCGCAGATCCATTACGTCACTTCCGATCCGTCGTTGCGGCTGGTCCTCATCCCCTTCTCGAACTGCATCTTTCCTTGTTCTAAAGTGGCCGCTCAGTGCGCTGAGGCGTGTCGCGCCACTTCATCCTGGACGCGAGCAGAAATTCAGCTCGCCCTTGCAGCCAATTCCATCTCCCGTAAAAACTTAGCGGGTTGGTCGGAGAGGTTGAACGTGGACAGACCGCGAATAATTGCCGGTTTGATGGTGTCGGAAACCGCCCATCCACCCTTTTGACTTGTCGCGGCAGATAACATACCCTCGATCCTGTCTGTGATCCACGCAAGTTCCGATTGACGGACGGACGGAAAATCGCAAATGTACTTGCGATATTCGCGTTGATAGTTGAGAACTTCGTTACTGCTGATTGCCAGTTGCAGCTCCGTCACTTTTGTCATCCCTCCACCCTCACGGGATCGGTTGATTTACAAACTGTTGTACTTCCCGGACGTCCGGCTTCGATTCCTCTTTCACCATGTGACAATCTCGGTGCTTAGCAAGCGAGGTATCGCCTGATGCCGCCTGATTCGTTTGTGCGAGCATCGGAGCCGGTTCCGCTCTTGCTTTGGAAAATTCATGACGAGCAGTGCGCCTGAATTCGTTCAACCGCTCCTTCGTCCATCCGGCAGCATGAAACGCGTGCATTACGGGCCGTAGCCAGTTGTCAAAATTCTTTTTGTTGCCGCCTTTCGCCAGTACTTTCGTAGCGATCGCTCACAAGGCTTCACGCAACTGCTCGTCATTCATCATTGCGAGTTCTCGACTCAAGCTCATTTCATGGGCCCTCCCTGGCCGCTTCGTTGTGCCTGCTTGCTCTGCGTGCAGGTTACGCGCCGACTTCAATCGTGAAAATTTCAGTCCTCGTTTTTGCAACGATCATGCCTAGGACTCTACTTACGCGTGTCAAGTAAAATCCGAATCTTCCTTGAAATAATCAAAAACATCGCGAAACACCTCGCCACGCACCGATTCCGCGTATATCGACGGATGTCAATCTAACCTGCAATCAGACATTCAATCTCCGCAAGTCTCGGGAATGCGTCTCCTGAGCATCGCTGGCGTGGCCCTCAAGTCCTAGTCTGTCCGTCAGTTGCGCAAATAAAGCGCGGAAATGCGGTCTGCATCAGAACCGGTGCATTTCTCCTCGATATCTGTTTTGTGGGAAACTTCCCTGGTCCGACTCTTGAGGAAAGAGAAAACTGAGTTGCCTAGGATCGGTCGCGGCGTAGTAGCGATCCAGATCTGAGGCCTCACCGTTCCACAATCGTTTAGCGCGTTTCGACGGCTTACGCTTCTTCGGCTGATATGGCTGGTGACGTTTCTTCCGGCGCAGCATCTTGTTCATGCGGCACCTACCGTGTTGCGCATCCAGCGGGCGAGCGAACCTGGATCGAACAGAACGCTGCCGCCGAAACGGGAAGACGGGATGGAGTTGTTGCGGGCGAGCCGGTATACGGTTCCGCAGGTGACGCGGAACATCTGGGCCACTTCGCTGACGATCAGTGCGTGGTCGCAGCGTTCAAGCGATTCGATGAGTCCGCCGCTGAATGAGCGAGCGATTGCGGGTAAAGGCGATGGTTTCGGCACAAGATTCTCCCCGGACATGACGCAAAAGCGCCGCGATTGTCCTGTTTAGTTTTTAGGGAGAACACCCGGGCGGGACATCCGCACTGCGGGTTGGTTCATGTGCGCTGGGCCTACTGGGTGTTAATACAAGGTGGCGCGCTTTATATTGTGCCGGTAAGCGGCCCAGATGAATCCTGGGCAATGGCTGACTGCGCCCTTCGAAGCAGCTCGGATACTGGCTCCCGAGCCACGCAGTCGAACCAGGGTGCGGCTAGAAAGCCGCTAAAAATCATGTCCGGTATATTATAAAGGATCTCGGCTGTGGATATCAAGAAGCTAATTAGCTCTTGAGCATATTAGCTGTCCGGCATGCGGACAAATCCTTCTACCAGATGGGGACGAGGAGACAGGCCAGGCAAAGGGTGATACTACTGATACCGTTCTATGCGAAATTAACGTAAAAGAAAGCGACGGTTGCATAAACCTGGTTAGTCGCGGAGCAGCTCTAAACCATCATGGATACTGATGATAATGCGATATCGCGAGCAATCAGGAGGAGATTCGCAAAATGTAGAATTCGAATCCCTCCCTCTCCGCCAACATTTTCTGGGTTGTCTAGAAGCCTGCCTGTATCGGACCTCGTTTCGAGAAACTGACCGGAAGTCGACTGATTAATAAATCCAAACTGGGCCACCCATGAACATACTCGATCTCGTTGTCGGCAAACCAATCAAGACCACTGACGAGCGGGCTGAGCAGATTGGACCCGTGCAGGGGATTCCAATCTTTGGCCTTGATGGGCTAAGCTCCGCAGCTTACGGCCCGGAAGCGGCCCTCAGCCTCTTGATTCCTCTTGGATTGCTGGGCGTGCGCTACATCGTGCCGATCAGCGCCGCGATTATTACTCTGCTCGTGATCGTGTACTTTTCGTACCGACAGACTATTGCGGCCTATCCTTCGGGTGGTGGATCGTATACCGTTGCGCGTTTCAACCTGGGAGCGCCCGCTGGCCTGCTGGCAGCTGCCGCTCTGCTTGCGGATTATATTCTGACAGCCGCGGTGGGTATTTCCGCCGGAGTCGGAGCCTTGGTTTCGGCCGTGCCTTCTTTGCTGCCGCACACGGTAGTTCTCTGCGTGGGTATTCTCGTCGTCATCACCATTCTTAATCTGCGTGGTGTGCGCGAAGCTGGCACCGCTTTTGCGATTCCCACGTATCTTTTTGTGGGAACCCTGCTCATTACTATTGCGGGTGGCATTTTCCGTGTGCTCTTCAGCGGAGGGCATCCCACACCGGCGGTTGCTCTACCTCCTCCGCCTCCGATCACTGAAGCGGTGAGCTACTGGCTGCTGCTGAAAGTTTTTGCCAGCGGTTGCACGGCGTTGACTGGAGTCGAAGCCGTCAGCAACGGTGTGAAGGCCTTTCGAGAACCTACGGTGAAGAACGCCCAGCGCACCCTGACCGTAATTATTTTTCTTCTGGCAGTGTTGTTGGCGGGAATCTCTTATCTGGTTCGGACGTACGGGATCGCGGCAACCGATCCGGGGCAGCCGGGATATCAGAGCGTGCTCTCGATGCTGACCGCTGCGGTTTTCGGCAAAGGACTTTTTTACTACCTGACCATCGGCTCGATTCTTGTGGTTCTGTCTCTCTCCGCTAATACGGCGTTCGCGGATTTTCCACGACTCTGTCGCGCCATCGCGCAGAACAATTATCTTCCTCATGTCTTTGGCTATCGTGGCCGGCGCCTGGTCTACACCTACGGCATCGTCGTGCTGGCGCTGTTGTGTGGCGGAGTGCTTGTCGCATTCGGCGGCGTTACCGACCGGCTCATTCCGCTTTATGCAGTTGGGGCATTCCTTGCTTTCACACTCTCGCAGGCCGGCATGGTCATGCACTGGAGGAAAAATCGTGGCTCTCACTGGCTGAAGAGCGCATTCGTGAACGGACTTGGAGCCTTCGTCACCGGAGTTACAACCGTCGTCGTGCTGGTTGCGAAATTCGTTGAAGGCGCATGGATTACTTTGCTCTTCATTCCGCTAACGATTGTTTTCTTTTCTGTTGTGCGGCGGCATTACCACGCCGTGAAAGTCCTGACTACTTGCAAGGTTCCGGTGGACGCGCCCGGCCTTAACCAGCATCCCATTGCAGTCATCACCATCGACCGATGGAGCAACATTACGCGACAAGGAATCGAATTTGCGGCTCGCCTTTCGCCCACCGTGGTCGCGTTGCACGTCGAGCCCAGCGAGCATTCGGAACTTCTCAAAGACGATTGGGAGCAATACGTGGTGCAACCGTTCCGCGCAGAAGGCAGAGAGCCGCCTGAGCTTCACATTCTGCCGTCGCCGTATCGCTTCGTCATCATTCCAGTGGTGCAGTTCGTCCTCGATCTTTCGAAGAAGAATCCGGGGCGCAATATTGTTGTCGTCATTCCAGAGTTGGTGGAAGACCGGTGGTACGAATATTTCCTCCACAATCAGCGAGGACGCCTTCTGGAATGGGTGCTTCTGGCGCGCGGCAACGAACGTATCCATACCGTTAGCGCTCCCTGGTATGTCCGGCACCAGTCTTAATTGGCGCTGCGGCGATTATTCCTCGGACTGCTGTCTCAGTGCCGTCGCGGCGTGAAGACCTTGCGCCACTTCAGGGATAATGCCCATCTGCGCGTAGATCGGACGGATGAGTTTCCTGATAGCGGGCAGTTGCAGCGCGAAGAGCGCCGCTCCGGCAATGCAGATCGCGCCGCCGATCATGAGCGTGTAGGGCGCTCCGATGCGGCTAGCGGCCGCGCCGGCAATCAGGCTGCCGAAGGGTGCGATCCCCTGAAACGAGATTGAGTAGAAGCTCATGACACGGCCGCGCTTCTTGTTTTCGACAATCGTTTGAAGGATCGTGTTGCTGGAAGCCATCTGCTGCATGAAGCAGAAGCCGGTGACGACCAGCAATAACAACGACAGCCATAATTGGCGCGATGCGGAAAAAGCGATCAGCGAAGCACCGAAACCAGCCGCCGTCATAGGAAGAACGCGGCCGAGTCCAAGGACGGTGGTTCGGGCCGCCAGTCTCACAGCTCCGATCAGTGCGCCAACTCCGACGGCGCCCATCAGAAAGCCTAACGTGTGCGCTCCTCCGTGGAGAATCCGTCCAGCGAAGATCGGCATCAGCGCGGTGTATGGCATCCCGACCAGACTGATCACCGCCAATAGGAGCAAGATTGAAGAGATCGGGCGGAAGCCACGCACGTAGTCCCATCCTTCGCGCAATTCGGCGAGCACACTTTCGTGCGCGCGAGTGCTCGCCTGCACCGTGACGACCATGGCGAACAGAGAGGCGATGACGGCGAGATAGCTGATGCCATCGATCAGAAAGCAGTAACCCTCGCCGACCACGGCGATCAGGATACCCGCGATCGACGGGCCGATCAAGCGAGCGGCATTCACCAATGACGAATTCAGAGCGATGGCATTCCCTAGATCCTGCTTATCTTCGACCATCTCGACAAGAAACGCCTGCCGAGCCGGCATGTCGAAGGCATTTACCGTTCCCTGAAAGAGATTGAGAAGGATGACCTCGGTGACGGTGATGATCCCGAGAAGCGCCAGAATCGCCAGGGCGAAAGACTGCAGCATTGACAATATTTGCGTGAAGATGAGGACCCGGTGGCGATTGAGGCGATCGACCCAGACTCCCGCGAAAGGTCCGAGAAACAAGATTGGGATCTGCCCGGCGAAGCTGACCAGCCCTAGCAAGAATGCCGACCCAGTCAGTCGATAGACGAGCCAGCCGGTGGCGACACGCGTCATCCAGGTGCCGATGAGAGAAATACCCTGTCCGCCGAAGAATAAGCGGTAGTTGCGATGCCGGAGGGCGCGTACGAGTACGTTCCAACTGAAGCCGGTTCCGGGGCGGACTGAAGGTCGATCTGCCATACGGTCAAGAATTACGCGTTCGATTGCAATGCCACCTGCCTGGATCCACCAGGTCGAGCAAACCCTTGGAGGCGCGGCGCCTACCGATTTTAATGGCTGGCACGCCTTCCATTAATGTCACCGTTTCTTCACCCGAAATTGACTCTTCAAGGGTAGAATGTCTCCTCCCGAGATGAGCGAAGGCGATGAAGTCACGTTGTTGCTGTCGGCTCTGACGCGCGGAGACGATGGCGCGGCCTCGAAGCTCATCCCGGTCGTGTACGGCGAATTGCGCAAGCTGGCCGGAAGTTACATGCGTAAAGAGCGAGTCGACCACACGCTGCAGGCGACGGCTCTGGTGCATGAAGCGTACCTGAAGCTGGTCGAGCAGCGGTCGGTCAACTGGCAGAGCCGGGCTCATTTCTTTGGAATCGCAGCGCAGCTTATGCGGCGAATCCTGATCGACCACGCACGCGGACATACCCGGGAAAAACGCGGCGGCGAACAGAAAAAGGTATCGCTGGACGAAGCCTTCATCTTCGCTGAACAGCGGGCGGACGAACTGCTGGCAGTGGATGATTCACTGAACCAGCTGGCGAAGTTCGATCCCCGGCAGGCCCGTGTGGTTGAATTGCGTTTCTTCGGCGGCTTGAGCGTCGAAGAAGCGGCCGAAGTGCTTGGAGTCTCCCCCAAGACCATCAAGCGTGACTGGAGCGTGGCAAAAGCCTGGCTCTATGCAGATTTGAAAGAGCGCTATGGAATTGACGCCGCAGCAATGGGAGAACGTCAAGGCGCTATTTGAGGTCGCGCTCGAGAAGACGCCCGCCGAGCGCAACTCGTTTCTCGCCTCAGCCGCCCATGACCCCCTGGTGCGGAGCGAAGTCCAGCGACTGCTGGCGCATCATGTCGAATCGGGAGGGCTGCTCTCGCGCGCAGCACTTCATGCGACTCCGTATTCGACTGTCTCTGCAGACAATCATGCGTTTTCCCCCGGCGATGTGGTTTCCGAGCGATTTCGGATTACGCGATTCCTGGCGCGCGGAGGAATGGGCGAAGTTTACGAAGCCGAAGACACGGAACTGCACGAGCGGGTCGCTCTGAAGTCGATCCGCAGCGAGCTGCTGCATGATGCGCGCGCACTCGATCGCTTCAAGCGCGAGGTTCATCTTGCGCGGAAAGTCACCCATCCGAATGTTTGCCGGATTTTCGAACTGTTCCGGAATCCAGCTGGTTCGTCTGGAGATTCGAGCGCGGGCTCTGTAGTCTTTGTCGCCATGGAGTTGCTCGAGGGACAAACTCTGGGAGAATTTCTGCGCAGCCAGCCCAGGGTTGCAATCGAAGATGCCCGGCCGATCGCGCTGCAGATGGCATCGGGATTGGGTGCGGCGCACGCAGCCGGAGTGCTGCACCGCGATTTCAAACCTGGAAACGTGTTGCTGGTTCCCGGTCCGAAGAAAGTACGCGCGGTCATTACGGATTTCGGGCTGGCGCTGCGTTCGAAACAGGATGTCAGCCTGGGAGCTTCAATTACGGGCGCAGGTGAAGTGCTGGGAACGCCCGCGTACATGTCGCCCGAACAGGTGGAAGGAAAAGATCTGACGCCCGCTTCCGACGTGTACTCGCTCGGATTGGTGCTGTACCAGATGGCAACCGGAACGAGAGCATTCGAAGATGCAACTCCGCTGTCGATGGCGGTGCGGCGCATCAAAGAGGATCCGGCGCCGCCGCACATGCTGGTGCCGAACCTCGACCGGCAGTGGGAAGCGGTCATTCTGAAATGCCTGCAGCGCGATCCCAAGAACCGGTTTCAGAATGGCGATGAAGTCGCCGAAGCGCTGCGCGGAGAGACCTCGCATCGCGGCGGGTGGAGTCTTGAGCGAAAGATATTGGCTGCATCGCTCGTGCTGGCGGTCATGGTGGTGGCGGGTGTCATCATCGCGAAGATGCGCCAACGCGCTCCGGTTGAATCAACGAAATTGACGACCGCGGGAATTGCAGTTCGCCCTTCGATCGCGGTGCTGCCATTTCACAATCTTTCCGGACGCACGGACACCGAATGGGTATCCACCGCGCTGCCTGAAATGCTGACGGCAGAACTGGCCGCTGGAGAAAAGCTGCACACCTTTCCCGGAGAAAACATTGCCCGCGCCAGCACAGACCTTGGCCTAACAGGAAAGCAGACATTAGCGCCCGACACCCTCGCGCATCTTCGCAAATATTTGGGCAGCGATTACGTTGTGCTCGGCGCTTACCTGGATCAGGGAGTCGCGGCGGGGCAAGTCCGCGTGGACCTCTGGCTGCAGGACACGAAAACCGGCGAGATTGCAGCAACCATCTCGGAAAAAGGTAGCGAGAGTTCGCTGGACGATCTGGCAACAAAAGCGGGCACGGATCTGCGGCGCAAGCTCGGAGTGGGGGACATCACCCCGGGCGAGGCCGCGACTGTGCAGGCTTCGCTGCCCTCGAATCCTGAAGCGGTGCGGCTGTATTCTGAAGGGCTGGCGAAGCTTCGAGTCGTGGATGCCATCGCGGCCCGCGATCTGCTGCAAAAGGCCGTGGCCGCCGATCCGAATTTTGCCCTCGGGCATTCAGCGCTTGCAGATGCCTGGCAGGCAATGGGTTACGACCAGAAAGCTCGCGAAGAGTCCAAAAAGGCCCGCGATCTTTCGTCCGGGCTCTCGCACGAAGAGCAATTGTGGATTGAGGGCAGGGACTGGGAGCTGAATCGCAAGTGGGACAAAGCAGTAGAGATCTATCACACGCTTTTCGAATTCTTCCCCGACAACATTGAGTACGGGCTGAGACTGGCCTCCGCGCAAAGACAGGGGCGAACCGTGGATGAAGCGCTGGCTACCCTGGCCACTCTGCGGAAGCTGCCGGCTCCAGATCGCGACGATCCTCGCATTGATTTGCAACAGGCAGACGTCTTCGACGTTAAGGGAGCCTACAAGGAACAGCAGGCCGCGGCGGAAGCGGCAGCGAACCGTGCGCGCGATTTGGGAGCAAAATTATTGCTGGCACGCGCATTGAACCAAAGAGCCCGAGCGCTCGAAAAACAGGGCAAGCTGGAAGACGCGATCCGCGGCGCGCAGGAAGCCTCAAACATTGCGGACTCATCGGGCGCGAGAACTGAAGTCGCCAAGGCGCTCACCATCATTGGGATCGTTCACTTTGATCAAGGCAACTTCACCGAGGCTGCCAAAACCTACGAGGCGGCTCTGGACATCGAACGCGAGACCGGGGACAACCGGGCCATCGCCACCAGCCTCAACAATCTTGCAAACGCCTTGGGGGAACAGGGAGATCTCGCGGGCTCGATCAAGATGGCGAACGAATCGCTCGCGACGTTTCGCGAGGTTGGGGACAAGCACAGCGCAGCCGCCGTGCTGGGTAGTATCGCTGCCCGCACGCTTCAGCAAGGCGACCTGAAGCAGGGCAAGAAGATGCTGGAAGAAGGACTTGCTGCTTCGCGCGAGATCGGCGATCAGGAGCGAACTGGAACAGCTCTTTACAACCTTGGAGAGGTTCTCCGCTGGCAGGGCGATCTGAAGGGCGCGCGCAAGATGTATGAGCAATCCGGGGAGTTGTCGAAGCAGATCGGCGATCAGAGCGGCGTCGCGTATGCACTCTTCAGCGTAGGGGACGTGCTGACGGCGGAGGGTGATCTGGCAGGTGCGAAGGCTAATTACGACGAATCGATGGCGCTGCGAACACAGATGGGCGAGAAGGGCAACGCCGCGGAAACTCAAATGGCGCTCGCCGTCTTGCAGGTAGAACAAGGACACGCGGCCGATGCGGACGGCGAGCTGCGGCAGGCGAGGGACGAGTTCCGTAAGGAAGGACTCGGAGACGATGAGATCCTCGCCGACAGCTTGCTCGCGAGGATTTTGCTGTCGCAGGGACGTGTCGCGGATGCGGAGAAAGAAACTTCGTCCGCGCATGACTTGTTGGCCAAGAGCCAGGACTTTTCGGTGCGGCTGCGGGCCTCCATTGTTGGTGCGCAGGTACAGGCCGCTGCGGGGAAAACGGAAGACGCACTTCGGACTTTGCAGGAAACGGCCGCAAACGCAGCGAAGCTCGGATACGCCGGATATGCGCTGGAGGCTCAACTGGCGCTCGGTGAAGTGGAGACGACCTCGGGAAATCGGACCGCCGGACGAAACAAGTTAACGGAGGTTCGAAAGCAGGCGCAGCAAAAAGGCTTCGGATTGATCGCAAATCGAGCGGCACGAGCGCTGACGAAATCCAGCGACACAAAATAGCCGCCATTCGCGGGAATGGCGGCTGGTTCATTAGTGCATCTCAATTCCGCATCGTTACTTCGTTCTCTGAGCTGCCAGTTGCACGCTGTCTGCAGCGGTCTTGTCCTTCTTTCCAAACAGGCGATGGAAGAAGCCGGGCTTCTTGGTGCTGGCCTGCTGGGTCGAAGCGGAGGGATTCTTGGCTCGCGGTGAGATCAGCTTCTTGAACTCGCTCTTTGCAGCACTGGTGGCCACGCTCTTGGCCGAGTTCTTCGCCATCCCGCTCAGGTCAGGAATGATTACAGGAATCGAGGTCGTTCCGACCACCTGGAACGGAACGTCGTTGGGCAAGTTCTTCAGACCGACATGGTTAAGTCCGAAGCGGACCGCGCCATTGCCGGCCACATGCGCGACCATCTTGAATTGCAGATGATTGTTCGCGCTGATGTCTCCGTCACCGGTAATGCTGCCGATGCCTGCGAATACGCCGTCAAAGCCCCCGAGGTGCGTGCCTTGCGGCCCGATACGCATTTGTGTACTCAATTTCGTGATCGAGAGCTCTGTTCCGCTCTTGGCCGCGCTCATTCCCGGCAGGGATGACAATTTGGAACCGAGATCGAATCCTGCTAAGTGAGCGTCAGCGATCTGGGCGTTGCCGGAGGTGACGAGGCGGTCCACCGGGCCGTCGAGTAAAAGCGACGCGGTTACTGTGCCACCATGAATCTTCGAACCTCCCGGCAGCACGACTCCGATCGCCGGGAGAACGCCTTCCACGCTGTCCAGAGGCAGTTGATTGCCCGAGAGCTTCACGTGGACGATCACAGTCTTCCCGTGGGCGTCATACGTTCCGGACACTGCAGCGGCGCCCTTGCCGGCAATGATTTCGCTGTTTCGGATCACGCCCGTCTTCTGCGCAACCGAATAGTCGGTTGCATAGTGAAGCGAAACTTCCTGATGAGCCGGCTGTCCTCCAGACACGAGCCGCAGCTTGTCGGCGGTGGCTTTGCCTTCGCTGTGGATGGTGGCGCCGTCGGAAGTGACGGTTCCGTCGAGAGTCAGAATTCCCGCCAAGCCGGAGGAAACTCCAAGCGAGGCGATCTGCCCCAGATCTGCCTTGTTCGCCTTGATGTCTGCGTGGAACGGAGTCTGGTCGGGATTCGCGCGATTGACTGGACCGGCTTCTCCGCTGATCTCGAGCTTGCCGGAATCGGAGTGCGCCGACAGGACGAAGTTCATCGCTCGGTCGAACGAAACATTCTTGAGATCCACATCGACCTTCTTCAAGGTCGCCGGCTTGCTGCCCGGCTGGCGGGAGGCCACTTCGATGGTGGCGTTGGAAATCTTCAACCGATCCAGGACGACCGATGTCATCGAGCTTGCCACGCCGCCCTTGGCCGGGTCGTCATCTGACTTGCTTGTGCCGCCGAGGCTGGCAAAATTCCACTCGCCGGTGGCTGATTGGATGGCCGTCAGCCGTGGTTCATCCAGAGTCAGAGACGTAACGTGCAGCGAGCGGGAAAAGATAAGTGACAGGAAGCTCACTCCTACTCCCAGCGATTTCGCCTGAAGAAAGGTGTCCTTGCTATAGGAAGGGTCATCGGCGATGGAAAGCTGGTCGACGCGCGCGCCGCCGGAGAGCAGCGACAATTCCATGTGCCCGACGTGGACTTCGCGTCCCAGGGAAGAAGACATGCCCGATTCCAGCTGGGGACGGAAGCGGTCGATGTCGACCAAGTGGGGAAGAGCGACCATAGCGACGAATATGGCTGCCACCAGAGTTGCCGCGACCTTCATGCCTTTGCTTTTCATAACGCCTCTCCTTGAGAACCTGTGGACCGGGATCAATCACCGGCCTTCACTCAGTAGCGCGACGAATCCCGAAAAAAGGGGTCAAAAAAAAGCCGCCTGTAAGAAGGCGGCTTCGGACAGCTTCAAGCCACGGTTTATGCTTCGGCTACTTTTCCTTCGGGCACCGGCATGGTCGGGCGGATCAGCTGAGGACCGGGGATCAAGGTAGCCTTGATAGCCTTCGCCTGGGAAATCTGGAACTGTTCGTCCCGAATCTGGCGGAGTCCTTGTTGTACGAGGCCGAACACCACGAACCAGCCAATCGCTCCCAGAGCAAACAGGTGGATGTCGAAGGGCGAGCTGAACGGCGAGTCCCAGGCCATGTGCAGAATCATGGGAATGAACATCGTCCTGAGAAAGCCGCCGTCGAACAGCATGCTCAACTGAAAAGGCCGATCTCCCTTGACCCGCCACAACGCCCCGGCGGCGATGGCCGTCCAGGCAACGTGACCAAAGGGGGTAAGGATCGCGCGCAGCTGGATTACGCTGAACATCACGTCGAGCTTGCCGCTTTTTTCGAGGAACTCGAACGCGTAGCCTGCGCTCTCGAAGAAGGCGAACCCCGCTCCGACGGCTGCCCCGTAGAGAAGTCCATTCAGGATGTACTTGCCTTTGAATGACCTGGCTACGAGGATCACCGCCAGCAGCTTACCGACTTCTTCGACGATGCCCGCCTGCGAAGCGCCCAGCCAGCCGAGATCGGAGACGCTGAAGCCCACCAGGGCGACAAAGAGCGAGACGACGCCTCCCGACGCCACCAGCATCAGCACCCGGTTGAACGAAATGTTGCGCGGGACGTTCAGCTCGAAGAATAAGATCACCGTCGCCAGCGGGACCGCGAGCGACCCCATCATGATGAGCCCGGGAATCAGCTTGGGATTGCCGAATTGTTGAAAGGCAAAGTAGAAGCCGAGGTAGACCAATCCGAGAAAGAGGAGCACGCGGAAGAAAAACCAGGGCTTGGGCCAGCTCGTTGGGACATCTTCGATCGAAGGTGTCGTGCGGCTGGTTCCCACGACGAAATAATCGTCTACCTCGCTGGTCTCGCGCTTCTTAAAGACTTCGGAAAAGAAGTCGCCCAGGCTAAAACCATCCAGCTGGTCGGTGTTGGCGAAGCTGGATATCTGGTTTCCGATCGAGTGCAGCACGCCTCCGTGCTTGGCCGGCGTGCTCGGAGTTGTCGGAGGCTTGGGCCCGCTGACTGGGCTCGTAGCCTTGCCGCAGCTAGCGCAAAAATGGGCTGTCTCTACGTTTTCTTTACCGCATTCGATGCAGAACATGTTGCTCTCCTCGACGAAATCAATGCCCTTCACCTGTACACGCGACGGGAACTTGAAAACGGGGTCATCTAAGGGTCCAGCTGCGCTCGACGGACAGCCGGTGGCGGCTGTCCCCACACAAATCTCCTACGAGAACAGACTTCGGATCGTCGCAACGACATCGGCATGTTGCGTTTCTGGAGCGGGTTTCTGCGTGACCACTACGTCCTGGGTCAGGTGGAACGCGACCACGGATTCGGCTGGCAGGACGACATCATGAGCAGTCGGCGTTGCTGCGGAGCCCACTGCCCCAGCCCCCGCGCCTGCAGCGGCGCCGATCAGGGCGCCCTTTCCTCCATGCACCAGAGCTCCGATCGCGGCTCCCAGTGCGGCTCCGCCTCCAGCAAATTCTGCGGTGCGCTTGCCTTGGCCTTTCGAGATGCGGACCACCGGAGCCGTCTGAATCGAATATTCCTGGCCTTCGAGCGAGAAGGAATTGAGGGAAACCCGCAGGGATGCGCCGCCTGCAAGGCGTCCCACTGGAACGGCTTGCAGCACCGTCCCGGAAAACTCGGTGCCTTCCGGCACAATCACTTGTCCGTTCAGCAGGATGGGCTTGGCCAGCTTGCCCGAAAAACGCTCCCCGGCGCTGCTGGTCTTGGAGCTGACGGCGTGGCCAAGGCGCAGTTCGATGGGCGTTCCCTGCGCCACGGTTACCGTGACGGGCTTTGGAGGAGCCGGTGGATGAGCGTGCACATACGCGGCAATCGCGCCGACGATTACCAGAACCAGCGGCCATCTTGCTTTGAGTGTTGTCATGTCGTTCTCCCGTGTCTGCCGAGATCGATTTCGGCTCTCAACAGGTAACGCGACATCGAAGAGAAAACGGGGTCACCGGAATTTTGGCCAGTGGAGGTGGGCTAGGCAAGAGTTACAGCGAGTCGGGGGAAGGATTCTTATGCTGGTGGGCGCGGGTCCGCCGAACAGCAGCTAAATGCTTGAGATTACTTCGAGTTCGCAGGAACGCGCATCAATGGCGCCTCACGCCCTCGAGCCGAAACCTTTTCTACGGACTCGATCCGGCCATCGCGCACAATAACCGCAGAATCGAAATTGTTGACCGTGGGGCAGACGTGGCGGGGAATGAGCATCAGCGTCTCGCCGACTTCAGGCGTTCGCAGGGCGCCTGCCGTTTTGATCGGGAGATGTTCTTCGCTGGGAGAGAGTGGCTCGAGTCCCGGATAGCCCATAACGACGCAGGTGGGAACGCCTGCATCAGCGGAAACGGCTTTGTGCCCTCCGTCGCAGGTGAGGATCCCATCATGGGGATGGCTGACTACTTGAGCCAGAACCAGCACAGCCGGGGCGTATCCATAATCGGGGGAAAGCTGCGCCAGACACGTGGCATCGCAATAGACAATGGTCCCGGGGGAGACGCGGTGAATAAACTCACCGCCGCGGAAACGCTCGTAAGACAGCGAGCTCGGAAGTGTAGGCGTGCCCGCGGTGACGACCTCGGGAACGCGCGTCCCGCTGCGCCGAAGTTCGGCGACCAACTCCATCAGGCGATCGTAACCGGCGTGGGCTGCGGTTGTGCGCTCGCCCTCCTCTACACCGCCGAACTGGCCGTCGTAATAGTGCAGGCCGCGAAACTCGAGCCTTGCCGCATTGATCTCGCGGACAAGTGCAAGCAATTCGTCGCCCTCTCTTGCTTCGAGACCGGTGCGATTCATCCCCGGATTGATGTCGATAAATATCCCGAGGCGGCTTCCCTGCCATTGCCGTATTTGTTCCTTGTTTTCGGCGAGAACACTGATCCTCACGTGAGGGAACTGGTCCGCGATTTCTCGCGCGCGCCGGGCATTGGCACCCATGACCGGATACGCGACGAGCACATCATCAGCGCCGTTTTCGCACGCCGTCTTGAGCTCTAGAGTCGTCGCACATTTGAAATTCCGAACGCCGCGTTCGACGAGCATTCGCAGGGTGTAGCCGATTTTTGCCGTTTTAATATGCGCCCGCCAGCGAGTCGCATCTCCGCCAAGCAGGCGTAAGGTGCTGGCAATATTGGACGCGACAACGTCCGGGTAGAGCACAAGCGCGGGAGTCAGCACGTCCTCCGCGCCCGAGACGCGATAGCGCTCGTTCCAGGGGAACTCGGTCAGCATGAATTTCAACACGGCCATTGCGGAATAAATCATACCCGTTTGCGCGATGACGGACTACCCGCAGCCAGTTGACCACGCCAATCTCCGCGAGTAGGCTCTGAGTTCCCTTTTCCCATGCCCGACACCTCCGACAGTCATCCCGAACAGTCCGGCCTGGTGCGCGGACTTGGATTGTGGTCGGCAACAGCCATCGTCATCGGCGACACCATCGGAACGGGAGTGTTTCTGGTTGCCAGCGACATGGCGCGCATCGTCGGATCGTCGACCTTGGTTTTGGCAGCCTGGATTTTGGGTGGCCTCATCGTTCTGTTTGGTGCTTTCTGCTATGCGGAACTTGGTGCCGCGTTTCCGAGATCCGGCGGACCGTATGTATACCTGGGTCGCGGACTCGGTCCACTCTGGGGATTTCTCTTTGGCTGGATGAGTTCGTTCCTCGAACGCCCGGTGGCGATGGCAACCCTGGCGGCCGGGTTCATTCGATTCCTCAGCTTTCTGTTTCCCGTCGTGGCCACGCCACTCTTCACAGGGCACGTCGGAAGCTACGAGTTCATCTTCACCACGGCTCAACCGCTGGCGGCCATGGTCGTCGCGATCGTGACGGCCATCAATTATTTCAGCGTGCGCTTTAGTGGCGGCGTACAGATCTTCTTAACAGCTTTGAAAGTCGGCACGATCCTCGTCATTGTTGTCGGAGGGCTGGCTTTCGGAGCAAGGCACGGCAACGACAACGCAACGCTGGCGCCGGCTTTAGGACTTGGCACTCTTGGCGCATTGCTCACGGCCCTGGTTCCGGCGATGTGGGCCTATAACGGATTCAACGATCTTGGGGATCTGGGCGAAGAGATACTGCAGCCGCAGAAAAACATTCCACGAGCCATCTTGCTCGGACTCGCAGTGGTCGGCGGTTTGTACCTGATGGCTAACATCACGTATTTCCGAGTGTTGCCGTTCGCATCGGCCGCCGTTTCGCAGCATATCGCGTCGGACGTAGTGCAGTCTTTCGCAGGCTCGCGCGGAGCTGCCTGGCTTACGATTGCAATGGCCCTGTCTGCACTCGGAGCTCTACACGTGGTCGTGCTCACGGGTGCCCGGATCCCTTATGCAATGGCACGCGACGGCGTTTTCTTCCGATTCGCGGAACGCGTTCATCCTTCATCACACGCGCCGAGTGGCTCGCTGATCTTCTTGGGCTCGATCGCGGCACTGCTCGCGCTCAGCGGAACTTTCGAAGAACTCTACTCCCTGTTTGTTTTCGCGGTATGGATCTTCTTCGCACTCATGGCAATCTCTCTGTTCCGCCTGCGCTGGAAGGAACCTGACCTGCCGCGGCCTTATCGCGTCTGGGGATATCCGTGGACTCCGCTGATCTTCTTGCTGGCAGCGATTGCGTTGACGATCAACCTGTGGATGGTCCGGCCCGTGCGATCGTCGCTGGGGCTGGTGGTGATCCTTGCCGGCATTCCATTCTTCTATCGCTGGCGTGGTCGCAATTCCTCATAGGTTCGCACTCGCCGGATGGAATCGGGCTCCGTCGAGAGGATCGCATTACATCCGCTTCCGTAGGTCCCAGATCAGCAGCGAAACGATCATCCAACACACAGTCGCAGCCGCGATAACTAGATAAGGTTGGTGGGTCGGGGCAAGCTTGCAAATCACCCAGGCAAACACGAAGAGCCCGACGCTTCCCATCGCAGCGCCGGCGGCATCCAGTCCGACCGCCTTTCGCGCTCTCACTGATCCGTTAAGTCCGGCTCGCTCTTTTCTTTCCCGTTCGTGTTTCTCGATTAATGTCGCGCTCGCCGGGAGGATCGCTGGAAAAGCCAGGAACAGCCCTCCGATAGCGGGGCCGTATTTCTTTGCGATCAGCCCAGTCGAGGCAGTCACCAAGCCACCGAGGCAGAACCGGACTGCAACCTGATACCAGCGGGTTTCCTTCAGGGTCGAGAAATCGGCTTGGATTAGCATCGGCTTGCTATTTCAGAATCACGTACCAGAGCCCAAACGCTACCGCGGTCCAGACGCTCAGAAAAGATGTGGCTACCATGAGAGCACCGCGAGTATGCCGCATCATCATCCAACTCACACAAGACGCGTAGATCAGGAAAGCGACGGCTGCCACCATCATCGACTTCGCTTCGATGGCTGCGTAATGCGCTCCTTCTTTCGAAACGGTAAGCGCCAAGGTGGCGAGCGCGACGGAGGGCGCCGCGCCGAACAAGCCTGCGAAACTCTTGGGCTTAAAGATGTCGCCTAACAATGCGAAGAATGACACTGAGACGCCGCCGATGAGAAATCGAATAAGAATCTCGGTCATAACTTGCTTCGTACCTTATAGCAGCGACTTCTTTACCAGCTTCCGCGCCTGGCGCGGGCCATCCATGCGGATAACCTTGAACTTCTTTCCCTTTTCCTTGTTATAGGTAATAAAGAATTGCTCAATTTCCTTGAGCATATTGGGATTGAGGTCGTTGAGGCTCTGCACGTCGGAATAGTCCCGGCTGTGCGCTGCGACTGCGATCAGCCGATCGTTCCGCTCCGTTTTGCCCTTCTCGGTTTGGTCCGCCTCCATCACGCCGATCAAACGGGTCGGAACCACGCAACCCGTAAAAGTTGGTTCGTCCATGAGAATTAAGATGTCCTCCGGGTCGCCATCGGCGGCCCGCGTGCTGGGCACGAAACCAAAGGCATGAGGAAACACCATTCCTTCCGGGAGAACTCCGGAAAGAGCGAAAAAGCCGATCTTCTCGTCATACTTGAATTTGTTGCGGCTCCCTCCGGGAGTTTCAATCACCGCTTTCACGATCTCCGGCTTCGCCTTATCGAACGGGTCAAGGCGAGTCGGATCAGACGTCGTTTTCTTCTTCTTTCGCGATTTTGGCATTTGGAGCTAAACCTCTTCTGTCTAATCTTTATGGCGAGTTACGACTCCGTGTTGGAGGGACATGCTTGGGAAATAGTTGTTACTAATCGCGGGAAGGGCGCGGCTATAGTCCCGACGGAAGCGAAATACAGCGAAGACCGGATGATCAAATAGCGAATGCCAACGTTATAACTCCGAAAAAGGTTAAACCTATGACTAAGCGAGACGAATCTCTCGATGAGCGCTCCCCGGAGCGAAAAGAGGACCTCGAGGCGCAACTGGATGAGCTCGGCTCCGATCCTGGTCAGGTGGGCGTGGATAGTGCAGGACAGTCAGGCGATGCGCAGGGACTTTCCTCCGTCGCCGAGGCGAATGAAGAATCGGTGGAGGAGTTGGCCGACTCGGAGCAAGCTCTGGAAGCATCCGCGGTTGAGGGCGTGGAAGATGCCGCCGATCATCCC
>Ga0209624_10001359_pt1 | contig 19354 bp, 31 predicted proteins | sample JacPinW_OM2H0_O1_FD_188565 | JGI IMG/M metagenome (GOLD analysis project Ga0209624, IMG submission 188565) | Forest soil microbial communities from Algoma, Ontario, Canada - Jack Pine, Ontario site 1_JW_OM2H0_O1 (SPAdes) (version 2) | ecosystem: Environmental > Terrestrial > Soil > Boreal...
TACGGTCGTCCCTGTGTCCCCCGCCGAGTCCTCTGCCTAGCTCATGCTCGAAGGTCGCAAACTCGGGACGGAGAGGCTTCTGGCATAGGCAGCACCGGCCTCCCTGCCGTTCAAGCATGTCCAGCGTGCGCCAGCGGTACTCTGCCTTGCCTGCCTGTATCTGCTGATTGCATATTTCCCTTCCGTCTCGGCACACACGCACGGCGATGGAGAAGCGCGATCTGGGCCTGTCCTTGGGCTTGGGGTAGGCTACTGGCATTGAGAACCGTACTTTCTGCGATACAGGGTAACCCTCTGCTTGTGAATCTTCACGGGAGGCTTGAGGCGCGGATTGACCGTGCTCGCGGCATGAATATAGGCGATGCACATCTGCCCGACCGCCGCACGGCAGGCTGGACAGCGAACCCGAATCTCTTCCCTCACTGTTTTGCCTCTTCTACCGGCATCCCAGCTAATTCCTCGTCTAACTCGCTTTGGTCAATGGCCATCTCGCAAGCGCGGACAATCGCCTCAAGGATGCTGCCTGCTATGCCCATTTCGATAGCCTTGGCTGTCCACTTGTCGATGATCTTGCGGTCGCTCCGGACCGGCATAAGGTGCAGCGGCCGACGGGATTCGATGTGCTGCTGGGGATGCTCCTTCTCCAGTTTCCCTTCGAGAGCTTCCCGGCCAGCCTTTGCCGCTTCCAGTATTCCGGGATCATTCCGCACCGCCGTAGACAGCTGAGCCAGAACCTTGATATTGCCCTTAGGTAAATCGATAAGCTTCTCTGCTGGAACGTCCGACAGCAGTTTAGCGTCCGCCAGTGCTTCGAAGTTAGTCCGACGGCATCCAAACAGCTTGGAGCACGACATAAATGCTGTCATGTGGGGAAAGGGCAGGCCAGTGTCTGGGTCGGTGAGATGCTTCCACAGTTGCTTGGTCTCGAAGAGCCTCATGATAACTACCCGGTCGCTGTAGGTTCGATCGTAGACCAGCTTGATGTGATCCAGGGCTGCCATTCTCTGGGCCAGCGCTTCTGCTGCTTCCGGGTCTGGAAGGCAGATGATATCAACGAGATTCGCTGAGACGATCTCCAATGCGGTCATGCTTCCTCTTTCTCGAATAGCTTTCCCGGATTCAAGATCGTCCAGGCATTCACCCTTGCCCAGCTAATGTCCAGTGCGTGACTCAGGTGAGGCTTGTACTCATCCGCCAGCCTGCACGCCAAACCTAAGCACACTTCCCAGTCCTTCAAGGTCAGTTCCCGGGAAGGCATGTTCTCGGAGAATTCATGGAGATACCTCATCACCCGATGGTCCCTGATGCACTCCTTGACTTCCGCCAGCAATCGGATTTGGGTCATTTGATATCGACCGTTCCGTACTGATCTTGGATCGTGAGCTGGTCATCATCTCGAAGAATCTTTTCTAGTTCTTCCATGATTGCCATGGGTACGTGATGGCTGCAATGTCCGCCATATTCGCAAATCTGCATCTGTCCGGACGACATACTTTTGCCGCACTCTACACAACGCGATCCCCACCGAAATTTCATCGTTTCACCACTCTCCGTGATATCCGTTTGGATCCCACTCAGTTGCCTGCAACCGCTTCAGTTCTTCTTGTCCCATGAACATGTGAACATGTCCAGCCTTGAGCTTGTCTTCCTGTGCCCAGTCCCGCGCTTGCTGATCATCGGCTATTACCAATGTTCCTTTTTTCTTGCGCTTCGAAGGCTTCGGAGCCGTGAGCTTTAGTTTCTTCTCTTTAGACTTCTTCGGCCTGCCATTACGCCACCACTCTGTACGGCATTGGCAGTGATACTTCAAATGGCCACACGGCTCGCAGGTAACCATTCCTTCCAGAAGGATATTGCGATCATCATTGCATAGGCACCATGGACATTGCGCCAGTTTAATCGCCTTTAACTTTGGCCTTTTCGAAACCTCGGCATAGCTATAGACTCCCCTTGATTGACGTGCCTGCTCGAGAATATCCATAGATCAGAACGGCAATAGGTCGTAATCAACAGCCATCGGTACAAAGGGCTTCTTGGTGCGCTTCGTGCTGGGCTGCGACTCAACATCTAGAATCGTGTAACCTGGCGTCCGGTGCGATTCCTGCTCCCACTCTTCGAAGCAGCTCTCTGAGCAGAAGTATTCGTCTATGGGGATCTTGGCATTGCAGGTTATGCAGTGTCTCATTGGCGGCCATCCGCCGCCTTGAGGTTAAGCATCACGCTGCCGATGCTCGCAGCCACTTCCCACCATTCGCCCGCCAAGTACTCCTTGCTGCACCCGCGCTTGTCGAAGGTGTGGTCGCTGAAGGCTTTGACGTTGAAGGTGGCATGGAAAAGCGCTCGATACTCTAGGTGAACCAAGGCGAGATGGATGGCATCCTCCAGCGTCTGCACCCGTGACGATCGATTTGTCCAAGGCGCTTCGGAGGTCAGTTCTATGAACTCGTCCGCGCTGTCGAACTGCTCACCCATCTTCTTTCGCAACAGGCTGTTAGCTATACCTCTGTACTCAGAGAGCACCCGGCAGGCATCGAGCACCTTGACCAGCATCTCCTTGTCGTCCTTGTCGGCTTCGTCATACATCGCTTGCGCGCGGCAGGACGTGGAACACACGAAGCCCATTGGAGTATCGGCGGCGCCTGCCAGAGGATCTTCGCCAGCCAGGTAATCGCCTTCGTCATCGATCTTTACGCAGGTGTTGGTGTACCAGCCGTCGTCTATCAGATACGCTTGCTGCTTGCAGGAAATACAATATTCCGTGCGCTGTATGGTGTCTCGTAAGGTGCTCATGCTATCTCCAGTGAAGATTTGATTTGTTCCTTCAGTCGGTCAGTGCCACGCATCCTGGCAATGACTTCCTCTACTTCTTCGTTAAACTGCCTTACCGCGGCCTCAAGAAATTCAATGCGCTTCTCATCTCGATGCAGGCGAGATATGAACAGCCTTTGGTCTTCCGGAGCTAGCGGGTCATACGAAACGAAGTCCCACCAAACAGCCTCACAACAAGCCATGTTCCATACCATCTGAGGCTCATGCTCGGTCGGCACTTTGCCCTTCTTCTGCCATGCCAAGTGAACCGCAGACTGGCAGCATTTGATTTCGATCCCGCCTTCGATTCCGACCACTCCGTCAGGCGAGCATCCGGCGAAGTCCATAGTCGGATGAATCACGAATCCATACTCATCTATCTGAGTGTCCGTGTAGAGCTCATAGGCCCGGCGAGCATGCTTCTCGAACGCCGAAGAGGTTTCCATTGCATGTGTGGTGATACCGTTGGCCAGCATGCCGGTTATTCTCTCCTCCGCTAGCTGGGCCATGTACTTTACTCTTGTCTTCGCGGCTGGGTCTTTGCGTAGCACATCGGCCATCCCTGAAGCTGTTATCCGGCCGAGACGCGCCCTGAGCCATTCCTCGGTACCCTGCGTAAGCGTCGCTACCTTCATCGCGTGCCTGCCCACTCTACCAAGCGCTCGTATGTATCACCTTTCCACGGGCAGTTTTTGATATCGCTGAGACCGGCTGCCCCTAGTGCAGACTTGATCTCCTCGTCATGCTTGCCTGTGCTCTTGGCGATGGCCCAGAAGCGCCTTGCCTTGCCCTCGGATACGGCATCCTTGCCCTGTGCATCCAGCGATCCTGGCTTAGGATGATCCTGGCTCTCGTCTTCGGGCTTATGGGAGTTGGTTGGAATCGGCGGCATGGGCTTCTCATCGCTGTCATTCTCGGGATCGCTCTCGTCGGGGATGAGGAAGTTCATGCGGAGAGCATACTTCAAGGCTCCGGTCATGGCCTTGTAAACGGCCTTCTCTCCGGTATCCTGCCCGCATCCATAGCTCTTTACCGTAGCGCTCTCACCGCTCTCGGCGTCTGTGAAGGTTATGTCTACTTCTACATCGGCATAGTTCATCGAGCCAACCACTACGCCTTCCTTGATGCGATCCACACTGCGGTTGGTGATATTCGATCCTGAATAGAGGAATCCGATGCCATGCTTGACCAGCACTTTGCGGACCTCATTGGCTACGTCTGCAGCCCGGACGTAGTTGTAGTCCTGGGCTTTATTCTTCCCTGCCTTGGTCACCGCGTCGATATCGTTGACGGCGGAGATCATCTTCTTTGCTAGAGCTTTCATCGCATAAGCCTTTCGGGAGTGTAGTAGGTTGTATCACATCCAAGTGCGTGTGCGCACCTGATTATTCTGGCTTCGTTTTCGCAGTTTCCGTATCAATATCCTTAAGTTCATCCTCGATGGCATCTTGGATTGCTTGAGCAAGCCGATATTTGTTTTTCTCGGTGTTGCAGGTGCCTTCTAGGAATATTTCCGCCAAATCATAGCAACGTCCATCAAACATATGAATCTCCTCTACTTACTGAGCAAATTAGCCCATTTTTGAACCGTTACTGCGGCCGGAATCTCTCCGCACTCTGCCAGTAGAATTGCAGCTTTCAGGCAATCCTGAAGCTCATTTCTCACCTTCCTTAGACGAGCGCATTCATGAAGTTGCTTTTTGGCAAGCTCTGTCGAATTTATCCAAGCATCATGCATCTCTGATTTTGACCAAGGAATCAGTTCTTCGCGGTCATCGTTTTCCATTGCTGTACACCTCATTTACTGATGTAAGAAATCCAAACCTCATGGCAAAACCAAAGGCTCATAACGATGGCAAGCTCGCCTATGAGACAGGCAATCATGCCCCTGATAGCTCCTACGCTGACCCGAGGAGTCCTACCGCAGATTGGCTTGAAGTCCTGAATCATTGGCGTCCTCTTTCCTGTCAAGATGAAATGCGATCAACCGCAGGTAGATGATGCGCCGGTAGGAGTCGTGCTGTACGAAGTTCATCTCCTTGTTGGCCAGTCCCGAAGCCAGATAATCAGCCATCTGGCTAATCTCCAACATCTGCTGGGCGCTGCTCTTGGCTGGTACGAGAGGGATTCTCACGCATCCCACCTTTCCTTACATATCCATCCGCGCATGAATACAATCAGCTCTGCCTCAGCGCAGCAGCAATCCTCTTCGTTGACCGGCATATCATATGCAATCGCCGGGACCATGGTGTCACGCCAGAGGATAGTACTCATCTGGCTCCTAAGTTCGTCTTCGCGGAATATCCATCCATCTACCATTCCTCCTCCTCGGCAATACAGAGGATAGCAATAGCGACAGCGAAGATCCCGAAGATCACCACAGATATCACTAATTCAGCCATGAGCTTCATAAATCCCTCCAACGAACACAACTCTACCCCGGTCCGGAAAACCTGTCAACTTAAAAATTGATTTGTTTTTTTGAGTAGTCATGGTAGGCTATTTTCCATGATGACTGAAGATCAGCTCGTGGAAGGGATTAGGCGCTTGGTGGATAAGAGTTCCCAGAAGGAAGTGGCTGAGCGCCTGGGCGTAGCTCCGCAGTTCCTCTGCGATGTGCTGAAGCGTCGGCGCAACGTCAGTGAGACCTTGGCGGAAGCTTTGGGGTATAAACGGGAATTCATGTTTAGGAAGCTGTAATGATCCCCGACGACATACCCCGCTACATCTTCGTAACCTGTCCATACTGTCAGCAGGAGATTGCATGGAGAACGAAGGCGCCAGCACCGATTAAATGCCCTCAATGCTTGGCTGAGTTGTTTAGCTTGGTTCAGGTCGAGGAGAAAAGGAGCTTCTGATGTGGAGTAAACGACCCAAGCGGGGAGGTAAAGGACTTCGTTGCAAGATGTGTCGCGAGGATCAGATGCTTCGCGATTCGATGCGGCGCAAGAAGCTACGCGGCGAAGACTTTGGGGTTCTGGACTTCAGCACCGAGCGTATCGAGCGGATGATGCAGTTGGCCGGGGTGCAGAAGCAGCGGAGGTGGGCGTGATCCAGCGCTCTGCAGTTATCTCCGAATGCGGGAGTTATCGCTATCGCCTAAGCCGGTGGTGGGACGATGGCCCGCGCGTGGTCTGGATGATGATGAACCCTTCGACCGCCGACGCCTACGAGGATGATCCAACTATCCGTAAGTGCATGGGCTTTGCGCGGACATGGGGGTATGCCGGAATCGAGGTCGTGAATCTCTTTCCCCTGCGATCCACCGACCCGATGCAGCTGTTGAAAGCGGCGAACCCTCTAGGCTTTGACGGTGCCCATGTTATCGCCGATGTCGTCAAGAGCTCCGATCTCCTCATTGCTGCATGGGGGTGCGAATCGGTAATTCGCAAGCTCGTAAAGGGTGGCTTTCATCCTTTGGCGACATTCAACGATATCCGCAGAGGCTGGCCTGAACTTCGGATTGAATGCCTGGGCAAGTCCAAAACCGGCAACCCCTATCACCCGCTGATGCTGGCTTACTCCACGCCTCGGCAACCCTACGGCGCCAGCACCGATTAAATGCCCTCAATGTCTGGCTGAATTGTTTAGCTTGGTTCAGGTCGAGGGAGAGAGGAGAAGCTTTTGAGAGCTTGCAAGGTAGCAGAAGCAATGATCCTAGCGGAGCGATTTTCTAAGCTGGCAAGAGAACTACTTGCTGATGACGAAGTGATGGACTGGGAGATCGCTGGGAATAAAACTTCTGGCCAGATACGTCGGCTATCAATGGATTTGACCCGCTCGTTAGCCGAGATGAGGAATCCATGGAAGCCATAGCTAAGTGTGTGCACGCACCTCAAATTAACAAATAAAGATCAAAAGCAAAGCCCCCAAAAATATCGGGGGCTTTTTAGTGTCTACGCTGCACGTTTAGGCCTGCCTCGTTTCCTCTCCCATCCATCAGGGATCTCCACGGGCTTTATCAGCAATTTCCCGGTCACGTCAAACTCCGTCATAATCATGCCGCCCACGCGAATTAGGAATTCCATCTGTCTCTCTTTGGCCAGCTGCGCTATCGGCCGCCGCAGATGCAGATAGGCCCCCTTGCTCAGCTCCTCTATATCCACCGTGGGCATCTGTGAGATTACCTTGGCCGGTTGCTTCTTTGGCATCCTGGTAGAAGACTCCAACTTGTAGAGCCATTCCCTGGCCGCTTCAGGCGTGGGGTGCTCCGGAGGTGGATTGGTCTTGGCTGCCTCCGTGTAGAGCCCTAGAGGGGCATCCTCGCTGTCTCCAGCGATCTCTATGCCCATGTTGATGGCTTCGTACAGGATCACGTCTGAGATGAACTGTGCGGCGTTACGGTATAGGGCGATGCGGCGGTATGCGGTCCTGATCGAGAACTTGAATGGGATGAGGTAGGCACCAAACCAGCCGCGGGGCTCAAGTATCTTCTGAACGGTGAACAGGGCTTTACCCATGGCGAGCTTGGATTCGACGTAGGACTGACGGGCATGCAAGAGATTGAAGGAGGAATCGCGCAGGGTATCTTGCTCGGCACCACTGAGCTCATTCCACCATGATTCATGGGCAATGGTTTCCATGGGGTCTAAATCGGAACGATCTGCGGGAACGATGCTGGTTTCTGTGTTGTTCATTTTCTCCATCTCCTTGGGGGAGCATTGACCATAGGATACATAGCACTATGAACATAGTCAAGCGTGGTGCCTAGATGTAAATAAATATTAGATATCCACAAATAACCATGCTAATGTCTATGTGTAGTCCAAAAGGAGAGGAAGATATATGGATTATTCAGGCATTGAGCTACACAGATGGGAGAAAGGCATCGATCATGATCCAAGATCAGAAAGTATCGCAAGGGCAATAGGGCAAATCGATTTTGATGTTTTCGGGGATTCTATGTGTCTAAAATTTGGTGGCGATGGAGATAACGGCGAAACTCTGATGTTCGCTCTAGATATTTATTTTGCTTTACTAGATGCCGGAAGAATCCATTTGAAATAGCCAAGTGCATACGCACACCTAAAGATTAAAAGGAGAACTATATGGAAGGCAGGAACGTACGGGTCCAGGCGCAGACGGTAGTTAAGCTGCAGAAGTACAAAGAGGAGACAGGAGTGCCGATCGCGGTGATTATTAGGAAAGCGGTGGATTATTACCTAAAACAGGGGGATTTTGACAGCTTGACAAAAAGTGGGAAGTAAAAAGAAGGGCACCTCGCTATGGGGTGCCCTTTAAGCTGCCTTGCTTCCAGGAGGAAGACTGTGCGGGGCTGCCCTTTGAGGGCTGGGGTGTCTCGGCCACCACCCCGCGTCTTGACAATACTAAATTCACTGATATTATTCAAGTGTCTCGGTCACTGTTTATGGATATTTCCCCGAAAAATTCGGCTAGAAAACTCCCGATGCAGTTGTGCGCCGCGGCCGTTGCATTGCGCTCAATCGGGTAGTACCCGAGAGAGGATATGCCGGTGCCCTGAGCTGCATGGGGCTGGATCACATCGTGACCTGGGGGAGGCTTCTGCGGGAGTCTTATGGGTCTGATCCTTACCATGCCAAAGCGAGACCCGACGGATGACAGCATACTGTCTCCACTCGCCAGAAGACCATGGTACCCCCTGGTTTTCTGTGCTCAAGCCCTCTGGAATCAAGCATTAGGCTTTTAAAGGAGAATAAAGATGAACCAGATGAATGAATATATCGAAGCAATTGCCAGAGATGATCGGCGTGATGAAATGAAGCTTAGAGCACAAGTGCCAGACGATATGAAAGATAAGCCCTGGGCGTGGGACATGTATTTTGAATTAAAACGCCGGTTCGAATTAAAGCACAAAGATGAGAAATCAAAGCTTTAGGGGTTCTGGGCTTGGGAAGTACCTACAACGTCGCAAAACCTGCAAACCCCAGGGGGAATGCGCGTGTGTCTGGAGGAAAGATGATCGAACGTTTACATCCCGATAATCTGAGCTACATCGACGTCTGCACTGGAATATCAGCCGCGACGGTGGCATGGGGTTCGCTCGGATGGAAAGCCGCAGCCTACGCCGAGATTGAAAATTTTCCCTCTGCAGTTCTGCGCCACCACTACCCAAACACCCCGAATGCTGGGGACTTTACAAAGATTCGCGGGGATGAGTATGGAGCAGTCGACATTTTGGTCGGAGGAACACCTTGCCAAGATTTCTCGGTCGCCGGTCTCCGAGCAGGAATGGACGGCGCTCGTGGTCAGCTCACCATCGAATTCGCTCGACTTGCTGAGAGAGTCCGGTCCAGATGGCTGGTATGGGAGAACGTCCCCGGCGTCCTGTCGATCGACGGAGGACGGGCGTTTGGATTGTTTCTCGGACTGCTGGGGCAACTCGGGTATGGGTTCGCCTACCGAATTCTTGACGCTCAATTCTTCGGAGTACCACAGCGGCGGCGTCGCGTCTTCGTTGTCGGACATTTTGGAGACTGGCGACGTGCCGCAGCGGTACTTTTTGAGCGCCACAGCCTGTCGGGGCATCCTGCGCCGCGCCGAGAAGCGGGGCAAGGATTTACCCACGACCTTGCGCCGTGCATTGGAGCAAGTGGCCGAGGCTTCGAACGAACTGGAGATACGCGCGGAGGCCGTGGCGGAATTGGCGTTGGCGCGGTCGCATTTGCGCAGAACACTCGGGATGAACTTCGAGAAATGCCGTATGCGGGGGCGTTGGCGGCCGAGCCCGGGATGAAGCAGCAGACTTACATCCGGCAGCATATGGCCGTCCGCAGACTCACTCCCCGCGAGTGCGAGCGCCTTCAAGGCTTCCCCGACGACTACACAAAGACCAGCGCCAAGACGGCAGACGGGCCGCGCTACAAGGCTCTCGGCAACAGCATGGCTGTCCCGGTGATGCGTTGGATCGGTGAACGAATTCAGGCCGTTGAAGTGCGTGCACACACCTAAGAAAGAGGAAATCCAATGAACTGGAAAGCAGCAGCAATTCTAATCCTGAGCGTCTTCGCGGTGACATTGGCCAATTGCGAGGATCTTCCCGAATCTCCCATCATCACTGCAGCGCCTGCTCGACCTGTAACGCAGCCATTCCTTGCCAATAGGCTGAACCGCTCATTGGTCGCTGGCGAATTCACTGCAAGGCTTCTCGATGCGATCTCGACCCGCCAAGCGCTCACAGATCCATGCAAATGCCTGGTAGAGAAGTCCTTGCCTCAATTCATTGCCAAGTCTACACCGCTAATGCTGACCTATTCCCTAGGTACGGCAACAGCTTACACATTAGCGGCCGACAAGCTCTGGAAGCATCACAAGCGACTCTCCAGAGGGCTGCTGCTATTCGATATCAGCTACGATTCCGCTGTGGGTCCAATAAACAACTGGCACAACATCGCCAAGTCAAGGTAAACTCACACCAAATGCCAGCCGGTCGCCCAACTGATTACAAGATCAAATATGTGCAGGAAGCGTTCGAACGGGCACAACATGGCGCGACTGATATGGAACTTGCTGACTCATTTGGAGTTAGCGTCCGGACTATCTACAAGTGGAAAAATGACCATCCGGAATTCTCTCAGGCCTTAAAGCTTGGCAAAGAGCACGCCGATGAAAGAGTGATTCGCTCCCTCTATCAACGCGCCACAGGGTTCGAGCATGATGCCCTAAAGGTCTTCCTCGATAAAGAGGGCGATCCAGTTCTTGTGCCATACCGCGAGTTCGTAGTGCCCGACACGACAGCCTGCATCTTCTGGCTGAAGAACAGGCGCAAGGAAGACTGGCGAGACAAGATTGAGCAGGAGCACAGTGGCGAGGTGGGACTGAACTTCGTATCGAAATCCATTTTGGAATCAAAGGATTAGCAATGCCTAGCTACATCACAAGTCCTCAGCCGGTCCAGCTTCTAGCGCTTTACCCAGGCAATCATGAAGCTCTCGTGAATAACGCTGCAACTGACTCAGGAATAACGACTACCCAGCAGATAGCGATCGGTCCCCAGCCTAATCAGACAGGCTGCACAGTGATGATTACCAACTCCACCAACCAACAGGCCCAGGGGCAGACAGCGCCACAAGACCCTACTGCTGCGGGTGCCGGTGCTACCTACGAGAACCTGTCAGGATGCGTTGTGCCCGCTGGGACCACACTGGCTTACAACCTGTCTGGTGGGTGGCTGCGCTTCACATTCGGCACACCTCCAACTAGCGGAAGCCTCATCGTCAGCCGGTAACATCTGTTACACTTGTTACATGGCTGATTTGAATATCCGCAATTTCCCTGATGATGTGATGGCTCACATAAAGGCGGAGGCAGCTTCGATGAGATTGACCTTGCGAGAGTATTGCATTGGGAAGCTCGATACGGGAGCGTCGGTTAATGGCAAACCAGCGGACTCCAAACCCGCAACTGTAGGTTCAACTCCTACCGCTCCCGCCAGCAAAGAAGCAGTTCGATACCATCGTCTCGAACTAAAGTCCTGTACGTCCTGTGGAGCGCTGAACGGAATGCATCAGAGAGGCTGCAAGGCATGAGCGATACAGTCGTTACCCGTAAGCCGTATAGAGCGGTATGGACTCACGAGCCTGAACTTTATTGCGTGGGTTGCGGACAGAAGACAGTCTGGAGAGATGATGCGCACGATTTCTACGATGGATGCACATATGCCTGTTGCGTATGTGGGTGGAAGTTCCTTCATCCCAGCGAGGGAAAGATATCCGGCAAGGACGACGAATCAATCAATGAACTGAAGAAAGCCTGTTTAGTCAAAGAGCTTGCCAATTGAAGCAGATCGAGCTTGTCTTCCAGCCAAAGCAACTGACAATCGGCCAGATGTTCTACAGGGCTGGTCCTGGTGCCGCGACGTGGATTGGAGGCGGTGGATCGAGAGCCGGAGGCAAGTCTGGTGGACTAAGGCGCATCATGCTCGATCGCAGGCAGAACCGGCCGAGAACGCATGGCGTCATCATCCGCAGGACATGGCCTGATCTTGAGCGTAATCACGTACAGCGCTATTTCCTAGAGTTCCCTGAGCTGCGGGAATACTGGCATGAAGGCAAGAAGAAGTTCACCCTGCCGAATGGCTCAGAGATCCATTTCATGTTTGCCGAGAACCAGCAGGAAGTGGATCAGAAGTTCTGGGGTCCGGAATTCTATGACATTATGGTGGACCAAGCAGAGCAGTTCTCTGAGCAGGAGCTGCTGACCATCAAAACCTGTAACCGTTGGCCTGGCGCTCCGATGGGCGAGTGTAAGACGGGCTTGTTCTTCAATCCTGGCGGGGTGGGGACAGAGTTTCTGCGCCGAGTCTTTGCTCAGGGAAAGTTCAAGGACAATGAAAACCCCGAGGATTTCAAGTTCGTTCACCTGTTTGGATGGGACAACTATGTTTGGTTTGAGTCACTTGGGATTAGCCCCAAGGAATTCTATGCGATTCCGGATGGACTGAAGAAAGGTGAGCAGTGTGCGTATGGAGCCGAAGGAAATGGACCCGAATTCTTTTGCTGCCGATTTCATTTATTCATCTACAGAACGGCAGAGGGGAGAAAGCTTAATGCGTTGCCGCCTAGTCTTAGGGCTGGACACCTACTTGGCAGCTTTGACTCTTTCGCTGGCCAATACTTTGCAGGAGTCTGGGACGAATCCCGAATCATCCTCACCAGATCCCAAGAAGAGCTTCTGATCCAGAATTGGTGGCCGCGGTGGATGGCCCACGATCCCGGAGTTTTTCACAATGCCTCCATAGGCTGGGCGGCCAGCGGCAGGGTACCTCCGAAATTGTTTGAGAGTGTATTTGGACGAACCATTCAAGACAGCGTTGATGTGGTTGTGGTTTATCGTACACACGCAGAATCTGGCTCGGAAGAGACTGCGTTAGTTCGCAAGTGCGCTGGCAGCATGGCTGAACACGAGAAAAGACGTGTGCAGCGGTACTTCCTTGGCGTGGACGCATGGGAGAAGAATTCCAGCGGTCATTCGGTATCAGAGCGCATTGCCGATGAGCTGCGTCGTAATGGACTTCCCTATTGTGAGCAGGCCGATAACAATCGGATTGGTGGCTGGCGCCTTCTCTACGCCATGATGAAGAAGACCTGTGATGTTCTCGCCGGATGCATGAGCCCAACGCGCGAAGACGATGATTGGGACGACGAAGGCGGCGGGTATTCGGTCAAGACGCCTATGCTTCTCATCTCGGCTGACTGCGAGAACCTGATTCAATCGATTCCGATGCTTATCCGGGACACGAAGCACCCAGGCAGGGCAGAGGATGTACTAAAGACGCCCACGGATGCAGATGATGATGGCGACATGCTACGTTATCTTGTAAAGTCTATGCTCAGAGCTCAGTTGACGGCTCCTCTTGAGATTAGAGCGCAGGAATACTATGAGTCGTTGAGTCCGAAGGCGGATATGACCGCGAAGTCGGTTTTGATGGCGAAGTGGAAGCACCAGAATACTCCAAAGAAAGGCTCTCCATGGGCTGCACGTCAATAATCATCGCACTCTCGGCTGCTGTCATAGTTGTGGCTATTCTCTGGCGCCATCAGGTGGCTATCACCCGGACAATGATCGATGCCCGCACCTCGTCTCAGGCTTATTGGAGATCTGAATTGGATAGAGCGCATGAGCGCAATGTCCGATTGGAAGAGGAAATCCAGCGTCTTCGCAAAATTTCTTTGACGCCGCCCGTACAAAAGGCTGATACTTCAACCATTAAAGCGAAGTCAGCGGCTCAGGTGCGTCAAATTACTGAAACGGTATGGGGCAAACAGCCCGAGAGTGAGGTCGGTTAATGGCACGTGACGGGTTTGATGGATTGGGCAAGATGCGCAAGGGCGAGAAGCCTGCATACACGCCAAAGCCGATGGAAGGCAAAGAGCCCGGCAATAAGGCCGATTCAATGGAAGGCGGAGACGCCGGAGTTCATGAGATCCACGATCATGGAGACGGCTCATTCCACACGCAGCATCCTGACGGCTCCAAGGAAGAGCACCCCGATCACCTCGCGGCGTTGGCTCATGTAGGCCACAAGATCACTGGCGGTGACAAGCATCACGTTGTCCACCACGACGGCATGAGCGCACATTCGCACTCGATCCACGAAGATGGCCAGCATGAAGACCATGGCGAAGAAGATCCCAAGGGCGCGCTGTCGAAGTTTCTTGGCGAAGAAGGTCAGGAGCCGATGCAGGACAGCGGCGGTCAGGAAGACGAAGGCCCAGTAATGGGCGGCATGTAAAGTTTGGCAATGGAGCCGGTGGTTAGGGACGCGTTCGAAAGGGCGACCGGATAAAACAGTCTCAACCTGACAGCCGGAAAAGACCGGCAAAGGAGCGTCACCAATGGCCATTATCTCGACTTTTGCAGGACGTACGTCTGCAAACGCCTACGCATACGGTATCAACAGCACCGCACCAGCCGGATTGCTGGTACTCGCAGGATCAACTGGGACCGGGGCTTACACCCTTACGTGTCAGCCGCAGAAGTCGGTCAATCCTAACCTGGCATCCTGCGTTCCTACGACCAACACCCCGATTACGGTTGGTCAAGGTTCAGCTGCAGAGACGGTGACCCCGAGTGCGGTATCGATCGATACGCTGGGCAACATCATGATCACGGCGACATTCTCCAATTCGCATATGGCTGGCGATATGGTTCGCAGTGGCACGGTAGGCCTTCAGGAAGCCTTGAACGCTGTGGCGGCTATGGGAGGCGGCTTGGTTGTAGTTGATGGGGCATGGACCAAGCTGGGCGGCACTCAGGCGATGTTTGAGGCGTCGGTAGCAGTAGCCAATACCGCAGTTGAGGATTTGCGCAATGGCACCCCGGAAGATGGAGCTACCCTGACGCTGACCGCGGCACAGGTTAATACCATGTTCACCACGCCAGTGGAATTGCTTCCTCCTCCGGGAGCGAATGCGTTCTATATCATCCAGCAAGGAATCTTCATAAACGAGAATGGTGGAACTGCCTGGACGGGCGGCGGAGTTCTTGGAGTTGGCTACGGTTCTGCCGTAACGACTTCGGCAATGACTGCTCCATTGGCAGCGTTTTTGACGGGTCCGACCGTAACCCAAGTTCAGACCGTAGCAGGTGCCCAGCTTGGATCCACGGTAGCTAGCTTGTATCTCAATCAAGGGATTTACATCAACAATGCAACAGCCGTGTTTGCCACAGGAACCGGCGTTCTCAAGGTCAAATTGCTGTATACGGTAGTCAATCTGTAATCCTATGCCCAGCACCTCCAAAGCGCAGCAAGAAGTAATGGCGATCGCAGAAAAAAGCCCCGGCAAACTCTACAAGAGGAACCGGGGCTTGCTGAAGATGGGCAAGAAGAAGCTCTCGGAGTTCGCATCGACGCCGCGCAAGGGATTGCCGGAGAAGAAAGGAAAGCTCTATGGCTAAGCTGTACGCTGCCGACCGCAAGAGGATGCCGAAAAGCTCCTTTGCTGGGCCGGGAAGATCATTCCCTATCCAAGATACAAACCATGCGCGACTGGCGATCTCCGGGGCGACTCGGAGTGAGCACGCAGGCAACATCTCGGCATCGGAAGCGAACAAGATCAAGGCAAAGGCCCGCGGAAAACTTTACAGCCGATGAAAACTTCCGAAGAAAAGCTCGAGTACGTGCAGAGCCAGTGCGAGCAGATTTGGCAGGCTAATCGTGAGCTTCCGATTGACTGCCCCTATTGCTATTCGCGTGTAGAGCCCGGTGAAGGAGTTTGTTGCCAGATGCTAGACAAGGCAATCAGGGCCATCATTGAGCGTGCTCAGTCCGTAGATGAGGGCTTGAGGAAGTACGAGCAGAGAGAATTCGGACGGCAGATCATGGGTGACCGTTATCGCATCTAGCATCACATTGCCCGAACAGGACGGAGACTTCGCGGATGAGGTCTCACCGGATTCTGTCCCCCAGCAGGACGATCCGCCAACCTATGGCGAGAACAACCGCGATCTTCCTGACGACCTGAAGAACAAACTGGAAGCTATCGTCCGTAAGCTCCAAGATCAGGAGATGTATGATAGACGAGTTGAAGTCCTTGTCGACCGAATCCTGCGCTTCTACTACGATGGAATTCAGCACGTATACCCCAACTGGTCAACGGGTGTCTATCAGGTTGGAACAGCTGGAGGATACGTCGATATCGGCAACGGTCAAAACGTTCAATGTCCCACGTTCATGGGCGCTTACAATATTTTCAGATCCCGATGGCGTTCATTGGATGCTGTCTTAACGCAAAATCCCCCCGGCGTAGGTTTCGCACCTGACCACCCTCAGGAATCAGAATCCATAGAGGCTGCCGAGACTGCAGAGGGATTTTGGGAGCTATTCGATCAGGCGGAAAAGGGAGGTCAGATTGTCCGCATTCAGAAGCGAGCTTCTTACCTGATGGGTATGTCTGGCCGTGTCGTGTCATGGACCAAGACGGTTAAGTCTAGATCCCGCTTTGGTGAGAATGACGAAGGCGAAGCTCGCTCCATGGAAACTGCAGATGTTTACGGGACCATGGAGTCCAAGGTTCCTATCGTCTGCCGATGCTGGCAGGAAGCTCCATATTGCTTTCTCTTTGATGACAAAAATGCTCTGACGCTAAAGGCGCAGAATGATTGGATCAGGACCAAGATCACTCCCGGCGAGCCATCAATCGGAGAGTCAGACTGGAATCGCTTTGCTCGCATCGGAGTGAAGCAAGCCAAGAAGGGGTTTTTCCTAACCGGGCTTGCTTTGAACTATCTGACCACGGAGCTAAACGGGTTCCTGCGGCCGGAAGTGTTTCAGGATGGATTGTTTGATGAGGCATATCCCGGTGCCGGTCCAGATGATGAAGACGTAAAGACCTACCGCGACAAGTTCCTTCAGCTTTTCCCTGATGGCTGCCATGTGAAGTGGATAGGCAAGACCTACTCCGAGAGCTGGAACGAATGCCCTGATGATGCAATCGATATCGTCTTTCCTTTAGAACGTGATGGCATGACCGGCGGCGCCCTGATGGAGCCCATGAAAGTCGTTCAGGATGCTTACAACGATTACATGAACGCCAAGCGGGAGAATTACGAAACGGGCTGGTCGGTAACTTACTTCCGCGGCAGCGACGAAGATTACCAAACCATATCAGATCAGCGCTCGCGTCCGAATGACTACATCCTTCTGAAGGAAGGTCCTCCGGATCAGGAGATTGGGAAGCAGGTTGTCTTCAGGGAAGCTCCAGCCGCCCCTCCTGAGGGATTCGATGCGGCGATCGAGGAATTGCGCGGGACGGTGTCTCAGGACATTACTGGAGCGCTGCCTGTGCTACAGGGACAGGCTAAAGCATCGCAGACAGCCAGCGGGCAGGCGATGGATCGCTCCCAAGCTATGGGAATGCTTGGTCCGGCGTGGGCTTATATGCAGATTCTCTTTGCGGGGATCGCAGAGAAAGCCGCTCGCCTGGCGTCGAAGAATCCAGATCATGGGACCGAGATTGCGATTGTCGCTAAGGACGGATCGAAGATTACGGTGAAGATGGAGCGCCTTAAGAAAGGCAAGTTCCATGCTCACGTATCGGATTCTACCTTCCCTGAGACCACCGCAGCGAAGAGAGCTAACCTTGCTGACCTGATTAAGATGGCCGCAGGGAGTCCGGTTGGCCAGACGCTCTTTCAGTCGCCTGACAACTGGGAAGAGTTCTTCGAGCTTAACGGCAATCCGGATCTGGTCTTCATCCCGGCAATGGCGTTCAAGAAGCAGTCTAGGGAGCTGGAGATTCTGCTTCAGGAAGCGCCGATTATCCCCACGCCTCAGCAGATCGCGGAGTATACGCTGCAGCACGCACAGCAAACGATTCAGGCTGAGTCACAGGGAATGCCTGCACCGCCCTTCGCGCCTCCGCAACCGCAGCCCTCTCTTATGCCGGAAGCCGATGATTACCACCAGTGGGAGTCAGCCAAGTGTCAGGAATATCTTTCGAGCGAGGATTGCTGGCTTAGGATGAATGTGGCCCAGCCCGAAGAAGGAATGCCTCCGGAGCAGGCATTGGAGCAGGCCAAGCTAGGAATCCAGAATGTGCGGCTTCATAAAGCGATTCACGATCAGTTCATGGCGCAGCAGCAAGCCGCAGCAGCGCAGGCGCAGCAGATGAAGCCTCCGAGCGAAGCTATCAATTATAAGGACGAAGATCCAGCCGGGAAGCAAGCTATGAATGCGCAGGCTGGCATCAAGGAAGCGGCACCGGAAGCGCAGAGTTCGGTACAGAAGAAAGCAGCTTCCCCCGGCACAAGCGGAACAGCCACAGTTTAAGGAGAATTTATGGCCGATGAGGTAATGGATCTTGGCGTGGAAACAGAAGTCGAACTGGACGAAGCAGAAGCCGAAGTCGAAAGCTCGGAACCGGGAGCCGAAACAGAAGTCGAAGGCCAGCAAAGCGAATCGGCTGAGCCCACTTCAGCAGCCTCAACCTGGAAGCAGGTCAAAGAACGACTGAAGGATGCCCCCGATCTTCATCGGCAGGTCAAGAAGGCTCTGCACTTCATGGAGGACGCCAATAAGCGCCTTCCCGATGGCATTGCGAAGGTATCAGAACGCCTGCAGCTCATCTCGCAACTTGACGACAATCCAGAAGATCCCGAATATGTTGCTGGCTCGACGCCGATCGAAGACGTAATCTCGAATACCTTGGCGGAAAGAGGATTCTGGCGCGATTACGACAATGCGTTTCAAGCGGGAGATAAAAAGGTCATCAACATGATGGTTGAGGCCAACTCGCAAAGCTTCCAGAAGCTTATCCCAGAGGCCATGGATGTTTATGCGGAACAGAATCCCGATGGATTCTCGACCTATATCTGCAAATCCGTTTCCGGATTCCTGAATAATGCTCAGATTCCTCTTCAGTTGGCTCTCCTGGAGCGAGTTTTACCGGCAGACTCGGAAGATGCTGGCCTGAAAGTGGTAATCGATGCATTCAAGGCTATCAAGGGCGTGGTTTCAGACATTGATGCCGCGGCAAAGCGGAAAGTCGAGATTAAAGCTGGACAGCAGGCTGCTGCTACAGCGGATCCTGCGGTCAGCATCGAATCACGCGAGCTGAATGTCCTCCACGATGAGTGGTTGCGTGAGGTTAGACCTCGGTCGGAGTCATTTGCGGTTGCTGAAGTGCAAAAGATTGCTCCGAAGACCCGTTTTACTCCCTCGGAAGTCTCTACTATCCAATCGGCCATCCGGCAGGAGATCAATGCGCGTGTCGCAGTCAATCAAGCTTACCAGCAGAAGATTAAGAGCTTGCTCAAGGCGAAAAACAAGACTGCTTATGCGATGACGGTCGAATCCGAGCATAAGAAGATCATTCCCGGAGCCGCCAAGCGAGCCGTGGACGATGTTCTGGCCAAACGCAAAACTGCTGGCGCAAAGAAGACTGTCACGACCGCAGCTACGACACAGACGACTGCAAACGGGGTTCAGGCAACAACCGGAAGCCAATATGAGTGGATTTCCGATTCGCCAGCTCGTTTAGGGATGAAGATTGACTTTCGCCGTGGGGGAATCATGGCTGACAACACCGCGTATGTCGTTGGCCGTGCGAAGCCCGTAAAGTGGAAG
>Ga0209624_10001360_pt1 | contig 19346 bp, 16 predicted proteins | sample JacPinW_OM2H0_O1_FD_188565 | JGI IMG/M metagenome (GOLD analysis project Ga0209624, IMG submission 188565) | Forest soil microbial communities from Algoma, Ontario, Canada - Jack Pine, Ontario site 1_JW_OM2H0_O1 (SPAdes) (version 2) | ecosystem: Environmental > Terrestrial > Soil > Boreal...
CGGATTCCGCCGCTATAGTCCCTCGCCGTTTTGGCAGCCCCACGCGAATACGAGCTGGTCCTGATGCTGGACCCCCAACTGGACACCCCCGCACGTGACGGGCTGGTGGGAGAGGCCCGTGGCCAGATCGAGGCCGCCGGCAACCTCAAGCACGAGAACAGCTGGGGCCTGCGCAAGATGGCCTTCGAAATCAACAAGCGGACCGAGGCGGACTACCGCTGGCTCCGCTTCGAGGCGACGACCGAGCTGCTCGACTCGCTCGACCACAACCTCAAGATCGCCGACGGCGTCCTCCGCTTCCGCATCTTCCGCGTCGATCCCGACGCCCCGGTGATCGTGCCGCCGGCGACCAGCGCCGCCCCCGGGCCGCGCGAGCGCAGCGCAACGGGAGCCCGCGAGGATCGTCGCGACTCTCCCGCCGACTCCGACGAGTAGCCGGCCTGGCCCCGCTCTTTGGGAGGAATGGCCCCCGGGGGGGAGAGGTCGCGCCGCCCGCGCTCTTAGACTGGAGCTTGGCAACCAACTTCAGAGGAGTGAGCGCCTTGGCAGCTTCGAACGTGAACGTAGTAGTGATAACCGGGAACCTGACGCAAGATCCCGAACTGCGGCACATCGGGGGTGGCACGGCGGTCTGCGAGCTGCGCGTCGCGGTCAACACCCGCCGCAAAAACGGCCAGACGAACGAATGGGAGGACAAGCCCAACTACTTCAACGTCACCGTCTGGGGCGCGCAGGGCGAGAACTGCGCCAATTACCTGGCCAAGGGCCGCCCGGTCGCGATCGAGGGCCGGCTCGACTGGCGCGAGTGGGAGGCCAAAGACGGCAGCGGCAAACGGCAGGCGGTCCAAATCATCGCCAACTCGGTCCAGTTCCTCGGCTCCCGTGACGGTGGCGGAGGCCAGTCCGGCGGCAACGGCGGTGGCGGTGGCTTCACCCCGACCAGCGACGTCCCGGCCGACACCTCCGACTTCGAAGGCGCCGCGGCCGGAGCTGGTGGCGGCGGAGGCGCTGAGGACGAGATCCCCTTCTAGCCAGTTCCCAGGGCGCCAAGCGGCGCCCTGGCCCACATCTGTAGCATCACGCCCCCTATGGCTAGAGCACGAGAGACTTCTTCTTCAGATGGAAACCGGCGCGGCAAGCGCGGCGCCGACCGCGCCCGACCGCGCAAGTACACGCGCGTCAACGCCGATGTCGTCGATTACAAGGATCTCAACCTCCTGCGGCGCTTCCTCTCCGACAAGGGGAAGACCCGCGGCCGTCGCGTCACCGGACTTTCCCGCCGCCACCAGGCTCAGCTCTCGGTGGCGGTGAAGCGGGCGCGCGAAATCGCCCTGCTGCCCTACGTCGGAGAGCGTTGATGGCACAGGCCATCCTGCTCGAGGACGTGGAGGCGCTCGGCGAGCGCGGCCAGGCGATAGACGTCGCCCCCGGCTACCTGCGCAACTACCTGATCCCCCGCAAGCTGGCGCAGCCGGCGACCGCGGGGGCGCTCGAGGAGGCCCAGCGCCGCCGCGAGGTCGCCGAAAAGGCGGAGAAGGCCCGGGCCGAGCGCGAAGCCCAGGCCGCCGGCCTGCTCGGCAAGACGGTGCTGACGATCCACCAGCGGGCCGGCGAGGACGGCAAGCTGTTCGGCTCGGTCGGCGCCAAGGAGATCGTCGACGCCCTGCGCGAGGCCCGCGACCTGCGGATCGAGAAAAAACGCGTCCGGCTCGAGCAGCCGCTGCGCGAAGTCGGCACCTTCATGGTCGAGATCGAGCTTGCCGACGGCACCGTCGCCGCGGTCAAGACGATCATTTCCGAGGAGAAGTAGGCCTGGGTCCAGGCCGGTGGGCGCCCCGTTGGGAGGTGCCTGCGGGCGGGGCAAACTGGCTCCGTTCTCGGCACCTCCCAACGGACCGCTCACCGGCGCCTGGATAGGCTCAGCGGGTGTCATCTTTGAAACTGCCGACCAGGGTCTCTCGTCGGGCGCGGGCTCGGACCAGGTTGGGGTGGGCGCGGTCGGAGCGGGCGACGGTGGGGCTGGCGGCCGTCGCGTTGGGTGGCGCCGGGGTCGTGATCGTCGACCAGTTCAGCCGCATGCTGCGCCGCCGCTCGCACGATCGCGACAGCCGCAAGCCCGAGGTCCTGATCGAGGCGGCTCCCGCGGCAGCGGCCGACACCGTCGGGGTTGCCGTGCGTGGCTACGTCGCCGCCCCGCGCAGCGAGACGGTCCTCTTCAACCTGCTCGCCGGCTTCCTCGGCTCCTTCGCCCTCGTCCGGCTCTCCACCTGGGGCATCCGCGATCGCTGGGGGCCCTTCCGCAACGTCCGCATCGGCGGGCATCACATCCATCACTTCGTGCCGGGCATCCTGCTCGCCTTCGGCTCCGGCATCGTCGCCCTCCTGACCGACGACGACGAGCTCGAGCAGCGCCTGGCCGTACCGATGGGCGTCGGCGTCGGCCTCACCTTCGACGAGTCCGCCCTGCTGCTCGACCTGCGCGACGTCTACTGGACCCGCGAGGGCCTGCTCAGCGTCCAGCTCAGTCTCGGTGCCACCGCGATCCTCAGCATCGCCATCCTCACCCAGCGCATGCTGCGCCGCGGCGAGCGCCAGCAGGAGCAGGAAGGCCTGATCCCGCCGACGTAACCGAAGTGCCAATTCTTTTCCCCGGCATTTGCAAGCAAGCGCCACGTGCTCACATTGGGCCTCGACTAGCTTGGTCCGGCGAGGTTCTGCCGCCGACGCGGGGCCTTAACTAGACACCGATGCCGCAGCCGACTTCAACCCACGTCCCGCCGCAGAACATCGAGGCGGAGGAATCCGTCCTCGGGGCGATGCTGGTCGCCGAGCCGGCGCTGACGCGGGTGATCGACGAGGTCAAGCTCAACGCCGCCGACTTCTACCTCGACCGCCACCGGGCGATCTTCGAATGCGCCCACGACCTCTACGCGGATTCGAAGCCGGTCGACGAGCTCAGCGTCAGCGAGGCGCTGACGCAGCGCAACGCGATCGAGCAGGCGGGCGGCAAGCACTACGTCTCCGAGCTCGCCGCCAAGGTCCCCGCCGCCGGCAACGCCAAGCACTACGCCGAGATCGTGCAGCAGAACTCGCTGCTGCGGCGGCTGCTCGGGGCCGGCCAGGAGATCCAGGGCTGGGTCAACGACCGCGCCGGCGAACCGCGCGAGCTCTCCGAGCGGGCGGAGAAGCTGCTCTTCGACGTCGCCCACAAAGAGCAGGCAAGCGACTTCCGCCTGCTCTCGGAGATCCTCCACGACGAGGTCGACCGGCTCGAGAAGCTCTCCACCGGCGAGATCGAGATGACCGGCACCCCGGCCGGCTTCCGCGACATCGACGCGATCACCGGCGGCTTCCAGCCCGGCAACCTGATCATCGTCGCCGCCCGCCCGGCGATGGGCAAGAGCGCCCTGGTCGCCAACATCGCCGAAAACGTCGCGGTGAAGAAAGACATGCCGGTCGCCTTCTTCTCGCTCGAGATGTCCGAGGTCGAGCTGGCGCAGAGGTTCATCGCCTGCCGGGCGCGGATCTCCGGCGACAAGCTGCGCAAGGGCCAGGTCTCCCAGCGCGACTGGCCGAAGGTGGTGCGGGCCTGCAACGAACTCGAGGAGGCGCCGCTCTGGTTCGACGATTCCTCCGACCTCGGCATCCTCGACCTGCGAGCGAAGGCGCGGCGGCTGCACGCACAGGAACAGGACCGCGGCGGCCTCGGCCTGATCATCCTCGACTACATGCAGCTGATGCGCTCCGACGACCCCCGCGCCAACCGGGTCGAGCAGGTCGGCCAGATCAGCCGTGGGCTGAAGATCCTCGCCCGCGAGCTGGAGGTGCCGGTGGTGGCGATCTCCCAGCTCTCGCGCGCGCCCGAGCAGCGGACGCCGCCGAAGCCACAGCTCTCGGACCTGCGTGAGTCCGGCCAGATCGAGCAGGACGCCGACGTCGTCGCCTTCCTCTTCCGCGAGGACTACTACCGCGACCCCGACGAGGAGCCCGACGGCCTTGCCGACCTGATCATCGCCAAGCATAGGAACGGCCCGATCGGGACCAGGAAGCTGGTCTTCCTCGACCGCTTCCCCAAATTCGCCGATTTCTCCGGCCAGGAACGGCCGATCGAGCAGCCCGACGGGCCGGAGCCGGTCGCGGCGGGGCCTGACTTCTGATGCCGGCGATCGCCCGCAGCGAGCCGTTCCGCGGCCAAGGGCCATGCCCACTCGGCATCTGCGACGGCTCCGGCTGGATCCTCAACGACGCCGACGACGAGGCGCGCGCCTGCGAGTGCCGCGAAGCGCGCCTGCGCCGTGGCCGCAACCGCGGCGTCGCCTCGGTGATACCCCGCAAGTTCCAGGGCGTCTCCTTCGAGCGACCGCCGGTCAGCACCGAAATCGAGCCGATGGTCGTCAGCTACGTGCGCAGCTGGGTCGACGGCCTCGAGGCAAACCTCGAGGCCGGCCGCGGCCTCTGGCTGATGGGCGACACCGGCACCGGCAAGACGACGCTGGCGATGCTGGTCTCCAAGGCCGTCCTCGAGGCAAACCGCTCGGTCGCGATCTACTCGCTGCCGAAGCTGCTGGCGCGGATCCGGCGCACCTACGACTCCGAGCCCGGCGGCGACTCCTATCTCTCCTTCTTCGAGCGGCTGACCTCGGTCGACCTGCTCCACATCGACGACCTCGGGGCCGAGAAGCGCTCCGATTGGGTGCTGGAGCAGCTCTACGCCCTGGTCAACGAGCGCTACGAGGCGCAGCGCTCGATGCTCGTCACCACCAATCTCGACCAGCAGCAGCTGGAGGAGCAGATCGGGCCGCGCACGGTCTCCCGCCTGGTTGAGATCTGCGGCGACCCGCTGCCGCTCTTCGGCCCCGACCGCCGCGTGCAGGCGCGCGCGGTCGGCGAGTAGAACCAGTCACAATCCAGCGCTGATGCCAGGCGTAGTCATAGTCGGCGCCCAGTGGGGCGACGAGGGGAAGGGCAAGATCACCGACCTGCTCGCGGAGCGGGCCGAGGTGATCGTGCGCTTTCAGGGCGGCAACAACGCCGGCCACACGATCGTCCGCGATGGCAAGGAGTTCAAGTTCCACCTGATCCCGTCGGGGATCCTCCACTCGGAGAAGGCCTGCGTGATCGGCAATGGAGTGGTGCTGGACCCGGCCGTGCTCCTGGGCGAGATCGACGGGCTCAAGCGCCGCGACATCGATGTCGGCAACCTCCGCATCTCCGCTAACGCACACCTGATCATGCCCTACCACGTGCTGCTCGACACGGCGGGTGAGACCAAACTGGGCAAGCTCTCGATCGGCACCACCAGGCGTGGGATCGGGCCCTGCTATGCCGACAAGGCGCTGCGGCTCGGCATTCGCGTCCAGGATCTGCTCGACGAGAAGATCCTGCGGACCAAGATCCGCGCCGCCTTGGAGCCCAAGCAGCAGGCCCTGCGCGAACTCTCGGTGCAGCGACGCAAACTGCGCAAGGAAGCGGGCGAGGAGGCGAAAGCGGCCCCCGAGGGCGCCGCCGCCGGGGGCCCGGACCCGCGCCTCGACCTGCACACGATGGTCGAAGAACACGTCAACTTCGGCCACCGGCTCGAGCCCCACATCGCCGACACCGCGAAGCTCTGCTGGGACGCGCTCGACGCTGACAAGACGGTGATCTTCGAGGGCGCCCAGGCGACTCTGCTCGACCTCGACCACGGCACCTATCCCTTCGTCACCTCCTCCAACCCGATCGCGGGGGCCGCGACCATCGGCGCCGGGGTCGGCCCGACCGACATCACCGAGGTCTGGGGGATCGCCAAGGCCTACGCGACCCGGGTCGGCGCCGGTCCCTTCCCGACCGAGCTCGACGACGAGGTCGGCGAGCGGATGGTCGAGCGCGGCCACGAGTTCGGCACCACCACCGGCCGTCGCCGGCGCTGCGGCTGGATGGACCTGATCGCCCTGCGCTACGCGGTCCGCCTCAACCGCATGGACTCGCTGGCGATCACCAAGCTCGACGTGCTCAGCGGCATCGGGCCACTGCGGGTGGCGGTCCGCTACCGCTCCAAGGAGGGCGCCGTCCTCGACAGCTTCCCGTACCACCAGTCGATCCTGCACTCGGCCACACCCGAGTACGAGGAGCTGCCCGGCTTCGACGAGGACATCGAGCAGTGCCGCGAGGAGGCAGACCTGCCGCAGGCGGCACGCGACTACCTCAGCTTCATCTCCGAGTTCGTCGGCGTCCCGATCCGCCTGGTCGGCGTCGGGCCCGATCGCGACCAGGTCATCTGGCTCGGCTCCTAGCGGGCCGGGAGAATTCGTGGGAGCACCTCCCGACTGGTCTAATGTCACGGTGTGGCCTCCAGTAAACGTGCGGCTAAGCTGAACGAGCGGCTGCCGCGGGGGAGACACGGATTACCGAGGGAGGCGGTAACCGAATCCCAGCGCAACCGCATCCATCAGGCGATGATCGAGGTGGTCTCCGAGCGGGGCTACCCGGAGACCCGGGTGGTCGACGTGATCGGCGTCGCCGGCGTCTCGCGCAAGACGTTCTACGAACTCTTCGACAGCAAGGAGGACTGCTTCCTCGCCGCCTACGACGTGCTGCTCGGCAACCTGCTCGGCGACACCGCCGGCGGCTTCGAGACCAAGCAGGGAGCCCCCTGGGCGGAGCGGATCGCCGCCGGGCTGGGAGCGCTGCTGGACCACCTCGCCGAGCACCCCGACGAGGCGCGCTTCGCGATCGTCGAGGTGCTCGCGGCCGGGCCCAAGGCCCTGGCCCGGCGCGACGCCGCCCTGCGCCAGTTCACCGGCTTCCTCGAGTCGGGGCGGGCGGAGACCTCGGTCGAGCTGCCCGGGATCACTTCGCTCTCGCTCGCCGGCGGAGTCAACGAGCTGCTCTACAGCGAGATCCTCCACGGCGCCGCCGCCAGGCTGCCCAGCCGACTCCCGGACCTGATGTTCTGGATCACCCTCCCCTTCCTCGGGGCGGAGGGCGCTGCCGCCGAGCGCGAGCGAGCGCGACTCTCGATGCTCGAGCATTAGCGCGCGCTCTGTTGATTCGGCGCTCTTTTTCGTGAATCTCCGGGTTTATCTAAAGCCCAGGGTGGTAGTTTCACTGGCTGGAGGGATAGTTCCAACGCAAGCTTCGACGGCTACGGCTCAGGACGGGCAGGCCGCTAAAGGAGAGATACAGGGATATGCGCAAATACGTTGTACTAACGATGGCCCTCGGGGTCTTCGTCGCACTCACCGTAGCCGGCGTCGCAATGGCGGCAAAGGACACCGTGGTTCGCGCCGGCAACCTCGAAGTCGTGATCGACGGCTCCAGCGGCCTCGCCCCGAAGGCGCTTTCGAAAACCAAATACACGCCGGTCGCCTTCACCGCGGCGGGGAGCGTCCGCAGTCTCGACGCCAACGAACCGCAGCCGCCACCACTGAAAGAAGTCCTGCTCGAAGCGAAAAACGCAGCGGTCAACGTCAAAGGCCTTCCGGCCTGCTCCAGCAGTCAGCTGCAGGCGACCGACACCGCGGCAGCAGAGAAAGCCTGCGGGCCGGCGATCATCGGCAGCGGTAAGACCGTGGTCTCGGTCAAGTTCCCCGAACAGGCCCCAATCCCGGCCAAGAGCCCGCTGGTCGTCTTCAACGGCGGCGTCAAGGGTGGTGTCACCACCTTCTACATCCATGCTTACCTGACTGAGCCGATCACCACGGCGATCGTCACCACGGTGAAAATCAAGAAATCCGGTACCGGACTGAAGTCCGTCACCACGGTTCCGAAAATCGCCGGCGGTGCCGGTTCGGTGACCAACTTCTCGCTGAAGATCGACAAAAAATTCACCTACAAGGGCCAGAAGCAGAGCGTGCTCAGCGCCAAATGCATCGGTGGCAAGATCCAGGCCCACGTCACCGCCAAGTTCTTCGACAACAGCCAGCTGTCGGCGGACGTCTTGCGGACCTGCACCTCGAAGCCCTGAGGTAGAGCTTCGCCAAGCAGTTCCACAAATGCGATGTGAAGAAGGGCGGCCGCAAGGCCGCCCTTCTTCTTGCCGCAGAGGTGCCTTGCCGAGCGGCGCCTCGCGGCCCTACCGGATGTCCCTCCGCCGACCCGAGGTCAAGCCAGGTGTCGACCTCGGCCGGATCCTGGCTCTGGCAGGCGGGCGGCCCGACCTGAGCCTGGAACCTGCTGATCGACGCCGAAGCGCCGAGCGCTCCAACCATCGAGCCGGGCTCTACTTGCCCGTCTGTTCGAAGGCGTGCTGGTAAGTGGTGGCCGGTCCGCTGCCGTAGATCGGGTCGAAGGGCGCCTGCTGGGTGCAGGGTGGAGCGGGCAGCGAGGCGGTGCCGGACTGTTCGGAGAAGGCGTATTTCTTCAGGCGGTTGAAGAAGTCTTCGGCTTCTTTGGGGTCGCCTTTTTTGGTCCGTTCTTTGATGAAGGCTTCGTTTTTGGCCGTTTCCGGATTGAGGGTCGCGGTGATGCCGGAGCTGCACTGGCGAGTGTCGAAGCCGGGCAGCCCCGACGCCAAGCCCTTTGCCCACAGGGGCGGGCTGTAGGCGCTGTTGCGGTTCGCCGTCAGGCGGGTTCCGAAGGTAGCCAGCGATTCCGGGTTGAGCGGTCCCATCGTCCTCAGGAAGTGCGTCTTTTCACCGCCGGCGTTCACGGTCGTCAATTCCCCGTTGGTGGCCGCGGCGACGTTGGCGAAGAAGGAGGTGAACTCGTGCTTGTAGAGATTGAGCCCGGTGAAGATCGGGTTGAGGTTGCGCAGGAACGGGTCGGCCGCACGCAACAGCGGGGGGAAGTCGTCGCGGAAGAGCTTGCGCAGGGCCGGGAACCCGGTCGGGGCGACGCCGATCACCTTCGAGAGGCCGCCGAAGAAGCCCTTGGCTTCCGGTGCCAGCTTGGCGAAGGCGATCAGGGTCGGTGAGAGCTGTTCGGCGGCTGGCACGAGCTGACGCATCAGCGGGTCGGCGTTGACGGCAAAGGATTTGAGCCGGTTCAGGGTCAGCCTCGACTCGTCCTGGAAGGTCGGGAAGGCGCGGAAGAGCGCTTCGATGTCGCGGTTGCGGCGGGCGGTGGTCTGGAAGACGGCGTTGGAGCTTTGGATCAGGCTGGAGAGCTCGCCTTCGCGACCCCGCAGTGCCTGGAAGGTGGTGGTGCCGTTACGGAACAGCTGCCCGATCGCAACGCGCTGGGTATCGAGGACACGGAAGAGCTTGTCGAGGTCGGTGAAGGTCGGTTCGAACTCGCCGATCGCGTAGGAAAGGCTCTGCCCCTGGCCGTTGATCGCCACCGCCGCTTCCTGCATCCAGCTCTGGAAGGCGGCGCGGGTTTCCGGATCGAAGGTGCGGAAGATCTCGTCGAGCTGGACCGATTCGGCGACGTTGGCCTCGGGGACGGAGGCGCCGTCGGCGAGCTGGGGCCCGGCGCCGTCGCCGGGGGTCAGTTCGATGTAGGTCTCGCCAAGCAGGGTCTTGGTACGGAGGATCGCCCGGGTCGACTCAGGTAGGGGCGCGTACTTGTCGTCGATGTCGACCGTCGCCAGCGCCTGCTTGCCGTTCGGCGCCAGCGCGATGCTCTGAACTTTGCCGACGTTGACGCCGGAGATCCGCACGTCGGACTGTTCGGCCAGCTGGGTCGCCTCGTTGAACGGGACCTTGATCTCGTAGGGCTTGGCCCGGAACGGAGTCGGCCCGCCGAAGGTGACCCAGAGGAAGAGCAGGATGCCGAAGCACGACAGCGCGAAGCCGGCGATTACCAGGAGCTGCGTAGTGCTGGGGGCGCGCTTGCTCATTTGTGTTTGTATTCACATTTCCCGGTAGTGGTCGGGAAGGAGACCGGGATTTCTTCTTTACGCGGCACGTTGGTCACCTGCAGCAGCGTTTTGACGAACGGCAGGATGCCGGCGGCGCCGTAACCGAGGTCGGCACCCGTGCAGGAGATCAGAACGATGCCGCGCAGCGCCGGGCCACCCGCGTCCTGGAGGTTGAAAGCGGCGTTGAAGTCGTGGTTGAGCCAGGGCAGGTAGAAGAGGACGCTCTGCTTCGAGCCCTTCGGCTTGTAGGCGAGCTCGTCGAAGAACGTGTTGAAGGCACCGAGCGAGTTGCCGAATTCCCTGACGGTCTTCTTGAACGGCCCGGAAGCTTCGTTGCCGTGAGTCAGCACAGGGCGGATCTGGCGGGTGAAGGGGCGGATCTGGTCGCGGATCGGCGCCGTGGTCTGGCTGAACATGCGCTCGGTCGCCTTGAAGGCCGGCGTCAGCGCCTGTGCCTGCGGGATCAGGCCGGTCAGCGCCGGGTAGGCGACGTCGGAGAAGCGCTTGGAGCTGGCGAGACCGGCGTTGCCTGCCCGCAGCGCCGCCGGGAATTCTCGCAGCGATTCCTGGATCGCCGTCTGCTGGTGGGCGAAGTTGCCGAGGGCGGCGTCGGAGGAGGTGACGAAGCGCTTGATCTCGGCATCGTGGCGACCGAGTTCCGTCGTCAGCGCGCCGAAGTTGTGGATCACGTTGGCGAGGGCGACGTGGCGTTCGGCGACGACTTTGTTCAGCTTCGCCGTGTAGTGCACGAAGGGCTGGAAGCGGCGCAGGGCGTTGGAGAGCTGCTTGCCACGGCCACCGATGCCCTGAGCGCCGCCGGCGACCAGCAACTGCAGGTACTGACGCGTGTCGCCGTCGAGGGTGGCGAGGAAGGCATCGAGGTTGGTGTTCGGTTCGGTCTGGGCGAGGGTGAAGTTGGCGCCGGATTCGATCGACTTCTTGCCGCTGCCCGGGCTGACCTCGACGATCATGTCGTTCAGGCCCGTTTTCGGCCGCAGCAGGAAGGTCGCGTTGGGATGGATCAGCTGCATGTATTCGGGCACGATGTCCATCCCGACCACGGCGTGGCCGTCTTCGAGGTCGACCGAGGTGACCTTGCCGATCTGGATGCCGGCGATGTCGACCGACTGGCCCTGTCCCGGCGTGACCGCCTGCGCGGTCGCGAACTCCGCCGTGATGTGGTCGAATTCTTCGCCGACCAGCGGCAGCCAGGACGGCAACGAGGCCTTCTGCTCGGTGAAGATCCCCAGCATCATCACCACGCCGGCCACGGCCAGGACAATGATCGCGATCGTGTCTTTGCTGTGCCCCCGCGACTGCCGCGAGAGCCAGGCCCGGAAGTGGACCCAGCGGTTCGCCTTGGGCGTCTGCTCGCTCACGGGTTCACTCCTCCTGGCGAGGGAGTCGGGGCGCCGACCTGTCCAAGCGGTCCGTTGACGTCCGGGGCGGGATTCGAGTCGCAGCGCACTTCCGGCTTCAATGCCGGCATGCCGGCGAGCTGCGGCTGGTTGCCGATCGGCGCGGTGATCGTGTTGGCGTAGTTGATGCTGTCGCTGAAGGTGCTCTTGTTGCCCTCTGGGTTCGGTTCCCCGACCAGGACGGGCCCGCCGCCCACCTGGGCCCGACCGTACGGCCCGTTGCCGTCGTAGTTCTGAGCGAAGCTCGCGAAGTTGACGAGGTTGTAGAGGAACTCGCGGTAGTTGGGACCGCCGGTGCTGAAGCGGTCGTCGATCGTCTGGTTGGCGGTCGGGACCAGGACCTTGGTCGTGCAGAGGCTGAGCCGGTTGAGCTGCGGCAGCGCCACTTCCTTGCCGGCCTGGGCGGCGCCGGCGAGGCCGGGGGTGGATTCGGCCAGCAGCTTGGCGACGCCGCCGCCCTCTTTGCCGGAGAGCAGCGGGCGGACCTGGGCCAGCCACGGTTTCGAGGCGCTGATCAAGCCGGGCAGCTCCGCCACCGCCGGGGTCAGCTCGATCGCGTAGGTGCGCAGCGGCGGCAGCGTGCGGTTGAGGCTGACCAGCGAGGCGTGGGCGGTGCGCAGGGTTGGGGCCAGTAGGTGGACCGTGGTCGAGAGGTTGGTCGACTGCGCGGCGAGGGCGCCGGTGAAGACGTTGAAGTTGTCGATCAGCCCCTGCAGGTCGGCTTCGCGGCTGGCGAGGGCGCCGAAGGTCCGCCCGGCGCCGGCGACGAGGCGTGAGAGGTCGCGCTGCTGGGTGCCGAGGAAGGCATTGGTGACCTGGGCGCTGTAGCGGCCGGCATCGCCGCCGTATTTGAGGGCGCCGTTGAAGGCTTCCGCGCCGGTCTTGCCATGTACCTCGGGCAGCTGGTTGGCGTCTTCGGCCGCGGTTGGCTTGTGAGTCAGCGCCGTGCCGTAGCTCTCCAGCAGACGGCTGAGGTCGGCCCGGGTCGGGGACTGCAGCGCCGTCAGCACTTCGTCGAGCTGGACGGCGGTCGAGGTGCGGCTGATCGGGATCGTGGCGCCGCTGTCCATGTCCGGGGCGCTGGGACTGCCGGGGTCGAGATCGACGAAGAAGTTGCCCTCGAGGAAGATCCGCGGCCGGATCGCGGCGAAGGCGTCGTCGTGGATCGGCCGGCCGGCGCCGTCGACCGTGAAGGTGACGTTGGTCGCGTTGCCGTCACGGCTGGTCGAGATCACTTTGCCGACTTCGACGCCGGCGATCCGCACCGGCGAGTTGAGGGCGACGTTGGCCGAGTTGGCGAAGGTCGCGTTCAGCTCGTAGCCGTAGCTGGTGAAGGGCACGTGGCCGGTGAAGGCCAGGTAGGGGCCGATCGTGAAGATGAGGATGAAGACGATCGCGATCGCGACGTTGCTCGGCCGCCACTTGAAGCGGCGGTTGGTGGCGCCCTGCCTGGTGTCGCGCTCGGGTAGACGGCTCACTTCTTCTTCACCTGCCCGCGCGTCGTCGTTCCCCAGACTTCAGCCGCGTTGCCGATCACGGTCTCGCCGGCCGCGTACTTCTCGTTGCCCGCTTCGCAGCCGTGAGGCTGGCCGGGGGCGCCCGTCTGCGGATAGGGATTGAAGTGGAGATGGTTTTCGCGATCGGGGCCGTTGGCCGGGGCGGAGGCCGGGCTGGACTCGCTGTTGGGCCCTTCGGGCGGCTCGAAGGGGACGAAGTTGAGCCAGTTCCCCTGGCCGTTGCCTTCGCTGTTGGAGTTGGCAAGGTTCTTGAAGGCGAGCGTGATGTAGTTGCAGGTCGTCTGCGACGGGGTGATGAACCGCAGCGACGGGTCGAGCAGTTCGTTGGTGTCGACCAGGAGACCGAGGCCGTTGAAGACGCCGGGCGCATCCTGGAAGGCGACCAGCGCTTCCGCGGTCGGCTGCAACTGATTGTTGACGACCGGCGAGGCGTTGAGCGCGGGGACGCCCGCGTGCAGGGCTGCGGCGATCACCGGTGAGGTTTCTCCGAGCGCTTTCGCTCCCGGCTTCAGCGCCGTGAAGAAACGGGCCGAGTCGCGGAAGAACGGCCGCAGCGCCGGCAGGTCGGAGTTGACGGCGTCCAGCGTCGGCGGGCCTTTCTCGATCGTTTCCTGGATGTAGGGGCGGGAGACGCGGGCGAAGGCGGCAAAGGTGCGGTCGAGGGCGACGAAGAGGCTCGCTTGGGTCTCGGCCACCGGCGCGACTGTCGCCGAGAGATCCTCCAGTGCCCGCCAGAAGCCGGCGAAGTTGGTGCTCGGCGCGACGATCGTGCGCAGCACCGGCTGGCCGTGGACCGCAAGGCGGCTGAGGGCGCCGATCCCTTCGTTCAGCTGCGGGCCGCGGCCGGCCAGGGCGTTGCCGAAGCCGGCCAGGTTCTGGCGGATCGCCAGCCGGGTCGGTTCGTCGAACATGTCGAAGAATTCATCGATGTCGACCGGTTCCGGCGTGTAGGCGGCGAGCGGGATCGTTTCGCCGGGGGCAAAGCCCTTGGAGGAGTTGCCCGGCGTCACCTGCAGGAACTTCAACCCCAGCGCCGACTTCGGCCGGATCGTCACCGTCGAGTCGATCGGCAGCGGTTCGGCGTTCTTGTCGAGGCTGAGCGAGAGCTCGGCGGCGACGCGGCCACCGCTCTCCTGGACCGGCACCACGGACTTGACGATGCCGACCCGGACGCCGCCGATCCGCACCTCGTTGCCCTTGACCAGGGCGTCGGCGTTGGGCACCTTGACCTTGAGGTTGTAAGTGGAGACGAAGGGGAGGCCGTTGTTGGCGTTGTAGGCGAGGAAGACCGCGACGATCACGACCAGGATCGTCACCGCCCCGACCAGGATCGGGCTGCTCGCCACTCCCTGTATGCCGCTGCGGTTCCTCATGGGCCCAGGAGGTAGTTGAGGAGCGGGGCGGTGCCCCCGGTCTTCGAGGCACTGGACACTCCGGCTTCGCCGCCGGCGGCCCCGGCCTGGCCGATGCCCGTCGCCGGCCCTTCTGCTGACACCGTGCCGCCGGTCTTCGCCGTCAGCTGGCGCCGCAGCAGGCGGCTGAGGGAGGCGGCGCTGGCGCTGCTGGAGGTTCCTTCGCCGGCGTTGGGCCCGTTGAACCGTGCCGCACAGCCCGATGTGCCGGAGGCGGTCCCGATGTAGTTGAGGCAGTTGCTGAGCGTGACCAGGGTGCGGCCGAAGTGCCCGTACTGATCGAAGCCGTTGAAGGAGGCGGTCGTGTTGTAGATCAGTTCGACCAGGCCGTTCCAGCCACCGGTCTGTTCGATGTTGGTGAAGAGCTTGGCCAGTTCGGTCGTCGGCGAGACGCCGCTCTTCGCCACTTCAGCCGCCTTGCTAACCACCGGGTCGGCTTCGCGGAAGATCGGGCCGGAGGCGGCGCCGGTCTCGCCGAGGCTCTTCAGCGCCACCGTCGTCGCTTCCGAGAACGGCGTCAGCGTCCGCGTCGCGTCGGTCAGCGCCGGCGCGGCCTTGCCGAAGTCGGAGAAGACCGGCGCGGCGGCATCGGAGAAGCCCTGCAGGCTGCGCATCGTCAGGCGGAACTCGCGCAGGAAGGTGGGGAATTTGCGCAGTGCCTCTTCCAGTTCAGGCCCATGTTCGGAGCTGGCCTGCCCGGCCGCGCCGGCGTTGGTGAAGAAGCCGGCGACGTGGCTGCTCTCACGGGCCAGCGGCCGCAGGATTTCGTCCGAGTCGCTGGTCAGCTGGGCCAGCTGGTCGCGCTGGGCGGAGAGGATGCCGAAGAGGCGGTCGACGTCGCGCAGGACCGGATTGGCGCGCTTGACCAGCACTTCGAGGTCGTCGCCGCGCCCGGCCAGGCCGGCGCCGAGTTCGTTGAAGATCAGGCGGAAGCGCTGCGCGTAGGGCAGCGTCTGGATGTCGTTGATCAGGTCGGGGTCGACGCTGGTGCCGTTGCTGCCAAGCGGCAGCAGGTACTCGCCCGCTCCCGGCTGACCCGAGGGGATCTGCTTCAGCGGTGGCGGTGGCGGTGAGCCCGGCGCCCGCGGCAGGGTCGGCCGGCAATCGACGAACTTCTCGCCGATCAGCGACTGCGGACGGATCTGGCAGCTGGCGTCGCTGCGGAAATCCTGGAAGCCGGGGTCGGTTATGTCCATCACGATGATCGCTTTGCCGGGCACCGCAACCGGCTTGCCGGCACGGTAGGCGACCGTTTCCCCCGGCATCGAGACGTCGACCGATTCGATCGTGCCGACGTTGGCGCCGGCGACCCGGACCTGCTCGCCGGTGACCATGAAGGCGCCGTTGTCGAAGATGGCGCGGATCCGGTAGCCGCTGCTGCTGTCGCCTCCACCGGAGACGAGCAGCACGACCACGACGACGGCCGCCGCGACCAACGCTGCCACGATTGTCCCCCGCCTGCTCACGGTCCGGGGGGCGCGTCGGCCGGGTTGCATTCGGAAGTGCTGACGCTGCCGCTCGAGGGCGGATCGACGAAGGGGTTGGAGCCATCCGGCGCGGACGGCGTGGCGCCGCCGGGACAGCGACGGTGGACCGGGGCGGAGGAGCCGAAGGCTTCGAACTGCTGCGCCTTCGTGATCGGGTTCAGAGTGCCGCCTTCGTAGGCAAAGAGATTCTGAGCGGCGGTGGCGGCCCGCACGTAGTGGCCGTTGCCGTCGTAGTACCCGGCGATCTGCCCGACCTTGCCGAGGGCGTTGAAGATGTCCGGCGTGTAGGCGCGAGCGAAGTTGAGGTTGGGCTGGAAGGCGGCGATCGCTTCTTCGGCGTGCGGGAACGTCTTCGACGTCTGTTCGCGCACGCTCGGCAGCACGGCCAGCAGTTCGGCCGCGTCGTTCGCCTTGCCGGGCCGGGCGACGGTGAGCCGCAGGTTGCGCGTGAAGGGCACGAATTTTGAGAGCACCGGGCGCAGTTCAGCCAGGAACGGCGCCAGGTTCCTGGTCGCCGGCTTCGCCGTGTTGATCAGCGGTTCGAGGTCGCCGAGGGCAGCGCGGAGGTTGACGAAGGTCGTGTTGGCCTGGCGCATCACCGGCGGCAGTCGCCGCAGGGACTGGTCGAGGGCGACGTTCTGGGTGGAGATCGCGCTGAAGGCCGTATTGGCGTTGGAGACCGCGCTGGAAAGCGCTTCGCCGCGCTGGGCCACCGTCGTCGAGAGCTTGCTGGAGCTGACGATGAAGCGGGCGAGCAGGCGCTGATCGGCGTTCAGTTCCTTGACGAAGGCGTCGGTGCGGTTGAGCGCCGGCCCGAAGTACTTGTAGGCGTCGTTGGCGGCGGGGCCCTGGCCGGCGTAGATCGCCGAGTTGCCCTTGATGAAGTTGCTGAGGCCCTTGCGCACGGCGGGCGGGAAGGTGTTGAAGAACTGGTCGATGTCGATCGGCGTGGTGGTCGAGCCGAGGCCGATTTCCGCGCCTTCGCCCAGAGCCGGGTTGCTGTTGGGCCCGGGGCTGACCGAGACGTAGTGGTTGGCGACGCCGGAAAGCGAGGTGGCCCGGATCACCGCGGTCGTCCCCTCGTGCAGCTCCTGTTCGACTTCGACGTGGACCTCGGCGAGGTTGTTGTCGCTGAGCTCGATGCTTTCGACCGAGCCGACCGGCGAGCCACCGATCAGCACCTGGTTGTCCGGCACCAGCTGCGAGGCGTTCTGGAAGACGAGGGTGTACTTGTGCCCGCCGCCACCGCTGAAGAAGACCACCGCGAGCACGATCACCGCCACCGCCAGGGCCGCGATCACCGCGATTCGCGCTGGGGTAACTCCACGGCTTGGCGCCGAGCTTTTCTCCTCGCCTGAAGAATTGGCAGCCACGGGTCGTCGCTTAATCGTTCCCCGGCCCTCCGACCCGGTGGAACGGGCGGGCGAATCGTATCCGAGCCATCCCCCGACAAGTGTGCGAGCAGCGGGTACTTAACTCGAAGTCAACGCTGTGCTCAGACGTCGAATTTGGGCAGCACCCGGCCCATCCAGCGGGGCAACCACCAGACCCGGTCCCCGATCAGCAGCATCAGCGCCGGCAGCAACACGATCCGCACCACCGTGGCGTCGAGGATGACGGCGACGGTGAGGCCGATCCCGAGCTGGCTGAGGCCGGCGATCGAGGCGGTGCCGAAGGCGATGAAGACCGCCATCATGATCGCGGCGGCGCCGGTGATCACCCGCGCGGTCTTGTCGAGCCCGAACTCGATCGCGGCGGCGTTGTCGCCGTGGCGGTTGTAGTGCTCGCGCATGCGGCTGAGCAGGAAGACCGCGTAGTCGATCGAGAGGCCGAAGACGATCCCGAAGATCATCACCGCGGTAACTGCGTCGACGTAGGAGTTGCCTCCCAGCGGCAGGTCCCCCGGGACGTTGAAGAGCAGGGTCAGGACCCCGAAGGCGACGGCGACCGTACAGAGGTTGAGGCCGACCGCGATCGCCGCCAACGGGATCGAGCGCAGGACGACGACCAGGACCAGGAAGGTGACCAGCGCGATCACCGCGATCACCAGTGGGATCCGGTCGCGGGTGACGTGACTGAATTCGTTGAGCTGGGCGACGCCGCCGGCGACGCCGGTGGCGAGACCGGCTTCGTCGCTGAATTCGCTCGCTTCCCGCTTCAGGCGGTTGTCGAGCGCAATCGAGCCGGGCGTGTTGAAGGAGTACTTGGAGATGACCGTCGTCAAGGCTCCCTGGCCGCTGTCGAGGTCGATCGTGCCGGACGCAGCTTCGCGCGCCGGCGGGTTGGCCCCGTCCAGCTGGGAGAGGACGAAGTAGCCCGAGTTGAAGAGGCCGGGCGTCGCCCGCCGGACCCGGGCCACCTGGTGCCCGATCCGGGTCTTGCCGGAAATCACGCGGACGCTGGCGCGGTTGAGGCCGGCCGGCAGCGGCGCCGAGCGGTCGACCGCTTCGGCCAGCCCGGATTCCAGGGCTTCGGCACCGCCGCTGAGGCGGTCGATGCCGCCGACCAGGGCGACCGCGCCGCCGCTCAGCTTGTCCAGCCCGTCTCCAAGGTTGCGAGCGGCGCGATCGAGGCGGCTGGCGCCGGCGGCGAGTTTCCTGCCGCCGGCGGCGATTTCGCGCATCCCGTCCGAGAGCCGGCCGGCGCCGTTGGCGAGTTTCTTCAGGTTGATCAGGGTCGATTTCAGCCAGGCGGTGACCTGGTGCGATTCTTCGGCGTCTTCGAGCAGCTGTGCCTGCAGCGCCCCGAGTTCGGTCGGCAGGCCCGCGTAGCCGGCTTCGTAGGGAGCGCCGCTGACTGGGTCGGTGCCGCTGACCGCGCCCTCGGCGCGGCGCACGGCTTCCAGGGTCGCGGCGTAGTTTGGGTCGGCCTTGCCGGTCGTCATCGCTCCCAGCTGCGCCAGCGCCGCCTTCAGCTGTTCTTCGGCGACCTTCGCCGGCCCCAGCAGCCGCGGCAGGGTCGTGTTCGCCCCTTCTTCGAGCGACTTTTCCAGCTTGATCGAGCGCTTGAGGGCGTTGAAGCGCAGATTGGCCCCGCCGAGATTCTGAGCCCCGAATTTGAGCTGCAGCGCCGCGATCGAGGCGGTCTGCTGCGCCTTCGCCAGACGTTTGGCCCCTTTGGCGAATTTGTCCAGGGCCTGCACGGCTCTGGCGCTGCCGCCCGCCGCCCGGCCGAGGCCGTTGGCGATCAGCTGCGCCCCTTCGGCGGCGCGATCGGAGCCCTGGGCGAGCAGGCCGGCGCCGTCGCTCGCTTCGGAGATGCCGCCGCGCAGCTGCTCCACTCCTCCGGCGGCGACTTTGAGGCTGCGGCCGAGGCGGCCGAGCTGTTTGACCGGGCCGAGGTCACCGTCGGAGGAAAGGGCGGCGTTGCCCAGTTCCTGCAACGGCTTGGTCCGCTTGGAGACCTGGGCCGGGCCGATCACCAGCTGCACCCCGGGGATCCGCGCGATCCGTTGCTGCCAGCGATCGAGGGCGTCGAGGTCCTTGGCATCGGTGATCGGCCCTTCGCTGCTGGCGGCGACAACCTGGTAGGGCGCTTCGAAGCCGGGGCTGAAGGTGTCGGCGATCAGTTCGGCGTCCTTGCGGGCCGGCGCGTCCGGGGGTAGCTGCTTGGTGCTGGGCGGGCCGGTCTTGAGCGCGATCGCGGGAGCCGAGAGGACCAGCACGACGGCGCCGATCAGCAGTGCGGCCGCGGCCGGACGTTTCAGCGCGGCGGTAACCAGGACCATCAGT
>Ga0209624_10001361_pt1 | contig 19339 bp, 25 predicted proteins | sample JacPinW_OM2H0_O1_FD_188565 | JGI IMG/M metagenome (GOLD analysis project Ga0209624, IMG submission 188565) | Forest soil microbial communities from Algoma, Ontario, Canada - Jack Pine, Ontario site 1_JW_OM2H0_O1 (SPAdes) (version 2) | ecosystem: Environmental > Terrestrial > Soil > Boreal...
TGCCACGGAGGTAGGCAAAATCTTGAACGGCCTACTTAGTTCACTTCGCCAAAAGTAGGCGGTTATATCTGACCCCTGACCCCTACCCCCTGCTCCCTGCTAGAAAATTCCCCACCAGCTTCTTCCCCGCATCCGTCAACACGCTTTCAGGATGAAATTGCACTCCCTCAACGGCAAACTTTCTGTGGCGCAGGCCCATGATCGTGCGGGAGCCGTCCTTCTCCGTAGTCCACGCGCTGACTTCCAGTTCCGCCGGCAGACCTTTCCCTTCCACGATGAGCGAGTGATAGCGAGTAGCCGTCATGGGCATGGGCAGGCCGCGGAAAATGCTTTTGTTATCGTGTGTGACCACGCTGGTCTTGCCGTGCATCAGGTGAGGAGCGCGCACGACGTTTCCGCCAAAGGCTGCGCCAATGGCCTGATGTCCCAGGCAGACGCCAAGCACCGGCACTTTGCCGGCAAAGTGCCGGATCAGATCAATGCTGATGCCCGCGTCCTGCGGCGTGCACGGGCCCGGCGAGATCACGATGCGCTCCGGTTGCATCGCCTCGACTTCAGCAATCGTGACCTGGTCGTTGCGCCGCACTTCAACCTGGGCGCCGAGTTCTCCCAGATACTGCACAAGGTTGTAGGTAAAGGAATCGTAATTATCGAGAACGAAGACCACGCCGGCCATCCTGCTCGCAGTTTACACGCGCCCCGTGGCCTCAACCAAACCAAGCTCTCTCGCCGGAACGTGCCACTCGCCTCCCCAAGGGTGGTATTGACGGCCAGACTTGATCAAGTCATTCTTAGGATAAGTTAGAAGCCACTTCATTAGCTTGGAGCAACTCATGACAGAAGCCCAGGAAAAGAGGGCTGCCCGACGCTTCGCGCTGCGGATCCCAGTGGCCGTAGCCCGCGATGGAAACTCAAACCACGGCGAATCAGCTCAAATCCGCGACGTAAGCGCGCGCGGCATTTGTCTTTACCTCGATTCGCCCATCGAACGTGGTTCGCCCATCGGCTTCACTCTGACCCTCCCGCCCGAGATCACGCTGACGGAAAGCATCCGCGTGCAATGCAAAGGGCGCGTAGTGCGGATCGAGGACGGAACCGGCGAGGGCAAAATGGCCGTGGCCGCGGTCATTGAAGAGTACGAATTCCTTCCGCAGAGCTGAACACTGGTTTCGGAAAGGCGCGCCGTTTTCGACGGCCCGCGCGCCCTCCACTTTTTTACCTTCCTGACAAGTGATAAGGTTCTTTTTCAGAACCACAATGCGTTCTCTGATCTTCGTTTCAGGGGATTTCTTTGCCGCGATCTGGCCTCCAAGTTGTCGGGTTGGTGCTAGCCGCTCTAATGGTGACGCCGGCTCGGTCGCAGAATGCGGAATCTCCGAAAACGAGTTCCATCCAGGCCGAAGCCGCCATCATCAGCAGTGTGCGCTTCGTGCACGACCGCGGCGTGCCTGCACTTGAAGTGGTTTCCACGCATCCCGTAGTACCCGCAATTAGCGTGCTGGATTCACCCCCGCGGCTGGTCATCGATTTATCCAACGTGCGCGTGGGTATGCAGCGCAGGCGGATTCCAGTTCAGCGCGAAAACATTCTGACCATCCGTACCGAGCAATATCAGATAAAGCCTCCCGTCACCAGGATTGTGCTCGACCTCCTGGTTCCTTACGGCTACACCTGGGACGTTGCTGGCAACCGCCTGATGATCCGCCTGAAGCCCGGCGGAAGCTCGACCGAAGACCAAAGCGCGGCCAGCGCGAAATCGCCCGTCCAAGCGCCGCAAGTTCTGTCGTTGGCGCCGCCTGCCGCCGCTCCGGCCGTAGTGCCGGTCAGCAACGGCGTCGGCGAGATCGAGTTGGCGGGCAAACGTTTCCCGGCGGGGTCGTCCCTCACCGCCGGAAGCGATACCGCCGTGCTGCATTTATCGAGAGGAGGCGAGGTCCGCGTTTGCCCTGGGACCGTGGTTTCGGTGACGCCTTCCAAGAACCGCAAGGACTTGATGCTCGGCATGAGCACAGGGGCGCTCGAAATGCATTCCGCACTCGATTCCTCGGCTGACACCGTGCTCACTCCGGATTTCCGCGTCCTGTTCGCGGGCCCAGGAGAGTTTCACTACGCCGTCAGCGCCGACGCGCATGGCAACACTTGCGTGCGGGGGTTGATGGGGAACAACTCTTCGGCGATCGTTTCGGAGTTGCTGGGGGACCGCATCTATCAGGTGAAGGCCGCCGAGCAGGCGGTCTTTCGTTCGGGGAAGATCGACAAAGTCGATACCAATGTTCCGCTGGAATGTGGCTGCCCGCCCCCGGTTCCCGTGATGCGAACGGAAGCCTCCTTGGGGCTTGTTCCGGATTCTGAGTTGCGGACGAACGTCACGCCGGCTCAAGGTGGGGCATCACCGGAGACCGCCGCAAAGACGGAAAACGGCGCCAGCCAGACACTTTCCAGCGGACCCGAAACCCAGCCCCTGCCTCTTTCGCAGCCCGATGACGTTCACATCCAGGTCGATGCCCCGTTTGTTTTCCGCGGCAAGAAACCCTCCAACGCATCCCCTGCGCCTGTGGACGAGGCTGCGGCGCTTCCTGTGATGGAATCGTCAGCCCGCCGCACCCGGTTCGAGCCTCAGGCACAACCGCCGCCAGTTCGGGCAGCGGCGCCAACTGCTCAGGAAAATGCCGAGCACGATAGCCTGCTGCGAAAGATCGGAAGGTTCTTCGCTGCAATCTTTCGTTGAACAGGCGCTAGCCTGGCGCCAGCACCGGCACTAGAGAACCGTCGGAGCGGGTTACTCGGTGATGACATTTCCGTGGTTCTTACCCGCGATTGACGGCCCGCCGCAGAGGTTCCACTTTCTCTCGTGCAGCGTCCCGGAGATCTCCAGCCATTTCGACGCCACGCTCGGCCACGTCTTTCACACGTTCCTTCGCGTCGCGGGCACGGTCTTTAGCTTCTTCCGTCCAATCCTGCAGTGTGTCCTTAGCATCGTCGTAGCCGCGTTTCAGGTCGCGACGGAATTGTTTGCCGCTTTTCGGGGCCAGCGCAAGGGCTGCCAGGGCTCCCGCTCCCAGTCCGATGAGAAAGAAAGTGACAGCGGTTCCAGCATTGTTTCGATCAGAAGATTCATAACGTCCAAAACTCATAATTTGACCTCATTTCTGCGTGGCGGGAGATCGGCAGTTTCCGTCCAATCCCAATATCCCGCCAGGAAGATTCTAGTCCTGCGCAACCGTTAGCGCGGGACTATCCAAGAACAACGAATATGGCCACCTTTCGATGAATGCAGCTTCGGGAAGGTTTCCTTTCCCGCTACCTGAGTGTAAAATAACTTTTCGGCCCTTGTGCGGCGGAAAATGTGGCCTGCCAGCCTTCCGTCTGCAAACCGCACTTATTTTAAGGAGATTGTTTCAAGCGATGTCGATCCCTGCCACCCAAATGCGTCCCGGCATGATCATCAAGCATAACAATGATCTGCACTCTGTTTTCAGCGTGGAACACCGCACGCCCGGCAACCTGCGTGCCTTCATCCAGGCCAAACTGCGCAACCTTCGCACCGGCGCCATGTTCGAGCACCGTTTCCGCTCGCCCGACCCTATCGAGAAGGTGAACGTGGACGAGGTCGACATGCAGTTCCTCTACGCCGACGGCGACAATTACTACTTCATGGACACTTCGAACTACGAGCAGACGCACCTGACCAAAGAGATTCTCGGCGGCGCCGTGGATTACCTGATTGCCAATCTCGAAATCAAAGTAGAATTCTTCGACGGCAAGGCCGTCGGCATCGAACTGCCCCAGACCGTGGAGCTCACCGTGGTCGAGACTGAGCCCGGCCTGAAGAGCGCGACCGCATCAAGCGTCACCAAAGCCGCAAGAACTGAAACCGGGCTGGTGGTGCAAGTGCCTCCCTTCATCAACGAAGGCGAGAAGATCAAGGTCGACACTGCCGAGGGTGTGTATTTGTCACGGGCGTAACTGGTTCGCCAGGTTGAGTGCACTTTGCGTCGAAGCGAGATGTCAAGGAATCGAAGAGAGTTCCTCAATCTGATGGCTGGATTCACCGCCGCTTCCGCCTTCGCGTCCTCACAATCCGTCTTTGCCGCACAAGAGCAGAAAGCTGAGGCTGTGCTCTTCGACGCCTTTCCCATCTTCGATCCCAGCCCCGTCTTCACGCTTGCCGAGGAGCTGTTTCCCGGCAAAGGTGCGGAGCTCAGCGATCTGTGGCGAAACCGGCAATTCGAATATACCTGGCTGCGTGCTCTGTCTCGACACTATGAGAACTTCTGGCAAGTGACTGAAGAGTCTCTCGTCTTTGCTGCCGGGACTTTGAAACTTGACCTCACAGCCAAAAGGCGTGATCGGCTGATGAACGCTTACCTCGCGCTGAAACCCTGGCCGGACGTTCCGGCGGCGCTCAAGTCGCTCGCCCGCGCCGGTCTTCGCCTGGGGCTCCTATCGAACCTCACGGCTGACATGCTGGATGCTTGCATCAAGAGTTCTGGCCTGGAAGGACAGTTCCAACATGTCCTGAGCACCGACTCGGTCAAGACCTACAAACCCGATGCTCGTGCCTATCAGATTGGCATCGATGCTTTGCATCTGAAGCGCGAGGAGGTCGTTTTTGTGGCCTTTGCGGGTTGGGACGCGGCGGGCGCAAAGTGGTTCGGATATCCGACATTTTGGGCCAATCGCCGTCACCAGCCTACGGCCGAGATGGGAGTTCGGCCCGACGCGAATGCGGATGACTTGACCGGCCTAATGAATTTTGTCCGGCCTTGATAGGCTGGTAACTGTGCCGCTGGGGAGTAAGCTTCGATGACTGCCGCCGAAAAATCCGTCGAAGCCCGCCGCTTCGTGGTCCGCGGACGCGTGCAGGGCGTGGGTTTCCGTTGGTTTGTCGAGCGCGAAGCCCACATTCTCGGCATTGCCGGCTGGGTTCGCAACAACGCCGACGGCAGCGTCGAGATCATGGCCCAGGGAACCCGCGATCAACTCTCCGGATTGCGTTCGCGTTTGCGCGAAGGTCCGCGCGCCGCTCGCGTGGACGCCGTCGATGAGTCCGAAGCCAGGCCGGCCGCCGGTGTCACTTCATTTCGCATCGAAGGAGCGTGGTGAGGCAGGTTTCAACGTCTCAAGGTTTCAAAGTGTCAAGGCAAAATCCCCCGCATTTGTCTTTGAAACCTTGAAACGCTGAAACTCTGAAACCTCGAAATATAAGGAGCGTGGTAGATTGTCCCCCAACTCAGGCATGAATGCCGACCAACTTAAGCGGCTGATTCGCGAAGTCCCCGATTTCCCCAAAAAGGGGATTCTCTTCTACGACATCACCACCCTGCTGAAAGACAAAGTCGGTTTCGCCACGCTGGTCGACCGGCTTTCCGAGCACTATGTCGCCCAGAAGATCGATCTCGTCCTCGGCATGGAAGCCCGCGGCTTCATCTTCGCGCCCGCACTGGCCTACCGCTTGAACGCCGGATTCGTCCCGGTGCGCAAGGTGGGCAAACTTCCCGCCGAAACCGTGAAGTTCGATTACGCGCTCGAGTACGGCACTAACTCGCTCGAGATGCACAAGGACGCCATCCAGAAAGGCCAGCGCGTGCTGATCGTGGACGATCTGCTCGCCACCGGTGGCACCGCCGAAGCCACTGCCAATCTGGCCTCAATGCTCGGCGCGGAAATTGCAGGGCTCGGCTTTGTCGTGGAATTGGATTTCCTGAAAGGGCGGGAAAAGCTTAAAGGCTACGATGTGATGTCGTTGCTGCACTACGAAAAATAACGACGACCAGGAACGACGTCAAGCAACCGCGACGGCCCGCTTACTTCCAGGCGCGCGCGATCACCAGCCCAACACCAGTCCAGAAGCCGGCGCTGACCCCGGTCGCCAGCACTAATCCCAGCACCATGTTCCAGTTAATGCGGCCGTGGGTGCGGCTGGTCTCGAAATCGGAGTCGTAGACGAGCCAGGAGCGCAGGAACTTTATGTCCCGCAAGTTAGAAGGCGAAGCTCCCCACGCCTGGCTGATTCGCTGGCGCAAGGGCGTTTTGCAAGTGCTGGACAGGGGGAAGAGCTGTGATTTGTAGCTCATAAATTATCCGCACCTCCGGAAATCTATTCGAGCAATCGGTCTGCCACCTCTCTCGGGGGCCAACTACTTAAAAATAGCACGACTCCAACTCCTCGGAAGTTGCTTTCGAGCAACCAGCCGCCAAGAATTCCCAAATCGGAACTGTCAAATACATGCGTTCCCGATTTGACTTCGCCACTGTCAGTTTAAGGTTCCAGTTAAACTACCAGTCCGGCTGATCTTTCGCCAGAAAAAAAACTCAACCTATCGCTAAGTGTCCGCCAGTCGTCAGACCTCTTCCAGTGACAACTTCGAGTCCCTGGGCAGATAGCTCTTGCGCCGGAACCAGTCCTCCATGGCATCGCGGAGTTGCTCCAAAGGAACGTTGGCGCCAACCTCCATACGCCCATCGGCGACTGGCAGGGTATCGTCAAACACGCTCGCGTTCGTGAAATTTCGCATGGAGAAACTGTCTAGCCACTTCAGCGGACACGGGAGCCTCTTGCCCTGATCCTCGTACTCGACGCGAATCTTACGCGCGAACATGCCTTGATTTAACCACAGACGATGCCGCTGTCCGGAACCTGCTTGACAGATCAGCCTGCGGTCACTACTCTCCCCTTGCATCGCTGGCCGGCGCTGCAACAGAGCATCTCCGAAATCTACAGGAGGACCATATGCTGACAAACCTCATTTGGTGGGCCATCGTTGGGCTGATCGCAGGATGGGCAGCTGGCAAGATCATGAAAGGCGGCGGCTACGGCGTCGTCATGGATATCGTCCTCGGCATAATCGGCGCCGTCGTGGGCGGATGGCTCCTGGGCGCGCTCGGCATCTACGCCGGAGGATTCATCGGCACCATCGTGGTCGCGATCATCGGCGCCGTCTTCTTGATCTGGATCAGCCGCATGCTCAAGAAAGCTTAACTGGCGCCCGGCCGCTCGTCTGGCGACAGCCTAGCCATCTCAAAATACGGAACTTGCATCCACGCCTCCAGAGACCTCCGCTCGGGTGTCTAAATCCCTGCAGGGGCCGCACCAGCGCGCAAGAATCACCGCTCGCTGCGTTCTATCTAGGACGAGCGGCCCCCCAGCTCAACGGAGGAGCCATGCGTTTTCTGAAGGTTTCAATACTAGGTTTGTTGCTCGCCTCAATGTCATGGGGCCGGCTTCTATCTGGCCAATCTTCAAGTTCCACCGCTGATTCAGCCGCGCGCCTGCCGGTAACCCGCGTCATTCTCTACAAGAACGGTGTCGGCTATTTCGAGCACGCCGGCCAGGTGCGCGACAGCCAGGACGTTAACGTAGATTTCACCACCGCGCAATTGAACGATGTGCTGAAATCCCTGACTGTCCTTGATCTCGGCAAGGGACGCATCACCGGCGTCAGCTATAACTCGAACGCTCCTCTCGAGCGGCGTCTCGGTTCTCTGCATCTGGCGGTAGGCGAGAACCCCACCACCGCCCAGTTTCTGGATGCCTTGCGCGGCGCGCGCCTCGAAGTGCGCAGCGGCTCGGAAAGCGCCTCCGGACGCCTGCTCAGCATCGACGAGCGCGAGATTCCCATCAAAGGCGACCAGAAAGTCACTGTCGATCAGATTTCCATCATCAGCGACAGCGGGGAAGTCCGCGTGTTCGATCTGACTCCAGGCACCAGTGTCCGCGTCGCCGAGAAGGATGTGAATGACGAAGTCGGAAAGTATCTCGGCCTCGTCGCCTCCACCCGCGATCAAGATGTCCGCCGCATGACCATCTCCACCGCCGGCGAGGGCGAACGCAATCTTCTGGTTAGCTACATCAGCGAAGTGCCGGTATGGAAGAGCACGTACCGGATCGTGATCCCGAACGAAGGCAAGCCGCTGCTCCAAGGCTGGGCTATCGTGGATAACACTGTGGGCGAAGACTGGAAGAACGTCGAACTGTCGCTGGTGGCGGGAGCGCCGCAATCGTTTGTGCAGCAGCTTTCGCAGCCCTACTACGCCCGGCGCCCGGTGGTGGCGCTGCCGGAGAATGCCATGATCACCCCGCAGACGCACGAGGCCACGATGGAAGCTCAGACGGATGTTGTGAACGGCCAACTTCCGCAAATGAGAGTCCCCGCGGGAGTGGTCGGCGGAGTTCCGGGCGGAATTCCCGGTGGTCAAATCGGAGGCCCTATCAACGGAATAGTCAGCAGCGCTCCTATGGCCCTCAAGGCTAACGGCTCGGGCGTCGGCGGCGGCGCTGGCGGTGGGATGTACCGGCCCAACGCCGGAAACTCCAAGCAGTGGCTCGAAGAAGATGTCTCCCGTCTCGAAGCCGCCACCACCACTGCCCAAACCCGCGACCTCGGCGATCTCTTCGAATACAAAGTTCAGGACCGCGTCACCATCCGCAAGAACCAATCAGCGCTGGTTCCAATCCTGCAAGCTCGCATCGACGCGGAAAAGGTCTCGGTCTGGAATCCTTCGCAAAGCTCCGTCCTGCGCGCTCTCTGGCTCGACAATACCAGCGCCCTCACCTTCGACGGCGGCAGCTTCAACGTGCTCGAAGGGGATGCCTTTGCCGGAGAAGGCCTGATGGACCCGATCAAGCCCGGCGAAAAGCGTCTGCTTTCCTACGCCGCCGATCTCGGTATCCTCGTCGATGCCAAACAGAAGGCTGAAAACCAGCGCGTCACCAAAGTGATCATCGCTCATGGCTCGATGATGCAATCAACCCAGGAACGCGAAGAACACACCTACACCATTCGCAATCGTGACACAGCATCGCGAACCGTAGTGATCGAACATCCGGCGCGTCCGGGCTGGAAGCTCACCGACGACGAGAAGCCGGCGGAGAGCTCCGCCTCCTTCCACCGCTTCCGCCTCAGCGTGGACTCGAAGAAAACCGAAACGTTGCTGGTCAAGGAGTACCGGCCGATCACCAACAATTACCAGTTGTTGAACGTCACGGATGACCAGATCAAGTTCTTCGCCTCGCAGAAGATGATCAATGCGGAGATCGATCAGGCTCTGCGAAAGGTGATCTCCCAGAAGAACAGCATCGCCGCCCTCGATGCCGAGATGGCGTCGCGCAAGTCCAAGATTTCCGGGATCTCTGAAGATCAGCAGCGCGTCCGCGAAAACATGAAGGCCCTCAAAGGCAGCGCGGAAGAAAAGGCGCTGGTGGCGCGCTATGTCCGCGAACTGAACGAGCAAGAGGACCACGTGCAGTCGCTCCACCGCGAGGTAGCCGACTTACAACAAAAGCGCGAGGCAGCCCAAAAGACGCTGAACGACATGATCGAAGGCTTGCAGATGGAAGCAACGCTGTAGAGCGTAACGCGGATAGCCTCATGTAGAGACAGCCACCTCGGCTGGTCCAGCAATGGCGAAAGCCAAGCTGCCAGCGCGGCGGCGCTAAGCGGGGACTGCAGACTGCATGGCCGCAACGACGCCTTCCAGATGCGCCAGCGTCTCCGCGACCGTAAGCGAGTACATATCCCGGCCCAGACCTTCGCCGGCCTGCAGCGCGGTTTTCAAATAATGTCCGGCAATTTCGACGGCAAGAGAATCCGTGATGAACCTGCCGGTGCGGTTCTTGTACTCCGCCCAAGCCGGATGGGGCAGCGCCACCCACACGGTTCGTCCATCAACCAGAAACTTGACGTCGACAGCATCAGCGTGCCGGGTGGCAATAGCGACGATCAGCGCCTGATAAACGCAGTGAACCGGCTTCTTCGTCCAGCGGTCGGTAGCAGTGAAATCCTCAAACATGGTTAAGAAAACTATAACGGACGAGTAGGGTGCGGGCAAATGGATTAGGCGAGACTTGCGAGATGCCGGTCCAGCCACGCTGGCAACGGATGCGGCAGGAATCCAGCCTCAGCAGTTCTCGTGCGACCTCACTTTCCGTCCAGTCCGGATGTTCTTGCTGGATACGCGCTTTGGCAAGCGCACGCGCGAACAAGCTCATTTCCAGGGCCAAAAGGAGCCGCTGTTCTTCGGTCATTGCTCGCTGAATCTGAAGCTGGACGGCTTGCGCCTCCGCACTCGTATCGGTGATGGGCACGAGCAAAATGTTAACACGGAGAGTTCCGATCAGCCTCCGGCGATCGCTCCGATGATCAGCAGCGGCTCCTTCCCCGAAGCAACCGCCTCGGGCAGCGGAGCATCCGGCGATTCATGAGACAGATCTTCCTCGCAGGCGAAGAATCTCAGAAACGGCCGCCGCTCCCGCGTAACCTGATCGCGAATCGTCCCGCGCAGCATGGGATAGCGAGCCTCAAGCGCGTCAAGCACCGAAGGCAGCGTGATCGGAGCTACGACTTCGAGTTGCACTTCGCTCCCTGCATGTGCCAGTGTTCGCAGATGCTGCGGGAGTATGACCCGGATCACAGCAGCGTCTGCACCTCAACCGACAGCACCGCCGGCAAATCCCGCACAATCGGGGCCCAGCTATCTCCCGCATCAGCCGATGCGTAAACCTGCCCGCCGCTGGTGCCGAAATAAATTCCGCATTTATCCAAAGAGTCAACCGCCATGGCATCGCGCAACACGTTTACATAGCAATCTTTTTGCGGCAGACCTTTGGTTAGCGCTTCCCACTCGTTTCCGCCTGTTCGGCTGCGAAAAACCCGCAGCTTGCCATCAGGAACAAAGTGCTCACCGTCGCTCTTGATCGGGACCACGTAAATCGTCTCCGGCTCGTGCGCGTGAACGTCGATGACGAAGCCGAAATCGGTTGGCAAGTTCCCGCTGATCTCTTTCCAGTTGTCGCCGGCGTCGTCGCTGCGCATCACGTCCCAGTGCTTCTGCATGAACAGCACGCCCGGCCGCGTCGGGTTCATGGCGACGTGGTGAACACAGTGGCCGACCTCGGCGTGGGGATCGGGAATGTATTGCGAATGCAGTCCGCGGTTGATCGGCTTCCAGCTCTTGCCGCCATCATCGGTGCGAAACGCCCCCGCAGCCGAAATCGCAATCCACATCCTCTGCGGGTTGCTGGGATCAAGAATAATCGTGTGCAAACACATCCCGCCCGCACCCGGCTGCCACTTCGGGCCAGTACCATGCCCGCGCAGGCCGGAGAGTTCCTTCCAATTCTCCCCGCCGTCGGTCGAGCGAAAGATGGCCGCATCTTCCACGCCCGCGTACACCGTGTCCGGATCGGTAAGCGACGGTTCCATATGCCACACCCGCTTGAACTCCCACGGATGTTGCGTACCGTCGTAGAACTGATGAGTGGTAAGAGGCCTGCCCGTCGCGTCAGAAGTGTCGTAAACAAACTTGTTGCTCGCGGCCTTCGGAGGACCTGGCGCAGGGGGCTCTCCGGGCGGCGTTCCGGGCTGGAGCCAGGTCTTGCCGCCGTCGTCAGAGCGCTGAATGATCTGCCCGAACCATCCGCTCGACTGCGACGCATACAGCCGATTCGGATCCGCGGGCGATCCCTTCACGTGATACATTTCCCACCCGGCAAAATGCGGACCGCTGACTTCCCATTTTTCGCGCTCGCCGTCCGCCGTCAAAACGAATGCGCCCTTGCGCGTACCCACCAGTACTCGAACCTTGCTCATTGTTTTCTCCCGAGGTGCTTTTTTCAGGATCTCTGGTAGCTCAGTAGAACGACACCCGAACCAAAGGCCCTTGCACTCATAAGTTTCAGCTGCATCCTTTCGGTTATGTCTTTGAACAGAGGGTTGCCTCGGCCAATCAAAACCGGCTGCAGGATCACGCGATACTCATCGACCAGCCCTGCCATCAGCAGGGACGATGCGACAGTAGCGCTGCCCAAGACTACTATGTCCCTCCCATGCTGATTTTTCAATTTTGAAACTTCTTCCTGCGGATTCTTCTCGGCCAGCCTCGAATTATTCCATGCCACCTTTTGCAAAGTCCTGGAGAAGACAATCTTTGGCAGATTGTTCATCTTGTCCGCGATTTCATCCGCGGGAGCGGTGGGCCAGTAACCGGCCATGAGCTCATAAGTCGCCCGCCCGAACAAAAGAGTATCCGCCGTATGCAGCATGGCCTTGGCATAATCAAAAAACTCCGCATCAGTCACAAACCAATCCAGCTTCTTGTCGGGCGTTTCGAAGAAGCCATCCAGCGATGCCAGATTGGAAACAATCACTTTTCGCACTTAATCTTCCCCACACTCAGCGCGACTTTTGCCGTAGACCATACCCCGCATGCCAAACTGATCGACGAGGATACCAAATCGTACGGTCCAGAATCTTCGTTGCAATGTCGTTGGTCATCGGGGTTGTGCCTCGAGCGCGTGAAGGTTCGCGCGTCAGTGCTAATCCGTGGGAGCAGGCGTTCCGTCCGACCACTTGGACACCGAAATAATGAACTCGGTGATCGGCTCCGGAGAGTATTGATGCACATACACCGGGGAGCCAGGAAGACCTGCGCCCCAAAACACGTCGTCTGTCTTGGGAACCCAAAACATCAGATGCGGATCCGCGTTCCCGTACTTGCGGCCAAAGTACTGCTGCTTCGACATCATGTAGCACATCGAACCAGGTTCCGGCATCGGCAGTTCCTTCTTGTCGAACGCGGCCTTGATACTGTCGAACATCTGCGTCTTCGAACGTCCAGCCAATGCCAGTGCTGTCATCTTGAAAGTAAGTGGCAAGTGGGATCGCGCAGCTGGCGGATTGAGGCATAGCGGAAGCCGCTGATCGGGGTTCAGAAACTCCGGATCGTCGAACGGGGACATCCACGATCGTTCCACGATACAAACGAAACCGTTCTTGCCTTTGACCGCAGTTTCGTAACCATGCCGTCCAAGCACCAAGACCTCGGCATCGCGCGAGATGGATTCCGGGATCGCGCTCCGTGCCAGTGCTATCTCGGCACTTCGATCCGCCATCAGATATTGGTCAAGCGGGGCCATGCTCAAATACGGGGTCTCGGAGTCCTCGGCCCAAGTCTGCGGAGCGCTCAGCATGACAACCAGCGCAAAGCTTCCCAACGCGATCATCCTGACAATCTTTCGGTCCATAGATTTGTTCCCGTGAATACTGGCCGCGAACAGTATTCACATTTCACTTGTGATTTGCAAGTAAGTGCTGAACAATAGACCTGAACATGGTCCGAAAGAAAGCAGCTCCAAAGCGCAGGTCAGGTTGTCCGCTGAACGCTTCCGTGGAAATGTTGGGTGACCGCTGGTCGCTGCTCATCATCCGCGACATGATGCTGGTGGGCGCCTGTACCTACAAAACATTTCTGGAATGTTATGAGGGGATCGCAACGAATATCCTGGCCAATCGCCTGCGCAAGCTCGTCGCCTACGGAATCATCACCACGGAGCCGGACCCATCCGACGGGCGCAAGGTAATTTACTTGCTCACCAGGAAAGGAATCGATCTGGCACCGGTTCTTACGGAGATGGTGCTCTGGGCGGCCGCGCACGAAGATACCGGCAATCAAGCGCTAGTCCGGCGAATGCGAGCCGACAAGAAAAAGTTTCTTGCTGGAGTGCGTCAACGCTGGGCTGACGGTTAACATGGAGAGGTGCCGAACCAGGGTCTGAAGCAGGTTGCGAAGCAAGCCAAACTCAAAATTCTTCGCGCCGCAAACCTCAACAAACTTCCCTGGCTCGTCCACGGATTCTCCACGCGTCCGGGAGGATTTTCGCGCGCCTACGGCGGCACCGCACTCAACCTAGGATTCACCAAGGACGACTCCAAAGCCGCCGTCGAGCGCAACCGAGCCGCTTTCTCCCGCGAACTCACTTCCGGCAGCTGGCCGCTAGTCACGCTGCGCCAGGTTCATTCCGATACCATTCGGTTCGTCGAAGCCCCGTCCAAATCCCAGCTCGTTGGCGACGGCCTCCTCACGTCGACTCCCGGTCTGTTGCTAGCGATTCAGACCGCCGATTGCCTGCCCATCATTCTTGTCGATCCCAAGCACCGCGCCATAGGCGTGTTTCACGCCGGCTGGCGGGGCACGCTGAAGCGCATGGTCGAGAAAGGAGTAGGCGAGATGCGCCGCCGCTTCGGTACCCGGCCGGCGGATCTCAGGGCCGCGATCGGCCCCGGCGTTCATGGCTGCTGCTATCAGGTGGGCAACGAAGTTCGCGAGCAGTTCGAGTCGCAGTTCGCCTACGCGGCAAAGCTATTCCGGGAAGTCGAGGAGCGCGATCCTGTTCGCGACAAATATCCCATGCTGTTCCTCACCGCCCGCCCTCCCGGCCACAGCGAACTGCCAAAGAAGATTTTTCTGGATCTGGTGGAAGCCAATCGTCAACAGCTATTAGCGGCAGGAGTGCCGGCGAAGAGCATCGAAGCCTCGCCCTTGTGCACGAGTTGCAACACTGATCTGCTATTTTCCTATCGCGCTGAGAAGGGTCAGACTGGACGAATGATGGGAGCAGTTGGAATCCGAGCGTAAACCGAAGGCAGAAGTCGGAAGTCAAAATGACTTCCGCACTTCTATCCCATAGGCGGCGCACTCGGAGCCGCTGCCGCGTCAGCGATCCCGTCATTCACCAGATCCTTCAGCTCTTTGCTGGGCTTGAAGAAAGGAATCTTCTTTGCCGGCACTTCGACCTTTTCGCCAGTCTTGGGATTGCGCCCCATGCGCGCCTTTCGCTGCCGGGTGCGGAAGCTGCCAAAGCCCCGTATCTCGATCTTGTCGCCCGCGCGCAATGACCGCACTACGCTGTCAAAGATCGCTTCCACAATTACTTCGCTGTCTTTGCGCGTAAGTTCCGCTAAACGCGAGACTTCATCAATCAAGTCGGCTTTCGTCATAGTGTCCCTTCGCTCCCGGCCCGGCCTTAACTGAGCCAATCGCCACCTGCCCCGGCAACCGCCTCGGTCCCCTATCGGAACCCTGCATAACCTTCTCAAATTTCAGGGGTTGTACGCAAGTCACAGTTTTGGGGACGCAGGGCGTCAGGGCTTAAGTCACGGATCCGCAGCATTGGGACCCGACGCCGAAGCGCCTACTTCCACAGGTAGTAAAACCCGACCTGCTCCTCCAGCATCTTCTCGCGGCTGGGGATCCACTGCGAGATGTCCCCGGTCAGCAGGTCCAGCATCGTCTTACGATCTTTCTCTGGCCGCACCAGCGTCGGTTCCCCCGAGATGCCCACCGACTTTGCCGTATCTTTGACTGCGGCTTCAAAGTCGCCCACATCGTCAATCAGCTTCATCGACAGCGCTTCTTTGCCCGTCCAAACCTTGCCGTTGGCGATAGTCTTAACGTCGTCGAATTTCATGCTGCGCCCATCGGCCACCGCCTGCACGAACTGCCCGAACATGTTGTCGATCAGCGACTGCATGTAGGCCTGTTCCGCGGGAGTGAGATCGCGAGTAGGATTGCCCGTGTCCTTGAATTCGCCACTCTTGATCACAACACTCTTCAACTTAGCCCACTTCAGCAGGTCGCCATAGTTCACCCACTCCGCAATCACCCCGATCGAGCCCACAATGCTGCCCTGGTCGGCGTAGATCTTGTTCGAAGCCGACGCGATGTAATACGCCCCGCTGGCCCCCACGCTCTCAATCGAAACCACAACCCGTTTCTTTTTCTCCTCGCGGATGCGTTTCACCTCGCGATAAATCTCTTCCGAAGCTGCCACACCGCCGCCCGGCGAGTTCACATGCAGGATGATTGCCTTGATCGAAGAGTCATCGGCAAACTTCTTGAGCTGGCCAACGACTGGCTGAGGCGAAAGAATCACGCCCTCCAGGTCTACCACCCCGATGCGGTCGCCAAAGCCGCTGAATCCGGCCTCATTGGTGCCCGCGTGCAGCGTCAGGTAAACCAGCGAAAACACGGCCAGCACAAAAAGGAAGAATGCTCCTCCTCCGATCAGAATCCAAAGCAGCGTGTGGGAACGTTTCTCAGGCATACGGAAAGTTTAGCACCGGAAGGCTAAGGTGTGATCCCCTTCAGCGCCCCGCCCCGAACGGCCACCTCCACCGGCGTTTGGCAGACGTATTCGCCATCGGCATAAACATCAAGCGGCGCCTCGGTTTCCACGCGCAACCGCGCCGTCTGGAAGTACTCCACTCCCCGGATACCAAGATGTCGGCCAAAGTAAACGGTAGGAAACAGGCACGCCAGCTTGAAGGGATCAATACCGCCAATCACACAGACATCAAGCTGCCCGTCATCCATCCGTGCTCTGGGCGCGATCTTCATGCCGCCGCCGTAAGTGGAAGTGTTAGCAAAAGCCGCCAGGATCGTGGGCTGGTCGCTCCGAGTAGTCCATCCACCGGCTTCGTCCGGGACGAGAATCTTCATAGGCAGCGGAGCAAAACGAAAGAGAGTTGGAACCAAGGTCAACGCATAACCCCCGTGCCCCCGCACCCAGCGCGGCAGAGCGTTAGCACGCCGCACCACTTCGCCGTCAAGCCCCACCCCAGCCACGCTGCCGAAATAGCGACAAGACTCGTGTGGAGCGGGCGCCCCGCCCGCGACTTCCAGTGGAGTAATCACTCCTAGATCGATAGCGCGTACGTTGTCCTGTCCGACGCAGAAGCGCCGCCAAGCCAAAAGCGAGTCACGCACGCGACGTAGCCCAAGAGCGCGAGCAAAGTCGTTACCGCTCCCAACCGGAACCACCAGCACAGGCAAGCCAAGCTTAACCAGTTGACTCAAGTGACGATGAATGGTCCCATCGCCCCCAAACAGCAGGACGACGTCAGCCGAATCGGCATCAGCAGGCATCCCGACACGCCAGTCGACATTCGTGTCGGTTTGAAAAGGCGTGAGGTTCCGAGCAGAACATCCCAACCCGAGAACGGCCGCCGCGCGCATCTCCGCGCTTGAGACTAGCAGAATCTACTCATGTGGGGACAGCCGCCCTCGGCTGTCCGCTGGGCGAAGCCCCAGCTCGCGGCAGTCACGGCTCCAGCGCGCCAGCAAAGGGATTCACAAACGGCTTCTTCCAGAGCCACGGATAGTCCGCCCATTCCTCGGCCAGCCCCGCTCGAACAGGATTCTCCAACAGATACGCGATTTTCGCGTCAAGACTCTCCGAGGAACGGACCACGTGATCAAACGACTCCGGTTGCCAAACCCGGCCCTTACGCCCCAGCTTTTTGTTAATTTTGTGGGCCGAGAACCCCTTGACCGAATCCATGATCTTGGCGAGCGAATAGGTCTCCAAGGCCCGCTGGTTGGCCAACGGCGTGAAGATCATGTGAACATGATCGGGCATTACCACAGCGACCCGCAGGTCGAATCTCTCCCCGTCATGATGCAGACAGCATTCCAGCACGATGGCACGCACACTCTCAGGCAAAACCCAACGGCGATCAGTACAGAATGTCACGAAGTGCGGCTTATCATCGCACTGAAGATGCGGAAGCTGTCGACGATAAAAAGCCAGCGGCACAAGGTTGTATGTGGGGACAGCCGTCCTCGGCTGTCCGCGGAGCGAAGCTCCGCTCTGCTTAAAGTCTAGTAGAGGTTGTAGGGCAAAAGGGTTTGGGAGCCCTATAAATTCTTTCCCAATTTCAGATTGGGAACGTTGGAAAGGAAACCCCAGCGAGCTTCACTCGCCCGGACAGCCGAGGACGGCTGTCCCCACATGGTCATTGCCGGCGACCACCGTCGAAAATCACGCGAATCCTTTTCATTCTGCGGCCTACACGCAGCACTAAGTCTCGGCCTATGGGTATAGTCACAACCAACTCCCGCTGCATGTCGATGACTTCACCATCGATGCTGACCAAGCTAACGGCCCCCTGTTTGTGCTTGCCGGCCGCTTCGGTGTTCGATGCGGCGAGGCCAGAGAGGCGAATCAGTTTGTCTATGCGGACCACGTCCCAATCCCCGGTCTTCCCGATGACCCTAGCCGCGCCGCCGCCCTCCACGGGAACGACTTCGGAGAGACGAATCTCGACGCGTTCTAACTCCTCCGGCACTTCATTCTTCTGAAATTGCTTAGCCCAGTCCTCGCCAGCTTTTACGGCCGCCTCCGCCGAATGAAAGTCCCCCACAATCCTCCGCGCCAACTCCTTCTTAGCCTGCATCGGATGCGCTTCTCGCTTCATCGTCTCGATCTCAGCCACCTGCGCATCCGTCAGCAACTCGTAATACCTCCACATCATCTCGTCAGAAATGCTCATCACCTTGCCATACATTTCTAGCGGCGCTTCGTGAATCCCAATCGCATTCCCCAAAGATTTCGACATTTTCTGCACACCGTCAAGCCCCTCAAGAATCGGCGTGGTCAGTACCACCTGCGATTCCTGCCCGTAAGCCCGCTGCAACTCGCGGCCGACCAGCAGATTAAATTTCTGATCAGTCCCCCCAAGCTCCACATCAGCTTCAAGCGCCACCGAGTCGTATCCCTGCACCAGCGGATAGAGCAGTTCGTGCAGTGCGATGGGCTTTTCTTCCCGAAAGCGTTTGTGGAAGTCTTCCCGCTCCAGCAGTTGCGAAACCGTATACTTCGCCATCAGCCGAATAAAATCGTCAGCCGTAAACTTCGCGAACCAGCGCCGGTTGAAATCGATCACCGTCTTCCGCGGATCGAGAATCTTGAAAACCTGCGCTTTGTAAGTCTCGGCGTTCTCCTCAATCTGCTCGCGAGTCAGCGGCGGACGCGTAGCCGATCGCCCCGTCGGATCGCCGATCATTCCGGTGAAGTCGCCAATGAGAAAGATTGCCGTATGCCCGAGATCCTGAAAATGCTTAAGCTTGCGCAACACGACGGTGTGCCCGAGGTGCAAATCAGGCGCGGTCGGGTCCATGCCGAGCTTCACGCGCAAAGGTTTGCCTGAGGCGCGCGACTTCTCCAGCTTGGCGCGAAGATCGGCCTCGCGGATGATTTCCGCCGAGCCCTTCTTGAGGTACGTCAATTGTTCGTCGACCGGTGCGAAGTTTGCCATGGGAAAGGACATTATAAGGAACGAACCGGCAAAGGCCGAATCTGGACGTTAGAATGTCGAGGATTCAACGACACAAAGTACGCAACCGAAATGAACATTCGCATAAGAAAAGCAACACTGGCAGATGTTCCGCGCTTGCGCGAAGTGATCGAGGCCTCCGTGCGAGGTCTGCAAGCCGATGACTATTCTCCAGCCCAGATCGAAGGCGCGCTGCAGTCGGTCTATGGCGTGGACAGCCAGCTCATCGCGGATGGAACGTATCTGGTTGGGGAGGCTTCAGAGACGCGGAACGCAGAAATCGTAGCCTGCGGCGGATGGAGCAAGCGCAAAACTTTGTACGGAGGCGATCAGTACGCGTCCCGCGAAGACTCGCTGCTCGATCCCAAGCAGGCCGCAGCAAAAATTCGCGCCTTCTTCGTGCATCCGAAATGGGCGCGGGCGCGGCATCGGCAGCCTGATCCTCG
>Ga0209624_10001364_pt1 | contig 19322 bp, 17 predicted proteins | sample JacPinW_OM2H0_O1_FD_188565 | JGI IMG/M metagenome (GOLD analysis project Ga0209624, IMG submission 188565) | Forest soil microbial communities from Algoma, Ontario, Canada - Jack Pine, Ontario site 1_JW_OM2H0_O1 (SPAdes) (version 2) | ecosystem: Environmental > Terrestrial > Soil > Boreal...
TCCCCTTCGTGGCCGGACTCGATTCCTACATGCCCTCCTGGCTCGGAAACATTCACCCGCGTTTCGCGACGCCCTACGCGGCATTGATCGTTCAGGGGATCGTCTCCGCAGTGCTGGTGATCTTGAATCTCGCCGGCGCCGGCGTTCAGGAAACATTCCAAAAGCTCTTGTCGCTGGCCGTCGTTCTGAATCTCGTTCCCTTCGTCTACATGTTTGGCGCGCTCGTGAAATTCGCAATAACGGAGCCGGTTCCTCGCGGCCACTACGGCCGCACCACGCTGTTCGTAGCCGGAACCAGCGGACTCCTGACCACGATCCTCGGCATCGCGCTGGTATTTTTCCCGACCCAGCAGATCACATCGCTATTCTGGTACGAGGTCTGGATGGTAGGCGGCACGCTGTTTTTCGTAGGCATGGCCGCATTCTTCTTCTTTGTCTACGGCCGCCTGAAGACGCGGCGCTCAGAGATCGGAAAGGGCACGACTTTAGTCGTGCCGTTAAGCGAATAGCAAGAGATCGGGAAGGGCACGACTTCAGTCGTGCCGTTGGAGTGGCTAAGAGTTTGGGGCTTTAGCCCCAGAGGTACGCAGGAGGAACCAATGCCGGGCGGAATCACAACCGAAGTAAAAACCTATCAGATGTACATCAACGGCGAGTGGGTCGCGAGCAAGTCCGCGAAAACCTTCCCTGTCTACGACCCCTCCACCGAAGAAATAATCGCCCAGGTCCCCGACGCCGGCCCTGACGACGTAAACCGCGCCGTAGCCGCAGCCAAAGCCGCATTCGAAGAAGGCCCGTGGGCAACTACAACCGCGCAGGAACGTGGCCGCGTACTCTTTCGTCTCTCCGAAAAAATCCGAGCCAACCTTCCCGCGCTCGCCGAGCTCGAATGCCGCAACACTGGCAAGCCCATCGTCGAAGCCGAGTTCGACATCAATGACGCCGCCACTTGCTTCGAGTACTACGGCGGCCTCGCGACGAAAGTAGTCGGCTACGTCAACCCGGTTCCTGACAATGCCATGTCCCTGTCGCTCAAAGAGCCAGTCGGCATCGCCGGACAGATCATTCCGTGGAATTATCCCCTCCTCATGGCCGCGTGGAAGCTCGCGCCCGCGATAGCCGCCGGTTGCACCTGCGTCCTAAAACCGGCCGAGCAGACTCCGCTCACAGCGCTCGAATTCGCCAACTACTTCGCCGACTGCGGTCTGCCGCCAGGCGTGGTAAACATCATCACCGGCTTCGGAGAAACCTGCGGCGCTCCGCTAGTCCAGCATCCCGACGTCAATAAGATCGCGTTCACCGGCAGCGCCGCCGTCGGCAAAATTATCGTGAAACAGGCCGCTGACACGGTAAAGCGAGTAACGCTTGAACTCGGCGGCAAGTCACCGAACATCTTCTTCGCCGATGCCGATTTCGAAGCTGCCATCGATGGCGCGCTCTTCGGCGTCTTCATTAATCAAGGCGAGGTCTGTTCCGCCGGAAGTCGAATCCTGGTGCAGAAGTCGATCTACAAAAACTTCGTCGAAGCCATGACCGAGAAGGCCAAGAAAATCAAACTCGGCCCGCCCCTCGATCGCGAAACCAAGATGGGCCCGCTAGTCAGCAAAGAACAATACGACCGCGTCAACTCTTACATCGAGATCGGCAAGAAAGAAGCCAAGCTCGCCTCCGGTGGCGGACGCCCTGAAAAGATCGGAAAGGGCTACTACGTCCAGCCCACGATCTTCTCCGACGTAACCAACTCTGCCCGCATAGCCCGCGAAGAAATCTTCGGCCCAGTAGCGGCCGTGATCCCATTTGAAGACGAAAAAGACGCGCTGAAGATCGCCAACGATTCGCCCTACGGATTAGCCGCAGCCGTCTGGACCCGGGACATCTTCAAGGCTATGCGCTCGGTCAAGGCTCTGCGCGCTGGAATCGTGTGGGTCAATCACATGCAACCAACATATGTCGAAGCCCCGTGGGGAGGCTATAAACAATCCGGCTTCGGCCGTGAATTAGGCCCGTGGGGCATCGAAGAGTATCTAGAAACCAAACAGGTCTACATCAATCTGAACGAAGCACCAATAGGTTGGTACTGATGAAGGAAACTCCCCATCATCGTCATCCTGAGCGAGGAGTGATCTTCGCGCCTCAAGCGCGAAGATCAACCGCAGTCGAAGGATCCCTACCGGCTTACGCTGTCACCGCCGCTTCAGGGAGTTCTCCCGAGAAACTAACATGAGTACAATTCTCATCAAAACCCAAATTCCCGGCCCCAAATCCAAAGCGCTCTCCGAGCGCCGCGCTCAAGCCGTGCCCCGCGGCCTTTCTCACGGCACGCCCATCTACGTAGCCAAAGCCGAAGACGCTTGGCTCGAAGACGTAGACGGCAATCGCTACATCGACTTCGCCGGAGGCATCGGCTGCGCCAACGCCGGTCATCGTCAGGAAGCCGTAGTCGACGCCATCCGCGGCCAGCTAGACAAGTTCCTCCACACCTGCGTCCAGGTCACGCCCTACGAAGGCTACATCCACCTCGCCGAGCGCATGAATGAAGTAACGCCGGGAAAATTTGCCAAGAAAACTCTCTTCGTTAACAGCGGCGCTGAAGCCATCGAAAATGCTGTCAAAGTGGCCCGCGCCTACACCAAGCGTCCCGCGATCATCGCTTTCGAAGACGCCTTCCACGGCCGCACCATGATGACGCTCGCTCTCACCAGCAAGACGCATCCTTATAAAGCCGGATTCGCGCCGTTCCCGAGCGAGGTTTACCGCATCCCGTTCGCCTACTGTTATCGCTGCTCGTATAACCTGAAATATCCCTCGTGTGATCTCTACTGCGCTCGTCATCTCGAAGATACATTCAAGCGCGTAGTCGCGAATGAAGAAGTAGCGGCTGTCATTGCTGAGCCTGTGCTCGGCGAAGGCGGATTCGTCGCCCCTCCTCCAGACTATTTCAAAGTTCTAATCGATCTCTGCCACAAGCACGGAGTGCTCTTCATCGCCGATGAAGTTCAATCCGGCTTCGGACGCACTGGCGCACTCTTCGCCAGCGAGCGCTACGGCATAGAGCCCGACATTCTGGTGACTGCGAAATCCCTGGGCGGCGGCCTGCCGCTCGCCGCCATCACCGGCCGCGCCGAAATCATGGACGCTCCCGGTCCGGGCGGACTCGGCGGCACTTTCGCTGGCAATCCTCTTTCTTGCGCCGCCGCGCTGGCCGTACTCGACTTGTTCGAAAAGACAAACTTGTTAACGCGTGCCAACGAACTCGGCGACCGCTTCCAGCGCCGAGCGCGTGAGTGGCAGCGCCGCTGGCCGCTGGTTGGCGACGTGCGCGGCCTCGGCGGAATGCAAGCCATCGAACTGGTGAAGTCACAGGAAACAAAAGCTCCCGCTGCGGACGAAACAAAACAGATCACGCAGTATTGCTACGAACATGGCCTGATCACGATCACCGCCGGCTCGTACTCGAACGTGATCCGCGTTCTGGTCCCGCTGGTTGCCACGAACGAGGAGATGGACGAGGGCCTCGATGTCCTGGAATCAGCGCTGGCTGCGGTTTGCGACAAGAAAGGCGCAGTCGCGCAGTTGGTGTAATAATCTGAGATATCGTTCGCGATAGCAGAGGCAATACCATGACCTTAGTAGCTGCACCTCCCGCAATCCGGCTCACGAACTTCATCAATGGCCGCTGGACGGACTCTTCCGCCTCCGAATGGCGCGACGTAGTCAATCCCGCGACCGGCGAGACTCTCGCTCAAGTCCCGCTTGCCGAAGCCCCGGAAGTCAATCAAGCCGTCGAAGCCGCGGCCGCGGCCTTCCCCGAATGGCGCCGCACGCCGCCCGAAGACCGCATCCAGCCGCTCTTCAAGCTGAAGATGCTGCTCGAAGATCATATCGACGACATCGGCCGCATCATTACTCAGGAGAACGGCAAGACCTTCACGGAAGCGAAAGCCGAGATGCGGCGGGCGATTGAAAACGTGGAGGTCGCCTGCGGCATTCCCATGATGATGCAGGGCTACAATCTTGAAGACGTCGCTCGCGGCATCGACGAGATGATGATCCGGCAGCCGCTGGGCGTCACCGCCGCCATCGTACCCTTTAACTTTCCGGGGATGATTGCATTCTGGTATTTGCCCTATGCTATTGCCACGGGCAACACGTTCATCCTGAAGCCTTCCGAGCGCGTGCCGCTCACCATGCGTTACGTTTATGAGTTGCTCGATAAAACCGGTCTGCCGAAGGGCGTGGTAGGCCTGGTCAACGGTGGCAAAGCAGTTGTTGATGCGCTGATTGATCACCCCAAAGTCCGCGCCATCAGCTTCGTTGGATCGACACCGGTGGCGCGCTACATCTACGCCCGTTCCGGAGAAAAAGGGAAGCGCTGCCAGTGTCAGGGCGGAGCCAAGAATCACGTCATCGTTCTCCCGGACGCCGACATGCCCATGGCGACGCAGATCATCAGCGACAGCGCCTTCGGATGCGCCGGCCAGCGTTGCCTCGCGGTTTCGGTTGCAGTCACCATCGGCGAAGCGCAAAAGACTTTTCGAGATTCCATTGCCGACGCTGCCTCGAAACTCAAGGTCGGCAACGGCCTCGATGAAGGCGTGCAGATGGGGCCGGTGATCACGGCGCAGAGTAAAGAGCGCGTTGAATCGCTCATCGCCCTCGGCGAGAAGCAGGGAGCGAAAGTCCTGCTCGATGGCCGCAACTCGAAGATCCCGAAATACGAATCCGGCAACTTCGTGAATCCGACCATCCTCGATAACGTCCCAGCCACTAGTGATCTCGCCGACACCGAGATCTTTGGTCCCGTGCTCAGTCTCGTCCACGCTGACGATATGGATGACGCGCTCGCCTTCCTCGAGCGCAGCGCCTACGGGAATCAGGCGTCGCTGTTCACCTCGAGCGGCTCGGCCGCGCGCCGCTTCCGCTACGAAGCGCCCGCGGGAAACATCGGCATCAACATCGGAGTCGCCGCGCCCATGGCCTATTTCCCGTTCAGCGGATGGAAGAACAGCTTCTTCGGCGACCTCCACGGCCAGGGCCGCGACGCCATCGAGTTCTACACCGATAAGAAAGTTGTAGTCGAGCGCTGGGCCAAAGAACACAGCCGCAAGTTCTAGCAGGGAGTCTTGAGAATGACTACTACCATCGCTAATCCCGCAACGCAGAAAATGTCTGGCAAAGAAATCGTTGACCTTGCACGCAAACACACGCTCTACGAGTGGTCTGCCCAGTCGAAGGTCGATCCGATTCCGGTCGCTCATGCCAAGGGAATTTACTTTTACACGCCGGAAGGCAAGCGCTTTATCGACTTCAACAGCCAGCTCATGTCGGTCAACATTGGACACGGGGATGAGCGTGTGATTCAGGCCATCAGCGAGCAGGCGGCAACGCTGGCTTATGCGAATCCCTTCATGGCCACCGAAGTTCGCGCTCGGCTGGGCGCGAAGCTTGCTGAAATTACGCCGGGCGACATCGATACCTTCTTCTTTACGAATGGTGGCGCTGAGGCCAACGAGAACGCCATTAAGATTGCGCGCTTCTTTACTGGACGCCACAAGATCATGGCGCGCTATCGCTCTTACCACGGCGCGACTGCCGGGGCGATCAGTCTCACCGGCGATCCGCGCAGATGGGCTGCTGAGCCCGGCATTCCAGGCGTGGTGCATGTACTCGATCCTTATCACGGGATCGAGCGCGGATGGGAGTCGGCTGACACTTCGCTCGCGATGATTGAAGAGACCATTCAGCTCGAGGGTTCGCAGACCATCGCTGCGTTCATTCTCGAACCAGTCACCGGCACGAACGGCATTCTCATTCCGCCTGATGGATATCTGGAAGGGCTGCGCAAAATCTGCGACAAGTACGGCATATTGATGATTGCCGATGAAGTGATGGCTGGTTTCGGACGGACCGGTGAGTGGTTTGCGGTCGATCACTGGAAGGTTGTTCCCGATCTGCTTTGCATGGCGAAGGGATTGACCTCCAGCTATCTGCCGCTGGGGGCGGTGGGGATGCGGCATCACATCGCGCAGCACTTTCAGGACAAAGTGTTCTATGGCGGACTGACTTATAACAGTCATCCGATGGGGTGCGCGGCGGCGCTGGCTACGATTCGCGTGTATGAAGAGGATGGACTGATCGAGAACGCGAAAAAAATGGGCGTCGTGCTGAAGGAACTGGGAGCGGAGTTGCAGGCGAAGCATCCGTCGGTGGGCGCGGTGCGCTCGATCGGACTGTTCGGCATCGTCGAACTCATCCGCAGCAGCAAGACGCGCCAGCCGCTGGCCCCGTTCAACGGCACGTCGGAAGAGATGGCTGCTCTGGGGCGCTTCTTCCGCGAGCAAGGCCTGTACACGTTCGTGCGTTGGAATACCTTCTTCACTAATCCTCCGCTGTGCATCAACGAGCAGCAGCTGCGCGAGGCGATTGCCATCATCGACCGCGGGCTGCTGATCACTGATAAGGCTGTCGTCGACTAGGATCTAGTACCTACTACCGAGGGAAGGCCATCCGCCATCTGTCCCGCATGAAGAGATTGGCTGAATGTTCCAGTCGGAACATTAGAGCGGTTTTACCGGAACACTGTGGAAATCTCGGAAAACCCGGAAAACCACCTTAAAGCTATAGTTGGTTGGCGCTAAGTGGGTGAGGTAGATGGGGTTGGACGGGTGCCGAAATGTCGGCACTAATAGCGCGAGGCGAAGAGAAAGCGGCGAAACCCGGCGCTCGAGGCAGGCAGTCAGGGGCGGAGAGTGCTAAACATGGACTTGCAGGTGGTTGAGAGAAGGTCCGGTCTTTCTGGCGTCCGTGGTTCCACCTTGCGCGTCAAGGAGGCGCAAGGTGGGCACCCCCGTTTGATTAGGCTGCGGTCGAAGTCGGAGTCAACGCCAAGCGCAACGTCAAAAGCAACGGACAGGAGTGTCCCTTCCACAGTTGCTTTGGCGTCGCTTTGCTCCGCTGACAGCCGAGGCGGCTCTCTCTATATGGGTTGTGGCACTGCATGCAGACGGCAGGTTCCTCGCGCGTCTTCGGTGCATGACAAAGTGTGGGGCGCTGAATGCGTCCGGCGACACAGCCAGAATTGTCAAGTCTTCTAAGCTGCGCAGACTATAATTGCCGCACCAATGGCTCTGACCTCTGGCACGAAACTTGGCCCCTACGAAATTCAGTCTCCCCTGGGCGCTGGAGGGATGGGCGAGGTGTATCGTGCGAGGGACGTCCGCCTCGATCGCACCGTTGCAGTTAAAGTTCTGGCTTCCCACCTTTCTTCCTCTCCAGAACTGAAGCAGCGGATGGAACGCGAGGCTCGGGCCATTTCTTCGCTGAACCATCCGAACATCTGCCATCTTTACGACATCGGGTCACAAGACGGAACCGATTATCTGGTCATGGAGTTTCTCGAAGGGGATACTCTGGCCGAGCGCCTTCGTAAAGGCGCTTTGCCGCTGGGGGAAATTCTAAAGATTGGAATTGCCGTAGCCGAAGCGCTTGCCCTGGCGCACCGGCAGGGGATCGTGCATCGCGATCTGAAACCCGGGAACATCATGCTGACGAAGAGCGGCGCCAAGTTGATGGACTTCGGGCTGGCGAAGTCCGCGGGGGGAGGATTGGGTTCCGGGGTTTCGAGCGCGCCTCTTTTGTCGGCAGCCCGGACGATGAGCGGAGCCAGTCCGGTCTCTCCGCTCACGACGGCAGGTGCGCTGATCGGAACGATCCAATATATGTCGCCGGAGCAGATTGAGGGCAAGGATGCAGACGCGAGATCGGACTTGTTTGCGGTGGGAGCCGTTCTTTATGAAATGGTAACCGGCGCAAGGCCGTTCGAGGGCAAGAGCCAGATCAGCGTGGCGAGCGCGATTCTCGAAAAGGAACCCGAACCAGTTTCTGCAGTCCAGCCGCTGACTCCTGCGGCGTTCGAGCACATCGTAACTGCGTGCCTCGCAAAGAATCCTGACGACCGTATTCAGTCCGCGCAAGACATCGCGCTGCAGTTGAAGTGGATTGCTGAAAGCGGAACAGAGGTGGTCAGTCCCGCTGAAAAAAAAGGGAATAATCGCGAGTTGCTGGCCTGGCTGATCGCGGGCCTACTTGCCCTCCTGCTGATCGCGTCGGTTCTCTTGTGGCGTGGACCGAAGGGAAACGAGCAGACGACCTATTTTTCCGCGCCTTTCCCGTTCGCGGCGCGGGCCATGGCCGTAGCTCCCAATGGCCATACGGTGGCCATTGTTGGTCATCGAGAGTCGGAGCGAAATAACGTCCTGTGGATCTATGAACCGGGATCGCAGGAAGCGACCAACCTTGCCAATACGGAAGGCGCCACCTTTCCCTTCTGGTCTCCTGACGGGCGGTCGCTGGGTTTCTTCGCAGATGGGAAACTGAAGAAGTTGAACCTAGGCGGGGGACCTGTGCAGACGCTGTGCGATGCCTCTACGGGGCGGGGCGGGACGTGGAACAAGGATGGCGTCATCCTTTTTACCCCGGCCGGGACGCTGGGAGTCGGCCTCTATCGGATTTCAGCGTCGGGCGGAACGCCGACTCAGGTGACAGTTCCGGACAAAACTCTGAACGAAGACAGCAACCGCTGGCCGGTGTTCCTGCCGGACGGAGTCCATTACTTGTATTCCGCGATCAATCTTTCGGGACGAAGAGATCTGTATTCGGTCTATGTAGGCTCGCTGAATTCGAATGAGAAGCGACTTGTGGTCGGAGCGAAAGCTAACGCGGCGTATGCCGCCCCTGGATTTTTGCTCTTTTATCGGGATCAAACTCTTTTCGCGCAACACTTCGACACGAAAAAACTCGAGCTTACTGGAGAACCTGTTCCTTTGCTCACGGATGTTCAATTCTTCCCCCGGATTTCTCAAGCGGTATTTGCCGCTTCCACTGCCGGGTTACTGGTCGCTCAGAGAAATGCTGATTCCGGTGCCTCCCAGGTGTTGTGGTTTGACCGTAAAGGTCAACAGATCGGAGTTGCGCTGAACCCCGGTATCTACGGCAATATAATGCTGGCCCCGAACGGCAGAGCTGTGGCGTCAGATACAACCGATTCGGTCAGCCAAAATACCGACATCTGGACTTACGATCTCGAAACTCGGGGCGCGAAACGGCTGACGTTTGATCCGGCGCTGGACTCGCTGCCGATCTGGAGCCCTGACGGAAGTCGAACGATTTTTGCATCGAATCGTGAACTCAAGTTCGACTTATATTTGAAGGATACCAACGGAGCGCAAGAGGAGAAGGTCATTCCGCAGGATGGTCCTGACCGGTTTCCGACTGACTGGTCGCGCGATGGGAAGTATGTGATCTACGGGCGGGGTCCGGACCTGTGGTCTGTGATGTTGCCGGAACTCCGGGCCACCCAGTTTCTCAAAGCGAGTTCGACCTTAAAGAGCGCGCGCTTCTCACCGGATGGGAAGTGGGTCGCTTACGCCTCCAACGAGAGTGGACACTGGGAGATTTATGTAACCTCATTTCCCGAAGCGCATGGCAAATGGCAGGTGTCGAACAGCGGAGGAGATCAGCCCAGGTGGCGAGGCGATGGCAAGGAACTTTTTTACCTCTCCACCGACAGCAAAATCATGTCTGTTCCGGTGAAAACGGGGTCTAACTTCGATGCCGGGACGCCGTCGGTACTTTTCCAGGCTAATCCTCGTGAAATGTTTGCTACTTCCGAATTGTTTTCCTATGACGTCAGCAGTGACGGGCAGAAATTCCTCATCAACACGCAACTGAAGACAGAGATGACACCCATGTCTGTGGTTCTGAACTGGAGCGCGAAGTTGAATTAATAACGTCGCCACAAAACAAAAGGCGTCACTTCGCTCCGCTGACAGCCGAGGCGGCTGTCTCTCTATGAGTTGAGGCGCTGCATGCGACAGCAGGTTCCTCTTACGCCTTCGGCGCGCTCGGAATGACAAACCTATTCTTATCGGGACGCGTTATGAGTGTGGAGAATCAGGTGCGCCAGATGCGTTGCTGGGTGTCGAGGGAGGAGAACATTACGGGCTCGTGGTGGACGCTGGTGGCGTGGCGATTGATGGCAGTGGCGGCCTGGGTGCGGAGGTTGCCGTCGCGGGTGTCGAAGTCGAGAGTGCTGACGTGATGGGCGCAGCGGGTGCAGGTGAACTTCATGCCGCCCTTGATGCGCCCGATGGTGTAGTGTCGCTTCACAATTCGAGTGTAGTCGTTTGGCAAGGGGACGGCGCGCACGTCGGTGAGGCGGCGAAGGTAATGAGGGGCGCTGGGTTAGGAATTTCTAATTCGGCGGAGGGGTGGAGACTGTGAGCACAGGAGCATTGCGACGGTACGAAGTGCGCCTCGCTGCGCTCGGCTGAACCCTTCGGCTTCGCTCAGGGCAGGCTCGCGAGGCGCCCGTTCCCACACAATCTCCACACAATCCCCCCACTTCCCCACACATTCCCCACACAAACTTCGAGGAAGTATAATCATTCGCAATCTACTACTTTTACTTTGCGGGGGGAACATGGACGGGTGGAAGAAGGCGGTGGTAGCGGGCTCGATTGGGGCGGCTACGGTTTTGTTTTTGAAGAAGAAATATCCGGCGGGCGTGCTGGCTACGGGCTTGGGGCTGGCGGTGCTGGCGTCGGAGTTTCCGGAGAATTTTGAGAAGGTGCGGCAGGCGCTGCCGGATTATTTTGACCGCGGCATGCAGGTGATGGAGATGGCGGCGCGTGCCGGCAAGCGGATTACGGACGCGGCGGGGCGGACCGCTTACAACGCCTGGGATGAGATTGGTGGGTAGTGCCGCCGTCCCGGCGGCTTGCCGGCGAGACGCCGGCGCTACTCAGCGAGCCTCTACTCGATGCCTAGTTGCTTTCTGGCGTCGGGGCTTAGGCGTTCGGGGGTCCAGGGCGGGGTCCAGACGACGTTGACTGCGGCGTTGCGGATGCCGGGGAGCTGCTCGAGGCGCGACTTTACTTGCGCGCTGATGTTGACGTGCTCGGGGCAGCCCTGCGCGGTTAGGGTCATGTCGATGACAACGTCCTGCTTGGTTTGCTCGGGGGTGTCGGCGGGGGCGAAGTTCACTTTGTAGATTAGGCCGAGGTCGACTATGTTGACCGGGATCTCGGGGTCGTAACAACTTTTCAGAGCGCTTAGGACTTCTTCTTCGGTGACTGGCATGGGGATCCTTCTTCTATCTAGTGTACCGTAGGATGGTTGTGCGTTTGATGGCTTCCCTAAAATCTTTAACACAGAGGACACAGAGGTTCACTGGGTAAGGAATCGCTTGCATGATGAGTGAAGAGGCGAAGCAGAGGATTCAGATTGCTTTGGCGCTGGCGGTGGTGGTGGCGGGAGTGCGCGCGGGATATCTGCTTTATGAGCGGCATGAGGACTATGTTGCGGCGGAGAAGGTGGAGCAGGCGAAGAAGGCCGGCTACTCGAACCTGGACTTCTATGTGAGGCCGAAGAAGCTGTATCCGTTCGATGTGAAATCGGCGAAGCAGTTGACGCTGCAGCCGGTGTGGGTGGTGGACGGATACCGTTACACCTATTACCGGTACGTGCCGGTGGCGAAGAGCGTTGATTTTGCGCACGAGGCGGGATTGCTGGGGCCGCTGGAGCGGCTGGAGATAAAAGATGTGATGGCGATCGCCGCGCCGGGTGGGCGGAGGCAGGTGGTGGCTACGTTTGAGAAAGATGGGCACAGCTTCGCCGTTCCCATCGGATTCGAGTCGGATGGGCAGTACAAGATTTATTCCGACGAGATGTTTTATGTGGAGGATCCGCATGAGTTGTATAAGCATTGGCCGGCGGACGTTTGGCAGGCGGTGGAGCAGCATGAAGTGAAGGCGGGGATGAATGAACAGCAGGCGGATTTCGCGGTGGGGATGGGGGTTCCGGATGCGGGCGGGACGTCGGAGGAGAAGACGGTGCGGTATCCGAATGGAGGGAAGCCGCTGGTGGTGATTTATCGGGATGGGAAGGCGGCGGAGATTAAGGCGGGGAGTTAGGAAGTCAAAGTCCCCACTTCTCGCAAAGGACGCGAGAAATGGGGCACCCCTCACGTTTCGTTTCACTCCTGGATCTATTTCACTCCGGCTAATGCTTGCGAGACTTCTTTTATATCCGGCACGACGGGGATGTCGTAGTTTTTGTGCCAGGCCAGGTTGCCGTTGCGGTCGATGATGGAGATGGCGCGGCCGGTGATGCCTTTGTCTTCGAGATAGACGCCGTACTTGGCGGCGACGGCGCCGCGGGGCTGGAAATCGGCAAGGAGCGGATATTGGATTCCCATCTTTTCGGCGTAGGCCTTGTGGGACCACACGCTGTCGACGCTTAGACCGAGCACTTGGGCGTCGAGTTGCTCAAACTGCTTCTTGTCGTTGACGATGCAAACGTGCTCTTTGGTGCAGACTGGGCTCCAGTCTAGCGGATAAAAGATGAGGACTACGCGCTTTTTGCCGCGGTAGTCGCTTAGTTTTACTTCCTTCTGATCCTGATCTTTCAGCGAAAATTCTGGCGCTGGCGCGCCGATGGTTGCGGGCATGATTCCTCCGTGGAACTATTCTTCGGTCGATAAACTGGTTCTGATTCAATGATAAATGGAGTCCCCTTATCCATACGGGGCTTCGCAACAAAAAAACGGGCCGGTGATGGAAACGCCTCACGAGGCCGATGCTGGCGCATGCGTGCAAGGGATCCTTCGACTGCGGTTGTCCTTCGCGCTTGAGGCGCGAAGGACAATCCTCGCTCAGGATGACAAGCCAGAGCAATCGACAGGAGCTTACTTCACGACGGGAGATTTTGCGTCGGCGGGTTTTTCTTCGTCGGCGTGGATCTTGCCGTCGTCTTCGGCGTAGAAGGAGCGGTGTTGGGCGTCTAGCTGCTTGGGCGTCATGGTTAGGATGTAGCTGTCTTTCTTCCCCTCGAAGCTGGCGGTGTAATAGCCGCGGTCGGGGTTGACCATGCGCTTGGTGAACGAGCCGGAGTGGACGAGTTCGGCGAGTGAAGTGGCGAAGTGATCGTACTGCTTGTTGAACTGGTGCTGGGCGCGGATCACGACCCGCATGTAGGCGAGGGCGGCAGCTTCGGCGTCAGAGCGGGCCGGGTCACCCGGGAAGTTCGGCTTGTAGGTAATGGGAGGAGCCTGCGGCGTGGCGGCTGGCGCGGCGGGGGGCACTGGCTCCTGTGCGAACAGAGTGGAGGCAGCGATGGTGAGGCTGGCGATTGCTACAAGAAAACGATTGGAAATTTTCCTCATGCTGAATCTTCTCCGCAGCTGGCTTCGAGAATTATCCCGCCAATCTCCGTTGTAGAGCGGGTTTTCGAGCTTCTTTTTCATGTTACTCCCGTAATTTAACTTCGGTCACTTCTCTTTGCAGTGGGGACAAATGCCGCTATGCTCTAGCTAAGACACTACGCCCTATAGGGAAAACTATGAAAGCAGCAGTCGCGAGAAAACCGATTATCAAAATTGCCGTCGTGGAGAGCGACCCGCTGAGGTTTGTGGGATTCCGCGCATTGTTCGACTCTGAGCCGGAGTTCGAACTAGTCTCTGCCGGCCTGCCTGAGATATCCACGCTGCAGAACGTCGACTTGATTCTGCTGGGAAATCGATCGGGACAAAACCTTTTCGATGTGATGGCGAGCTTGAAAGCGACACGGCCGGATCTGCGCATTATTGTCACCGGGTCGGGCGTGGACGAAGAAACCATTCTCAAAGCGATCGCTTCTGGGGCCAAGGGCTATGTGGATGAAGCGGCTTCGCCGGCGGAATTTGCGCAGGCCATTCGCATTGTGAGTCAGGGGTCGGTGTGGGCGCCGCGGAAAGTGCTTTCGATGTTCATTGAGCGGGTGTCGTCGGCGCCGGGGCGGATCTTTCCGGCAGGTCGCGTGACATTCACTGATCGCGAGAAGGAAGTGCTGGAGATGCTGGTGGCGGGACGGTCCAACAAAGAGATTGGCGCACAGCTCGGGATTGAGGAGCGGACCGTGAAAGCGCATGTGGCGAAATTGATGCGCAAGGTGGGCGTGCAGAACCGGATTGCGCTGTCGGTGCATGCGATTACGCATTCGCTGGTGGCGGCGAAGTAGGGACTTTTTGCGGTTAGCTTCTTGGCCCTTAGCTTGGTTACTTTGGGACATTGCCCTCGGTAATCTTGTTGGGAAAGCGTGTGCGGGGCATACTCGCGCTACCTACCACAGAACCTGGGAGACGGGGTTGAGAGTGGCGATTAGGGTCACTACTTTCAGCCCCGATTTTTTTGTTTAAGACGTCTCCCTTCCTGCTGATTCTGGCTTTCTGCTCAGTCAAGGCGACCCTGACACAACCTCGTCCCTTCATTTACAATCCAAGGCATTAATCCCAGAGAATCTTTAGTGAATGAGGAACCATGAAAAAGCTTGTGCTGCTTGTTGTGGTGGTGTGTCTGTGCGGGTTTTCCGTTGCAGCTGACGATCAGCCGAAAGAGTCGAAGGCGCAGGATCGGGTGCAGGCTGCGGCCGATGTGCTGGATGAAATCCAGGGCGCGCCGGATAAGGGAATTCCGCAGGAAGTGTTGGGGTCGGCGGAGTGCGTGGCGGTGGTGCCTTCGATGCTGAAAGGCGGGTTTATTGTGGGCGCGAAGTATGGCCGGGGGCTGGCTAGCTGTCGCACTCCGAAGGGCTGGAGCGCTCCGGCATTTTTTGTCGTGACCGGGGGCAGCTTTGGGTTTCAGATCGGCGGGCAGGCGGTTGATCTGGTGATGCTGATCATGAATAAGGATGGGATGAAGCATCTGCTGTCGAGCGAGTTCGAGTTGGGGGCAGACGCGTCGGTGGCAGCGGGGCCGGTGGGACGTCATGCTGAGGGAAATACTGATTGGAAGATGCGGGCGGAGGTGCTGACTTATTCGCGGGCGCGCGGCTTGTTTGCCGGCGTGACTCTGAATGGAGCTTCGATCAAGCAGGATAAGGACAGCACGCGGGAGTTTTACGGGCGCATGGTGCCGTTCCGGACTTCGCTGGTTGGTGAGATTGATGCAACGCCGGGGGCGAATGCTTTTCTGGGTTCGCTGGCTAAGTGGGCGCAGGAAGCGGCGAAATAAGGAAGCGAGCCAGACGCGCGATTATTGTGTCGCGGTTACTTAGTAGTAGCATCGCGACACATTGCGCGGCTCGCCCAGATTCCCTCGGCAAGCTCGGGACAGGCTCTTCACTGCGCAAAGAACGCTTGTTCAGGATGACAATTCTAGTTTGACGATGGTAACGTTCCGCTTCCCCTAATGCGGCAGCGACTTGAGTACGCGGCAGCCTGGCCGTTCATCAAAATCATGGGTATCTTGCCGCGCCCCTTGGCTCGCGCTATCGGCATGGGGCTGGCTTGGGTGGTTTATCTTCTGCACGTGCGATTGCGGCAAGTCGGCATGCGCAATCTTGCCATGGCGTTTCCTGAAAAGAGTGAGTCGGAGCGGGCGCGGATTCTGCGGGGGGAATTTGCTTCGCTGGGACGGCAATTGGCGGAGGTCTGCCACTTTCCTGAATACACGCTGGAGAATGTCGAGCAAGTGGTGGTGTTTGACGGGTTCGAGAATTACGAGCGGGCGCACGGTCGCGGCAAGGGCGTGCTGTTGTTTGCGGGACACTTTGGGGGATGGGAGCTTTCGTCTTTTGTGTTGTCGATGCATGGGCATTGGATGCACGTGCTCATGCGGGGCATGGACAACGTTTATCTGGGCGAACTGATCCTTCGCTACCGGACAATGCACAGTAACAAAGCTGTCGATAAGGATGATTTTGTACGCGGGTTGCTCTCGGCGATGAAGGCGGGGGAAGTGGTGGGGATGTTGATGGATACGAACATGACTCCGCCACAGGGGATCTTTGTGGATTTTTTCGGGATTCCGGCATGTACGGCTGCGGGACCGGCACGGATTGCTTTGCGCACTGATGCGGCTGTGGTGCCGACGTTTACGATCTGGGATGCGGCGCTGGGGAAGTACCGGCTGCGGTTTGATCCGGCGGTGGAATTGGTGCGCACCGGCGATCTGGAGGCCGACATCAAGGCTAACACGCAGAAATTCACTTCGATTATTGAAGACTATGTGCGGAAGTATCCGGAGCAGTGGCTTTGGGTACACCGGAGGTGGAAGACGCGGCCTCCGGGGGAGAAGGGGTTGTATTGAGGCGGCGGGCTTCGGCTTACGCGTTGGGTCTCGTTTTCACAATCGGGGATATTTCAGCGGAAACCGATCAGAAATTCGACTCCGTTTGCGGAAGAGCATCGGTCACGATTTCCACGTGGTGAAACGATTCGAAGCTGACCCTTTCCGCGACCCCTAAAAGACGATACTCAAATGTTGTTTGGTAGTTACGTTCGACCGCGTAAGGGTTCTTGAGGCGCCACGTTTTCACATTTTCCACCGCCGCGGCCTTGAACGCCGGATGACCGGACATCGCCTCAACTTTTGTTGGTTCGGCGCCGTTTGCCGGCAGGGTAAAGGTTAACTTCACAACTCCTTCGATGCGGGCTTGACGAGCCAATGCTGGATACTGAGGTATGTTCGCTGAAGTTAGCACAGGCTCACTCTGCGCTGTCATTGTTGTAGCGACGGCCGCTACAAAAAGCAGGGTACAGACGCGCATGATCATTTGGAGGCTCCCAGCGAGATTGTAATCCCCAAACTAGCGAGGCTGTGGCGGGAAATCCGCAACCGGGTGGCGTCTCAGCGTCCCGCGTAATCCTGTAGAATCAGGTCTTCCTATGAAAACCTTTGAGCAGATTGCGGAGTTGGAGCGGCGGTATTTGCTGGGGACTTATAACCGGTATCCTGTTGTGTTGACGCGGGGGAAGGGCGTGTTTCTTTACGACATTGACGACCGGCGGTATCTCGACTTTGTTTCGGGGTTGGGGGTGAATGCGTTGGGGCATGCGCATCCGCGGATTGTGAAGACGATTCGGGAGCAGGCGGGGAAGCTGATTCATGTTTCGAATCTTTATTACCACGAGTATCAGGGGGCGCTGGCGGAGAAGTTGTGCGGGCTTTTGGGCGGCTCGTTTGGAAATGCGCGGGCGTTTTTTTCTAACAGCGGGACTGAGGCGATTGAGGGGTCGATCAAGCTGGCGCGGCTGGCGGGACATCGGGCCGGGGGCGCGGGGAAGTCGCGTCTGGTGGCGCTTGAGGGGTCGTACCACGGGCGGACGTTTGGGGCGCTGTCGTTGACTGGACAGGAGAAGCATCGCAAAGGGTTTGAGCCGATGCTGGAGGATGTAACGTTTGTTGCTCAGAATGATTTGGAAGGGTTGCGGGCGGCGGTGAGTGACAACACTTGCGCGATTGTGCTGGAGCCGATTTTTGGCGAAGGCGGCATTCACGAATGTTCGGTGGAGTTTCTGCAGGAGTGCCGGGCGGCTGCGGACCGGCACAGGGCAGCGCTGATTTTTGATGAGATTCAGTGCGGGCTGGGGCGTACAGGGACTATGTTTGCGTTTCAGAGTTTTGGCGTGACTCCGGACATTGTGGCGATTGCGAAGCCGATTGCGGCGGGGTTACCTTTGGGGGCGTTTCTCGCGAAGGAAGAATTTGCTAATGCGATTTCGCCGGGGCAGCATGGGACTACTTTTGGAGGTGGTCCTTTGGCTTGCCGGGTTGCTTTGGAGTTTCTCGCCATCGTGGAAGAAGAGAAGCTGCTCGACAACGTGAATAAAGTTGGGGCTTATCTGCAGCAGGAATTGAAAGCGGTTGTCGAGAAGAGTGCCGCCGCGAAGGAAGTGCGCGGGCGGGGGTTTATTCAGGGGATCAATCTGGAGATTCCGGCGCGGCCGATTGTGGATGCGGCTTTGGCGGAGGGGGTGCTGTTTAATTCGACGCAGGATACGGTGGTGAGATTTCTGCCTCCGTTTTTGTTGGAGGAGAAGCACGTGGACAAGGGGATTCGGGTGTTGAAGAAGCTGTTGCGGAAGAGGAAAAAATCAGTGGCCAGTGGTCAGTGACCGGTGGCCAGTCACACTGACTTGCTGATTACTTGGAGGGATGGGGCGACCGCAGAAACTCCTTCTCAGGCCGACGGTGAGGTATGCGGGTAGCGATCCTTCGACTGCGCGAGACGGTTCGCTTCGCTCGCCGTCTCGCTCCGCTCAGGATGACAACGCTGAGCGGGTCCAAGAAAAACGGGGAGCCGGAGCTCCCCAAGTGAAGTGAACAGAGGCGATGTTCATTTAAATAGAATCTGGCGGCGGGAAAAGAGTTGTCCGGGTTCTGAGAAGATTCGGGGTTCGACGATTTGGTTGTGACGCTGGCAGGCGGGGAAGTTTCTACAGCGCTCGGTCCGGCTCTGGGCGCGGGCGTGGAAGAGTGCTGGATGGATTTCGATGGGGCGCGCATGCGTTATCTGCGCGCGGGGTCAGAACCCCCATCCTTCGACAAGCTCAGGACAGGCTTTCTCGCAAAAGACGCGAGAAATGGGGCACCCGGTACACCGTTGATTCTGGTGCATGGGTTGCTTGGGTATTCGTTTTCGTGGCGATTTACCATGCCGGCTTTGGCGCCTTACGCGACCGTGTATGCGCCCGACATGATGGGCGCGGGGTTCTCGGATCGTCCGGCCGGGCTTGATCATTCCATGCGGGGGACGGCGCAGCGTCTTCTGCGGTTCGTCGAGCGGCTGGGAATTTCTTCGTTTGATTTGCTGGGGACTTCGCATGGCGGCGCGGTGGCGATGATGGCCGCTGCAGAGTGTTCAGGCGATTACGCTGGTTTGGGGGTGCGGCGGCTGGTGCTGGTCGCGCCGGTGAATCCTTATTCGGCGCATGGACGGCGGCTGGCGCCTTTTATCGGCAGTAAGGTTGGGACGGCGCTGTTCCGGCTGACCAGCGCGCACATGCGTTTTTCCTATCCCTATTGGCACGCTCGCATGTATGGCGACCGCGGCCGCATTCCGCCGGGGACTCTCGAAGGCTATATGGCGCCGCTGGCTATGCCGGGACTGTTCGAGCACGCACTGAGCATCGTGCGCACATGGACCGACGACCTGCGCGAACTCGAGGCCACGTTGCCGAGGTTGGCGAGCATTCCAACGCTTTTGATGTGGGGCGGCAAGGATTCCGCGGTGTATGCTTCGTCGGCTGTGCCGCTGGCGAAATGCTTTTCGAATTCCAAGCTGATTGTTTTTCCCGGTGTTGGACATTTGCCCTATGAAGAGTGTGCGGAGGAGTTCAACCGGGCGTTGATTGAGTTTTTGACGAGTGAGAAGATTTCCGGCTGATATAGAGGGAAGCCAAACGGGCCCTTCGGTCGCTGTCGCTCTCTCAGGGCAGGCTCCGTGGATTCGCGCGGCTCGCCCAGATCTTTCGGCGGGGCAAAGGCGCCCGCCTCAGGATGACA
>Ga0209624_10001365_pt1 | contig 19303 bp, 12 predicted proteins | sample JacPinW_OM2H0_O1_FD_188565 | JGI IMG/M metagenome (GOLD analysis project Ga0209624, IMG submission 188565) | Forest soil microbial communities from Algoma, Ontario, Canada - Jack Pine, Ontario site 1_JW_OM2H0_O1 (SPAdes) (version 2) | ecosystem: Environmental > Terrestrial > Soil > Boreal...
GAAAAGAGGATTGGTGATGGAGGTGCTTCCACCAAACGGGGGTTGGGCGGCAAACGAGGAAAAGATCAACTCCTCATTGCCATCGTAGAAAATTCCCCAACCCATCCGGACACTCGATTTGCCCGGACCGCCCGACAATTTCGACAGCCAGCCCGTGCTGTCATTTGGTGACCAAGCCAAACCTAGCCGGGGAGCGAAAGCGTGCAGATAAGTGTTGGTCAAGCCATTCGGAACGCCGGGGTCGCCCGGGAAAACCAATCCCAGCGGAAACACCGACGCCGCGGGGCCGGTCGGCGAACAGTCGGTCGACCCGAAGGTTCCGACGAGTGGATCCGAAGCGCTTAGCTGGCATGGGTAAATACGAGTTGCCTCGCCGGGACGAAATGCCTGAACCCGCTTCCCCGCATCCTCTTGCGGGGTGTTCAGCTCCCACCGCAGTCCTGAGTAAAATGTGAGATTGCTCTTTAGCTTCCAGGCGTCCCCAGCGAATAACCCAAGCTCGAGAGCGCGAACATCCAAGGCGTTCGCGGAACCCTGGGAGTATGTATCGGGAAGACCCAGCAAGTAGTTCGGCAAAAGATCCGAATACCCCACATCATTTGGACCGCCACCGGTAAACTGGAAATTGCCATTGATGTTGTAGTAGTAAGTCTGATGAAAACGCTGGTCGCGGGCGTCTGCTCCAAAGTTCAGCGTGTGCTTGCCGTAGGTCTTGCTGACTCCGTCGAATGCCTGGTAGGCATTGCCGGTCTGAGCAAAAGATCCGTTCGCGTTGTTGCCGAAACTGAATCCACCGGCCACGGATACAAAAGGCACTCCTTCCCATTGCGGTCCATATCCCGGGGTTATTCCCAAGGCCGGGTTCGCAGGATCAGAAAAACATTGCGCCGAGGAGACCGTGCTGCAGGAATCTTGCACTAGCCCGGTCCGTTCTGGCGAAAGAAATCGACCCTCTCCCTCGCGGTAGTAGACGAAACGAGCTTCGTTCGTGGTCTTGGAGCTGATCATCCAGTTATGCGAGATGTTGAGTTGCTGGAACCGGGATTGAGTCAGGTTGCCGAAGCCCGGCAGATTTGCACCCGCAGCCTGGAACTGAGAGAACGGTTCGGTGTCAGAGCCGTTGGTAAAGTATTCATAAAAACTAAGCTGTTGCTGACTGGTGAGGTTGTGATCGAGACGCATCGTGAACTGGTCTTGCGGAACTGCCGCATCGGGGATGGCCTGGAACACATTCGCCCCGATGTTCGGGTTAGGCACAAAGCGGCTCAGCAAATCGGCTGCCGTGGGATCGAAGCAGGGCTGGGGAATGATGTTGCCAGGGAAGATCGCGGCGTAGGCAGTACCGGGCGCTATGGCAACTCCGCCATTGGCGGACACGGCTGAGGTGCATCCAGCGCGATTGTTGAGCTCGGTCGCCACAGTCGGATTGGTCAGTGTTCCCGTGAAAGCCGGTCCTCCGGAGAGGTCTCCACTACGTTCGGCGAGGGTGGGCACGACGACCGGAGCAGAAGTGATGCCGTTCCGCACGCGCTGTCCTTCGTAAGAGGAGAAGAAGAAGGTTTTGTCGCGGCGGATCGACCCACCCAAGGTTCCGCCAAATTCGTTCTGCTTGAAATCGGGCTTTTCCGGATCAAGATAGCCCTTGGAGTTCAGGACGTTGTTGCGGAAAAACTCATACACACTTCCGTGGAACCGATTGCTGCCGGATTTCGTTACCACGTTGATCACCGAGCCGGAATTACGACCGAGATCCGCGTCGTAGTCATGCGAAATAACGCGAAACTCGCTGATGGAGTCCGGTGAAGGCTGCAACGAGGGCGCGTTCACGAATATGTCGCCCGCTTGACCGCCGTTCACGTTGTAATTGTTAGAACGGGCACGGCCTCCGTTGACAGACACCACTCCCGGCTGATTGCTGCCAAAGTAAAGGTCTGCCCCCAACGTACTTTGCACTCCCGGCTGGAGCTGTAGCAGTTCGAAGGCGTCGCGTGACTTCAGCGGAAGCTGCGTAACTTCGAGGCCGTCCATGACCACACCGAGTTGCGTGTTCGAGGGTTCAATCATGGAGGGAGCGACGGTATGTGGTTCCGAGTGCCCGCCGAGTGCGCTCAATCTGACGTCGAGCCTGACTACCTGACCGATGTTGGCCCGCAGTTCATCGGTCTGCCAGCTAGCAAAACCATCCGCTTTTACCTCGATCTTGTAGCGCCCAACCGGCAGCGCACTGAACTTGAACTCGCCTGCGTCATTGGTCGTAGCGGCGCGCATCAGCGCTGTGTTCTCGCTGGTAATGATCACGAAAGCGCTTACTACGGGACGCCCATTCGGCTCAACGATTGTCCCCTGAACTTCAGCCGTATTCTGTGCTGGGGCCACAAGGCAAGAAATAAAGAAGAGTGCAACGAGCTGAATCGCGGCATTGACGCGCGGTCTCATCGCAGACTACTCCTGTGTGGGTTACGACGGTTTGCGAAAACAAGGGTAGGCGACCGACAGGGAGGTCGCAAGGTAACCACAGTAATGCGGCGACAAAGAGGCTTTCCGTTATTCTGCTATTCGTCTGGGAAGCGATGGTGAAACGTTGGCAACACACACAGCCGTTCTAGCTGGGCAAATGGCTTCCGGTAAGGGGGAAGGTTACCATCTCCGGCTGGCCGGGCTGGAGATCGATTCCAAGCTGCTCCTGAAATTTGCCGAGGCCTTCAAGGCATTCAACCTTGATGTCCGTCCGGTTGAGATGCAATCACCGGACACCGGTCATGAGAGAGCAATCACCGCATGTGTGCTGCCGTTGAACCAATCTGCAGTCTCCTCTTTACGGAGATCTGCGTGGTTCTTGCCACGTCGCACGCTGATTTACGGGATCGGCGATTGGAACGAAGCCGCTCGGTTCGGTGATATCGGAATCAATGCATTGCTCGAGAGCACGACCGACCTTAGCTTTCGAGCGGCCGTTTTCGCCACGCGGTCAGTAATCGCCCGCGGTATCGGCGTTTATGCCCGCGTGCCCATGGTCACAGATGTCAGGATTAAGGCCGAGGGCATGGCGGCAAAGGGAATTACGATCAACGTTGGCCAGGGGGGAATGGCAGTGAAGCTCTCGCGAAGTGTCAGTCTGCCAGAGGAGATCAGTCTAGACTTTTCACTACCGGGTGTCCGCCATGTTTCGCTGAACGCATGCCCGCGTTGGTACTCCGGACCGCTGGTCGGATTGCGCTTCCAACCCTCAAAAAGCGAGAAAATTCTCAAGAAATGGATCAGCGAGTACTCACGCTTGGGGAAACACGACTGAGCCGGGGCCGGCCGAATTCCGCAACCCGCGATCTAACGCGTCTACATACCTCATTCTAAAGCCCTTCGTTCTCGAACGAGACGTTCCCGGACCCTTCCGAAGTGACTTATCGTTAGTTACATCTCTCCGGTGACGAGGGTGACTTTCTCGACCATGATTGCTTTCTTAGAATGCAATGACAGCCCATGGGAACCGACTTGCTAACCTCGGACGAAATCCAGCTCGAAGTCTTCTCGGAGACTGCTGAAGCCTTGGGCCCCAGACAAATCGCTGTCTTTCAGCCATCAGCATTTCCCCTGAAATATCCGGCCGACATCGATCTAGACCCGGTCGCCGCGCCTCCGGACCGGCGGCAAACCCAAACTCCGCCGCTCTTCTCGGCGGTGAAGCGGACGCTGATGACCAAGTGGTTCTGGTACGCGATGGCTTCCTCGCTGTGCTGGACGGGTTGGGCCTTGACGGCGAAGATAGGATCCAGGGAGATCCCCCCGACTACGATGGAATTCATCTCTGCATTCGGATTTTTGCTGGTGAGCCTCGGAGTCCGGGGACGAAAAACAGGCAAAACTGAGAAAAGCCAAGCGGGCAAATGCTACGCGCTCGTCAGTGGCGTGCTGTTGGCCCTCGGCGGTATCTGCCTTTATGGGGTATACCGCACGGGCTACAACGCCTCGCTCATTACCGCGACCACTTCCCTATATCCGATGGTTACGGTTCTGTTTGCGGTTGCGTTTTTGCGGGAAAAGCTGAACAAGTTGCAAGTTGTGGGTTTGTTTTTCGCTGCCGCTGCCATGTTCATACTTTCGCTCTGAGTACTCTATGAACGGTTCACTATGGATGTCGCTCTCTGTCGTCCTGCTTTCCTGGGGGGTCGTCGGAGTGTTGCAAAAAATGTCCGTCGACCGCATTGGGGCGCGCACCGCGCTGGTCTGGGCGGCGGCCGGTTTCATGCTGTTGCAAGCAGTGGTTTTGCCCACGATTTCGGTCCTGAACTACTCCTCCAAAAGCTTGCTCTGCGCTGTGTTGAACGGCGTCTGCAACGGGCTGGGAATATTGTGCCTCATGGAGGCGATGCGCCACGGCGGCAAGGCTTCGATCGTCGAATCGTTGGCAGCACTCTACCCTGTGTTTCTCGTCATGCTGGCTCCAGCCCTTTTGCACGAACGGCTGAGTGCATTCCATCTTCTGGGGGTAGGCTGCGCAGCTCTTGCAGGAGTTCTGCTGTCCGCCGAAAGTCCAGCGTCCCGCTAAGTCACAAATACCGAGCGCTATCTTCAAGCCCGCAGGTTTTGATCCAGCATTGCTGAAGGACAAGCCCCACAGAACGAGGCGGGGCCTTCGCCTTTGCCCTCCTTGAGTAGTCTTCGCCGGGCAAGGTCGGAACGTTCCGTACGTTCCGACACTCGCTTGCACCTCCGACCAGCCTGGAGGAGAATGTCGCTGTCCTTTTTTCATCGTCCACGCGCGTTCCCGATGTCACCGGAAAGGAAGTGCGATATGAAACTCCGATTCCTCTGGGTGTCTATTTTCTTGCTCGCGTCTCTCGCCCCTGCAAAGGCAGATAAAACGACTGGCCCGCCGCAGCTCATTGATCGCGATGTAATCTTCGGCAACCCAGAAATTGCAGCCGCGCAGCTTTCTCCCGATGGCCGGTACATCGCTTTTCTAAAACCTTGGAAAGACACTCGCAATGTTTATGTGAAGGCAGTGGATGAGCCGTTCGGCGCTGCGCGCCTGCTTACCACGGAGAGCAAACGGCCGGTCGCGGGATATTTCTGGACGCGAGACAGCAAGTATGTCCTTTATGCGAAGGATAACGACGGAGATGAGAACTTCAATGTTTATGCGGTCGATCCTTCCGCGAAGCCCGCCGCAGGAGCGGAAGCGCCGCCCTCGCGTGATCTGACCGGACTGAAAGGTGTACGGGTGGAGATATTCGAGGTGCCGAAGAATAATCCCGACGTGGTCTACATCGGGCTGAATGATCGCGACAAGGCTTGGCATGATCTTTACCGTCTGAAGATTTCCACGGGAACCAAAGAACTGGTCCGCAAAAACACCGAGCGCATTACCGGCTGGGTGTTCGACCTCAAGGGACAGTTGCGCATGGCGACGCGCAGCGCGGAAAACGGCGACACGGAAGTGCTCCGGGTCGATGCGGATGCGTTCACTAAGATTTATTCCTGCTCGGTGTTTGAGTCATGCAACCCTCTGCAATTTCAGCCCGGAGACCAGCGCGTCTACATCGAAACCAACAAGGGCACCGATTTGACCTCGCTGGAATTGTTGGACCCGCAGACTGGCAAAACGGAGATGGTGGAATCGGATCCGCTGGGGAAAGTCGATTTCGGCGGAGCGCTGTTCTCCGAAGCGACCGACGAACTGGTGGAAACCTGGTACATCGCTGCCCGCGCAAAGACCTACTACAAAAACAAGGCGTTCGGCGATGACGTGCACTGGATTGAGCACCAGTTCCCGGAACATGAAATCTTGGTGGTTTCGCGCACTAAGGACGAGCAGGTCTGGCTGGTCACGGCAGTAAGCGACATCGAGCCCGGCGAGACAATGCTGTTCGACCGTAAGACGCATGTCCTCACGCCGCAATATAAGGTCCGCGAGAAACTCCCGCGTGCGGACCTGGCCCAGATGAAGCCCGTCACCTACACCTCTTCCGACGGTTTGGAGATCCCGGCCTATCTCACGGTTCCGAAAGGGGTCGCGGCAAAGAATCTGCCCACTCTTATCCTGCCCCACGGCGGCCCGTGGGGTCGCGACCAGTGGGGATACAGCTCGTTGACGCAGTTCTTCGCCAATCGAGGCTACGCCGTACTGCAACCCAACTTCCGCGGATCAACCGGTTACGGCAGGAAGTTTCTGGACGCCGGCAACCGGGAGTGGGGCCGCAAAATGCAGGACGATTTGACCTGGGGTGTGAAGTATGTGGTTGCAGAGGGCATCGCCGATCCCAAACGGGTGGGCATTATCGGCGGTTCGTATGGCGGCTACGCCACCTTGGCGGGCGTCGCCTTCACTCCCGATCTATATGGCGCGGCGGTCGACATCGTGGGACCTTCGAATCTGATCACGCTACTGGATTCGATTCCGCCTTATTGGGAATCCATTCGCAAGATGTTTTATCAACGCATGGGCGACCCGAGCACGCCGCAAGGCAAAGCGCTGCTGATGGAAGAATCGCCCTTGAACTCCGCCGACAAGATCAAGACCCCTCTGCTTGTGGCCCAGGGAGCCAATGATCCCCGAGTGAACCGGCGTGAGGCTGAACAGATCGTGATTGCGTTGCGCGACCGCGGTTTCCCGGTGGAGTACATCCTCGCACCGGACGAAGGGCACGGTTTTGCCCGGCCCATCAATAATCTCGCGCTGTTCATGGCGTCGGAAAAATTCTTTGCCCAGCACCTGGGAGGAAAGTATCAAGAGGGCGGCACCAGCGAGGAGGTAGCGCGCCTGAAGGAAATTACCGTGGATCCGAAGACGGTCGTCCTGGTGAGAAAGATCGATGCCGGGAGCATCAGCGCTCCTAAGCCCGCCATGGATTTGCAGGCAGGCACTTACCACTATCAGGTAAAGATCGAAATGGGCGGCCAGCAGATGAATATGAAACTCTCCACTACCGTCGAGGACGGCGCTGGCTCCTGGACCGCAATCGATCAGATGGATACGCCACAAGGCGCCGCCACCGACACTTCGACGCTGGAGAAAGGAAGTTTGCTGCTGCTGAAACGAAGCGTTAAGCAGGGCCCGGTCGCCTTCGATCTCAATTTTGCAGGGAATAAAGCGGCGGGCAAGATGAGCATGAACGGCCAAGACCGTCCTGTAGCGGTGGATCTGGGCGGCCCACTTTTTGCGGATGCTGCCGGTTCGGATCAAGTCATTGCCTGCCTGCCACTGTCGCAGGGCTACAGTACGACCTTCCGCAACTTCGATGTCCAAACGCAGAAGGTGAAATTGCTGCAGCTGTCCGTCGCCGGAAAGGAAAAGGTTCAAGTTCCTGCCGGCACGTTCAATGCATTTCGGGTCGAGATCTCCTCGGCGGATGGAGGCGCGGATAAAAAGACTGTCTGGATTGCCGACGACAACCACAAAGTAGTGAAGGCCACCTCGGTTCTGGCTTCCATGGGCGGAGCTGTCATGACGGAAGAGCTGGTGCAGTAGGCAAATTCGTGAGAGGTCTCGTACTGCTAGGGAAGCTTAACTGGTCTCGGGCGGAACGAAGCGGGCAGCTTCGAGAAGTCAGGGGCGAGGCTGAGGTCAGTTCAAAACTGGCAAATAGCCTCGGTCGCGTGGTGGGACGATCTAGCAGGACAATCTAGCGTACAAGTGATGCGACTCCAATCGCAGAGAGACGGTTCTGGTATCTAAAGCCGTCCGCTTTCGGACACAGCCCTCCATGAGCGGACAGCCGCTGCGGCTTTCGCCTTCTGCATTCTCTTCGCGATCAATAGCTTAGGGTGTTGCAGAAGGGTACAGCGATTGCATCTTGACGAGCAGAGCTTGTGGTGTGCTTCTCTAGGAGGTCGCTGATTGAGTGGGCTAGCTCAAGATCTTCGTTATGCGCTTCGGCAGTTGCGCAAATCTCCTGGTTTCACCATTGCAGCCGTTTTGACCCTGGCCCTGGGCATCGGCGCAAACGCTGTCGTGTTCAGCCTGCTGAATGAGCTAGTGCTGCGACCTCTGAACGTTCCGGGCGGGCAGAACCTTTATCAGATTGAAGGCGCAAAGGGAGGTGACCCGTCGGAGTCCTATCCTGACTACGTGGATCTGCGTGATCGAAACCGCTCCTTCGATGGTCTGATTGCCTACGAGATGGCGACAGCTGGGCTCGACTCAGATGGCAGAACTGCTCCAATCTGGCTATCTACGGCAAGCGGGAACTACTTCGACGTTCTTGGAATTCAACCCTACCTGGGCCGATTCTTCCACGGCAGCGACGAGCACGGGCCGAACAGCGCTCCTTATGTCGTTCTGAGCTATGCCTATTGGCAGAGCCATTTCCAAGGGGATCATGGAGTGGTGGGACGCGCGGTCCGTGTCAACAAGTACAGCTATACGATTCTAGGCGTGGCTCCCGCAGGGTTCCGCGGCACGGAATTGTTCTATGCACCGGATCTTTGGGCACCCATCGTCAACCAGCAGCAGATTGAGGGCTGGAGCAATCTGGATTCGCGCAGCAATCGCGGGAGGTGGGTGATTGGCCGATTGAGGAGCGGCATAACTCCGGCGCAGGCCAGGGCCGAGCTGAACAGCATCGCGGCGTATCTGGCTAAGAGCTATCCCAAGGAAGACGACGGCATAGCGTTTGGGCTGGCGCGTCCCGGCCTAGCGGGCGACATGCTAGGAGGCCCGATCCACGCCTTTGTAGCCGGCCTAATGCTGCTTGCTGGACTGATCCTGCTAGCAGCGTGCGCGAATCTCGGCGGTTTGTTCGCTGCTCGCGCCGCGGATCGCACGCGCGAAGTCGCCCTGCGTCTGGCGCTTGGTTCCAGCCGCGGACGCATTGTGCGGCAACTGCTCACCGAAGCAGTTCTGGTTTCGATTGCCGGCGGCGCGCTGGGCATGGCTGGAAGCGTTGTGTTGCTGCGCATGTTAAGCGCCTGGCGTCCTGATCCCATTTTTCCCATTTATCTTGACATTCATCCCGACCTGCTGACCTATGCGGTAGCGCTGCTGCTGGCGCTGGCTAGTGGATTCCTGTTCGGCATGGTGCCGGTACGCCAGGTGTTGAAGACCGATCCTTTCCAGGGGATCAAGAGTGGAAGCAGCGGATGGACGAACTCACGGCGCGTCACATTGCGCGACTTGCTGCTGGGCGCGCAGATTGCGGTGTGCGCGGTACTGGTCACCTCGTCGCTGGTCGCGGTTCGGGGAATGATTCGCTCCTTGCATAGCGACTTCGGGTTTGTGCCTCAGAACGTGTTGCAGGTGAATACAGAACTGGATATGGCCGGCTACAAAGGCGAGCAGGCCGCGGCTATGCAAAAACGTATGCTTGCCGCAGTCGAGAACATTGCTGGGGTAACCGCGGCTGCCTACGCCGGCAGAATCCCGTTAAACCTGGGTTGGAGCCAGAACACGGTCTTCAAGGACAGCACAACGGACTACCGTAGTTCGAATGCGGCGGCGCATCCCGTGGAGTACTCCGTGTCGCCCGGGTACTTTCACGCCGCTGGCACAACCCTGTTGCAAGGACGAGTGTTCACATGGGATGACAAACAAGGCGCTCCGAGAGTAGCCGTGGTGAACCGGGAGTTTGCGCGCGTGCTCTTCGGCGCAGAAACGAATGCGATCGACAATTCGTTCAAGTTCGGCGACGGGACGCGGGTGCGGGTCGTCGGCATCGTTGAAAATGGAAAGTATAAAACTCTAAGCGAAGAACCCCAGCCGGCCATGTTCCTTTCGATGTTGCAATCACCGTCGACCTGGACCTGGATGATCGTGCGCACAGATCACAACGCGCAGGATCTGGCACCGGTTCTGGAGCAGACGCTTCGCAGCCTGGATGAAGGGCTCCCGCTTACGATCAACACGTGGGACAACGAGCTGGGAAGTGCACTGCTACCTGCGCGGGCGGCATCGATTGCGCTGGGAGTTCTGGGCGGGCTGGGCGCGATGCTCTCCATCACAGGCATTTTTGGAATGGCCGCATACTCGGTCAGCAAGCGCTTACGCGAGTTGGGAATCCGCGTTGCCCTAGGCGCGCCGCGCCGGGAAGTGTTAATGGCAGCCTTAGGACGCGCCTTCAAGTTGCTGGCTTTTGGTTCGGCAGCGGGACTCCTCGGGGGGATTCTGGCCAGCAGAGTACTGGCTTTCATCGTGTACGAGGCAACTCCTCGCGATCCGGTGGTATTGGCTGGTGTTGTCTTCTCTATGGCGCTCCTGGGCTTACTGGCAACGTGGATTCCAGCGCGACGCGCGATGTCTATTGATCCTGTGATATTACTTCGCGAGGAGTGAACTGCCCGCCATCTGGGATTGAACCGACCTCCAATGGCCAGCGGTTCCATAGTTTGCTTGTTTCGACGCGCCGAATCAGCGCGTGTCAACGCTCGCTCCGGGCACGGAGATCAATCCATGGGGAAGTGCGCAGGGTTGACCTCTTCCCCGCCATAAAGAGCGGGGATTCCTTCTCAGGCTATGCATGGTGCTGGCGAAGGCAAATTGTAGTCAGCCAGGCCGGGGGGCGATTTCTTCAATCGCCGTCGCCCGTGACTACCTCCACTGCCGGTTTGCTGTGTTTTCTCAGAATCTCACCCAGCAGAAATAGGTCGGTGAGGAGCGCTCGCAGGTGGATGGAAGCGTTCAGATTGTCAATCAACTGGGAACTGATCACGGGTTGAGCGAGAACCACTTCGATGGCAGCAAGAGAGTCGCGAGAGTCGCGATCGAGTACCGCAACGAACGCCAGGTATTTGCCGGCGGGCTCAAGGCCTTCCTGTTTGACTCCCATCGCACAAGCTTCCGGCAGCCCCGTCAAGGCTTCGACGGCGCGATGCAGAAACTCGCGGACTTGTCCACCCGACTTGCTGCCCTGGTCACTCGGTAGCCCCTGGGCTGCGTATGCCAGCAGGAACTCGTAGCATTCTTCGACTGCTTCACAACGATCGCAGATCTCAGCCAGCATCCGTTAGTCCTCGACCTTCAGCCCGCTTGGATGTCGGTGAGGAAGAAGGCGTCTCGACCCTCCATCGCTCGGGATCGTGCTCTTCCAGATAGAAGTCGCGGTCCATCCAGCCGAAGATCATCGATTTCGTGATCGCGCGTTTCTCCGGCCGGAGCCCGAAGTAGACGTGCATCATGACTAGCGCAATCAGCCCCACGCCTGCCAATCCGTGCAGCACGTACATCAGGCCCCAGGTCATGTCGCTGAATAGATACGGATTCCGGTGGAAAAAGATCGTGCGCACCCGAGACATCATGAAAACGCCGGTAAGGATTACCGACAGACCGCACAGGATAATGACACCGTGGAAGAGCTTGTTTTCCAGGGGATACTTGGCAAACTTTCGCGGCGGCGGCGCCGGCATTCCGAGAAACCGGCGAATTCTTTTCCCGGCATCATCCAGATCGACTCGGTCGGGCCAAATCGACCAGAAATCCAGCCAGAAGGAGGCATGAATGATGTGAAAAACGACGGAAGCGGTTAACACGGTGCCGGCGATCCAGTGATAGGTCACCCAGGGAAACTGGACGCCTACCTTCGGAAGGAAGGCGGTAAACAGCAGCGTGAACATGGAGGCTGCCATGATCCAGTGAAACATCCGAGCGACCAGCGAGTGCCGGGGAACGCGCTTGGGTATCCGGGCAACGACTTGGGAAGAGGCATCGCCGGCAAACTCTCTTGCCTTGGCGAAATACATGACGTAGATGGCGTGAACGATCAGGAAGAGTAACCCGGCGATCACCGCAACCCAGATCAGGAACCAAGCAATATGGATGGGGACGCTCTGCCCCCACGGACTCGTGGCCCACTCTACGAAGCCCATGTGGCCTCCTCGACTCCACTGATGGCGCGTTTCACCAGATTTCTCATCAGCGGAATCTTGTAGGTATTGAACTGCAATGGAACCGCTCCTTCGACGGAGAGCTTTCCCGCCATCTCGCCCGTCGCCGGGTTCCGCGGCTGGCCCCGAACCGCATCTTCGACTGCCTTCAGCCTTAACGGTCTGGCGGCGGCGCCGTTCACCGCGATTCGCATGCGCCCGATCACGCTGCCGGATAGGACCATGGCCGAGGCAACGTTCAGCAGCGGGAAGTCCCAAACGTTGCGGTCCCGCACTTTTTCAAAATAGAATTGCGCGCCCGCCCAGGTGGACGGGATACGGATGGCAGTAAGCAGATCGCCGGGCTGCAAGATGTGCAGCCGGGTAATATCGATCTCAGGACCGATGAAGTAATCCTCGGCATCCACCACCCGCTCACCCTTGGGCGTGCGCAGGACGAACTTGGCGTCCAGCGCAATCAGGGCCGGGGCCGTGTCGGAGGGATTCACCGCCACGCAGCGGTCCGCATGCAGAATGGCATGCTCCCGGTTGCGGCCCTCCGGCGTATCGGCATAGCACAGGTTGCCGCCGGCACGATAGCAGGGCCAACCGCCGCGGTAATACCAGCAACGCGTATCCTGGGAAACATTCCCGCCGATGGTTCCCTGGTTGCGGATCTGCGGTGAGGCCACCAATTCCGCAGCCTGCGCCAGCAGATCATACTTCTGCTTGATGATGGGATGATTCACTACTTCGGTGAGCGTGGTCATCGCGCCGATTTCGATACCATCGCCGCTCGTGCGAACTCCTCGCAGTTCCTCGATTCCGCTCAGATCGACCACCACCTTCGGCTTTTTGATTCGATCCTTCAGCCAGTCGAAGCTGTCGAGCCCTCCTGCCAGCACCCAGGCGTCTCCTCCGTGCTGTGCGAGAAGCTTCTGCGCCTCCTCGACGGAAGTGGGCTGAAACAGTTCGAACGCGGCCATTACGTCTCGTATGACAGCCATAACTCTCCTTCAAAATCCATATCAAATATGGGCCATGAGCGGATGCTGCATCGGTCTGCCCGCTTCGAGCGACGTCAGAATAGTGTCGGCGTTCACCGGCGCCCGCTGGAAAATCTCGTCCCCCAATGCATCCGAGAGCGCGTTCAGGATGGAAGCACACCCACCTCCAACCGGTGGCTCGCCGACACCGCGAGCGCCCACCGGCGTCTCCGGGTCCGGAATGTCCAACGCCGTCCATTGCATATTGACGGGAACATCCAGAATCGTGGGCGGTTTGCTGTGGTAGAAACGCTTGGAAAGCATCTCGCCGTAGCGCGGATCGAACACCCATTTCTGGCTAATCGCATGTCCGATGCCGAGCGTCGAACGGCCGAGCACCTGGCCGCCAAGCGCTCGGGGATGGATCACGGTACCGACATCGGCGGAGGCGAGGAAATCCACGATGTAGTACTTGCCGGTTTCGACATCGACTTCAACTTCGGCGAAACTGGCGACATAGGAAAACGTGGAGCCGTCGCGAGGATAAGTGTCCTTGGCCGCCGCCACCAAGCCCTGGCCCGCCAATGCCGCGACCGACGCCTGCGTCAATTTGTGGAGATTGGGGGACACCTCGTGGCCATCGTAAATGCCGCCCAGTTCGATGGCGTGTTGCGCGGCCCGCGCCAACGTCATGCCGGCTCCGCCGCCCTTGCGGAAAACACGTTCGTTGCTGACCTCGTATTGCTCGGGTTTGCCGCCGAGTTTCTTGGAGGCGATTTCCTGAAGCTTCTTCTTTGCGTCCATTGCGGTGGCATACGCCGCCCGCGTCATCGCGTGCGTTGTCTGGCTACCGCCGGAGACGCAGGTGAAAGGAAGATTCTGCGCCGTGTTGCCCCACGTTACGTCACATTTTTCCCACGGCACGCCCAGAACCTCCGCCCCCGCGCGATGTACGTCGATCACCGACTCGGTTCCCAGGTTGCCGATTCCAGACTGGAAGTTGATCCGGCCATCGGGCTTGATGACGAGAAGCCCGTCGAACCCGATGGTGCCGCCGACGTAACAGCTTAGCGAGACGCCGACGCCGCGCACTTTCGTGCCGATCCTCTTCGGAGTGCGCGCCACCCGCTCGCTCCATCTGAATTGCTCCGCACCGCGGTCGAGCGCCTCTTTGAGGAATGCGCTTGTGGCGTACTGCATTTTCCCCTGTGCCAGCGGTCCGAATGGGGCTTTCCCCTCGGGGCAGTTGATGCGGCGGATCGCCACTTGGTCGATTCCGAGCTTACGCGCCGCTTTCGCGATGATCGGCTCGATAATGACAATCCCCTGCAGCCCGCCCGGGGAACTCTGCGCACTGCGGGGCGGCGTGTTGGTCAACACCGTTAACCCACGCCAGTGCATGGCTTGTGGCTGGTACAACAGAGACACGATGCGTCCCGATGAAGGGGAATCACCCACAGCGTCGTAGGGACCGTTGTCGCAGATAACGAACATGTCGAGGGCTGTAATCCGTCCTTCTTTGGAGAAGCCGACTTTCATTCGTCCCTGAAAACTGGGACGCCCGCGTCCGATGAAGGTCTCCTCCTCGCGGCTGATGCGCATCATCACCGGAGCATTCGTTTTTTTCGCCAGAAGCGCAGGGATGATCATCGTCACCCCGCCGGTGATCTTGCTGCCGAACCCGCCTCCAGTGTATTCGCTGACGAAAACAACTTTGTCCGGATCGATGTTCAACCAACGCGCGATCGCGGGCAGTGTTTGCGCGGTGCTTTGAGTACCCGTGTAGATGTAGACTTTGCCGTTCTGCCAGTAAGCCATTGCGCTGCGGGTCTCCAGGGTCTGATGGCTTGTGTCCGGAGTGACGAAGGTCTCGTCAAGAACGAGTGCCGCATTCTTGAAACCTGAATCGAGATCGCCATACGTCCATTCGTCGGGAGTCTTGCCCCTCGGAAGACGGCCGTGCTTTTCCTCTTCGAAGTCCGTCTTGGTCCACTTGAGTTCGGTGACCACAGGCGGAGCCGGGCCTTGGGGCGAGCCAGGTTTCGAGCCGGTTGTCGCAGGCCGGGTCCAGACGTTGCCATCGGTTCGCGGATTAGGACCGCCCGGTCGCAGGGTGTCGAGCGGATCGACCGCGAACGGAAGCGGTTCAAAATCGATTTGAATTTTCTCAATGGCTTCCGCGGCGGTGAGTTCGTCGACGGCGGCCACCGCAAGAATCGGTTCGCCCTGATAAACCGGCTCCATGGTGAGACCGCGTTCCCCCCACTTGCTGGCCTTGATCACGGTTCCATTGTCGGTCAGGGTATCGGCCGGGGCGGGAAGGTCGTCCGCTGTGAGAATGGCTTTGACGCCTGGCAGGGCGAGCGCCGCCTTGGCATCGATGCGCGTTACCCGCGCATGCGGCATGGGGCTCAGTAGAAGTTTGCAGAACAGCATGCCGTCCGCGCGAAAATCCTCAGCGTACTTTGCCTGGCCCGTGACCTTTGCATAGAGATCGGCGGTTTGGTAGTTTTTGCCGATCAGCTTGTACCCGACTCCGTACTCGCGCTCAGCAGCCTTGCTGGTATCAACAACCTTTTTGTTATCCAAGCGTAGACCTCCGCATATGGTCGGCGCCGCGCATCAACGCGGTCAAAATCTTGTCATAATCCTGGCAGCGGCACAGATTTCCCGAGATCCCGTGCGCCAGTTCCTGGCGCGTGGGATTGGGATTGGTTTTCAGGTATCCCACGGTGGTCATAATGAAGCCGGACATGCAGAACGCGCACTGAAATCCCTGCTCGTCGATGACACCCTGTTGTACGGGGTGCAAGGTTCCGTCGGCGCTTGCCAGGCCTTCGATGGTCATCACTTTCCGGCCACGCACCCTGTGGGTAAGCACCGAACACGAATAGAGGGGAATGTCGTCTACAAGGACGGTGCAAGATCCGCATTCAGCCCGGTCGCATCCCAGTTTGGTGCCAGTTAAGCCCAGTTTATAGCGGAGCGTCCAAGCCAACGTCTCTTGCTTCATGACATCGACGCGCCGCTGCTGACCGTTGACGTTCAGCGTAATCAGCCGCTCCCCTACACCCGCCACCGACTGCTGGCCAGGCAGAACAGAGGAGGCGCGAAACAAATAGCTCGCCGAAGACACTGCCACACCGCTGGTGATGACGCCCTTGATGAAGTTGCGCCTAGAGACGGCCGGGAGAACGTCTTGTTGAGGAAGGTCGTGGATTGCCTTGGAACTTGCCTTTTCGGTCATACTGGGTCACCTCCTACCGCGTGCTGCCGCTGTAGAATCTTGCCGGAAGAAAGGCATGTGAGGTTTCACATCTTAACAGTTGGATTAGAGAAAGAATGCCCAGATTCGGAAATTTACGAATTGTCCAAGTCAGCGGAAATGGGACAAACGTAAGGCCAAGAGCCAAGCCAGGGGATCTCGGTCCAAGTCACGATGCCAACACTCTTGAAGCGGGCGGCAAGCCGGAAGTGGCCCGGTCCCGCCATAAGGAGATTAGTAATAAGAAGTCTTAGGGCTGCCTCTGGGGCGCCCGCTTCACAACCGGTCGTCAGGTGCATGACTTCGGGCGGACGCTTCAGAAACAGCGACTTGAAGGAAGCCTCCCCGACTAGTGTCTACGGGATTTGAATGGAGCGATCGGGTCCACTGAACCGTTTGCAAGATGAGAAGATGAGATCGAGGGGGAAGCGTCGCGCTGCGGTGTCGGGCAGAGACTGAGAAGCTGGCTGACCGGCATTGCCGGCCCAATCAGACAAGAACTCTCCCTGGGTGCCGTACTTCTGAAGACTGGCCCATGGATCGTCCCAAAGCTAAAAGTCGCCGACGTGTTCACGGCGAAGCCTATCGCGAACAGCGTGCGCTTCTCTGTCCACGAGGCAGCGCCGGCTCCTGCCAGCCAATAGCCCTCCAATTCGGACCACTCCTCCGAATTAGCCAAACTCTCGACGCGACCACCGGAATTCAGGCGAAGCTTCGGGCCTGGTTTGCAGAACTAGTCGTGGAGGACGATGTTGAGAAGGGAGCTATGAATCTGCAATGCATCGCCAACGCGATAATCGATAAACCCCAATTTCCTAAACCGATTCATGAATAAATTGACTCGTCCGCGAGTGGTACCCACCATCTCTGCAAGCATTTCTTGACTGATATTGGAAATCTCAACTTCGGGTCTTCCATCCTCGCCGAAGTGAGCCAGCAGGAGGAGTATACGAGCCAGCCGTTTCTCACTGGAATTGAAAAGCTGGTCAACCAAATCCGCTTCGTGGCGGATGTTCCGTTTCAGCAAATATGCCACGAACATGTCGGAAAATGCATGTTCCCGGTGGATCACTTCGGTCATGGATTTCTTATCGATGCGCATCGCGGTGCAATCGGTCATTGCGGTTGCCGAGCACATCCGGAGGGGCTGTCCCGTAAGGCAGCCTTCTCCAAAGAAGTCGCCCTCGTTTAGAATCCCTAGCGTGGCTTCCTTCCCGCCCTTCGACACGACACTCAGTTTTATTCTTCCTCTCAATATGTAGAAAACAGCATCGGAAGGGTTGCCCTGAGAGAAGATCGTCTGTTTCTTGGGGAAAACTGCGATTGTCCTGCCAACGCTAACATTCCAAAGGAATGTCTGAGGATCGAATTTGCGGCGTTCCTTAAATTCTGCCACGAACGCAGTCCGGGAGACAAAAGTTCATTCGCAAGTTGTCCAATCCGCAATCGCAGCGTCGGTTCAGAACGCGCCGCATCCTTTCTTAACTGGGTGCATGTACTGGTCCATCTCCGGGCAGCAGGTAAGTCATAGAAAACACGGCCTCGGTATCTCAGTGGCAGAGTGTCGACAGTGTCGACGACAGACGTTCGTCACGTCAGGTCTCAGTTCCCTGCTTTAAAGCCACGTTCGTCACTTCAAGGTTCGTCACTTCAAGGCAACAGCAAGCCCAAACGGATCAGAAAGCCGGGGACATTGGCAGACAGTGATCCCGGTCCGTGGTTCGCATCCAGTACATTTCCGGGGGGCGCATTCCCCACACACAAAGTACGCGCATCTGCGTTTTGGAGGATGGGCTCTCGATGGAGGCTCCACAGGCTAATCCAGTGATCCAGCACTCCTGCCTTCGGGGACCTCAGCCAATCGCCCGCCGTTTGATGTCGACTTCTGAGTCTTAGCAAATACGGTCCAGCCTTTATCGGTGGCCCGCCCCCCCGGGTGGCGTTGACTGCCGACCCAGTTTCCGGACTCGACACGTTTGCGCCTTTCCATCTACCCCGAAGAGTCTGCCAATGCCCAAAGATGTCCGACATTCGCGCACACAGTTGGCTGCTAGTCCTCGGACTCATTGGGACGAATGTTCAGCCTTTTGATCTTCGAGTAGAGGGTCGTACGCTTCATTCCCAGTCGATTGGCTGCACCCGATGCGCCACCGATCACTCCTCCCGACTCCTCCAGAGCTTGAAGGATGAGCTCGCGCTCGACCTCTAGGGGCAGCTTGCCAGAAGATGGCTTCGCGTTGCTTCTTAGTTCTCCAAGGGGAACCCTCAGGACTGGTGAGTTCGTCAAAATCACGCATCGCTGAATCAGGTTTTGCAATTCTCTGATGTTCCCCGGCCAGCTCCAATTCAGAAGGGCATCCATCGCCTTGGCAGGGATAGTCGTTATCGACTTCTTCCTTTCACTTGCGTATCTGGACACGAAGTAACGCACAAGGGCAGGAATGTCACTTTTTCTCTCTCGCAGAGGGGGAACGTAAATCGGAAAGACATTCAGTCTGTAAAATAAGTCCTCCCGGAAGCGACCCTCGGCGATGCTCCGACGCAAGTCCTGATTTGTGGCAGCGATTAACCGAACGTCGACTCTTACAGTCCGGTTACTGCCGAGCCTTTCGAATTCCTTGTCCTGCAGTACCCGTAGCAGCTTGGGCTGAATGATGCTTGGAAGATCTCCTACCTCGTCCAATAGCAAAGTGCCTCCGTCAGCCAGTTCCAATCGACCTACATACCGATTGATGGCCCCGGTGAATGCCCCCTTTTCGTGTCCGAATAACTCGCTTTCCAACAAATCTGTCGGAATCGCAGTACAGTTGACGCTAACGAACTTGCTGTCGGCCCGCGGGCTGAGCTGATGAACTGCGCGTGCGACTAGCTCCTTACCGGTACCGGTTTCGCCCAGTAGGAGCACGGTGGCGTCCGTTGTAGCTACCATCCTCACCTGTCGTAAAACTTCTTGCAGAGGCGCGCTATTCCCTATCATTTCCTGGAGAGCTTCGTCGCGATGCGGGTTATCCCCTAGGTCAAAATCCTGGAGTTCTGGTTCGAGCCTGGGTACCGCGGCCGTCGGGGTTGGGGAGTAATCCGTCGGCGCTGAAAGCCCATCGGAGGAAGGCGCGGTGTCCAGAAGCTGAGCGATGATCGCCGCGGCACGGCGCAAGAACTCAATCGTCGCATTCGTCTTAGGCGTGACCAGCAAACTGCCAAACCCTATGGCTCCCAGCTTGCGACGACTTGTGGTCAGGGGAAAGACATAGTAAGTACGAAC
>Ga0209624_10001366_pt1 | contig 19271 bp, 16 predicted proteins | sample JacPinW_OM2H0_O1_FD_188565 | JGI IMG/M metagenome (GOLD analysis project Ga0209624, IMG submission 188565) | Forest soil microbial communities from Algoma, Ontario, Canada - Jack Pine, Ontario site 1_JW_OM2H0_O1 (SPAdes) (version 2) | ecosystem: Environmental > Terrestrial > Soil > Boreal...
CGCCGATCCGAGCCGAACGCCACATCAAAGCGTCAATCGCAACCATCCGCATTAAGCTGGCCCGCAACATCGCCCGGCGCTTGCCGCGTTGTCCTTGTTGCCAACGCGCCAACTTGTGACACAGTAAGACTAGGCCTTGATGATTCTGACCGCACGACGCGCTTCGAAAAGCAGTTTGCCAGTGCGGCCGGCTTCACACCATCACGAAGAGTGCAATGCTGTCTGAACGGAGGCCCCGTCGATTAGGGCGTAGTGAGGAAAAAACATGTGGCCGCAATGGGTTTGCCGCTCGCGCTAATAGTGAAAAAATCGCGAATCTCGGGAACCATTACAGCCCTTGCGCGTTTGTCGGAGTCGTATGCTGGGACGTTCGACCGGCCGTACGCTGGGAAGGCCAAGTGGGCATCCTTTTGCGCCCCGTATGGGCGAATCGAGGCGGAGCCTTCGCGCAGAGGCCGGTTTCTCACGCGACCGCGCGCACGACACGACGATCTGAGTGCCGCAAAGCCGGAAGCACGGGCCTAAATCGGTTTCCACCGAACTGGACGCTTCGGCAAGCAACGCGACCCAATTCCAGCAGCCACTATCAGTCTTGGGAGGCGCCCCGCTGGCAGCCAGCCCCGCTGGCAGCCCCCGTAGAAATTGGGCGCATCGAATTCGCCTTGAGGTTCGCGGTCCATTCAGCTCTTGACGTTTCGCGAGGTTAGCCATGACCGATACCACGGCCCGTCCAGCTCCCGTGAGCCTGAGGACCGCCAGCGTTGTCGTCACAGGTCAGACGAGCCAAAAACGGAAAAGAATATCTAACGGGTCCGCCGATAGTTCTGAGATTCGTTCGCAAATGCTGCTGGAGGCGATGATAGCGTTTCGCGATGGCGATTTCTCGTGCCGTATGCCGTCAGATTGGGCGGGGACGGAAGGCCGAATTGCCGAAGCCTTCAACCAAGCCATCGCCCATGAAGATCGTATTTCGCGCGAGGTTGAGCGTTTGAGCATCACGGTCGGTCGGGATGGTCGCCTGAGGCAACGCATGTCGCTGCCAGGCGCGATCGGCCAGTGGGCGGCGAAAGTCGAGTCCATCAACACACTCATCGACGATCTCGTGCGCCCTACTGCCGAGATTGCGCGCACTATTGGGGCTGTCGCCAAGGGTGACCTTGGACAATCCATGGAGTTGGAGGCGGACGGGCGCGGCCTCAAGGGCGAGTTCCTTCGTTCCGCAAAGCTCGTGAATACTATGATCGAGCAGCTATCGGTCTTCACGTCGGAAGTAACTCGCGTGGCGCGGGAGGTCGGTACGGAGGGCAAACTCGGCGGTCAGGCTCAGGTGAAGGGCGTCTCCGGCGTATGGAAAGACCTCACGGATTCCGTCAATCAGATGGCCGGAAACCTCACCGCTCAGGTGCGCAACATTGCCGAGGTGACGATCGCGGTCGCGAACGGCGATCTCTCCAAAAAGATCACAGTCGACGTACGCGGCGAGATTCTGCAGTTGAAGGAGGCCACCAATACGATGGTCGATCAGCTCCGATCGTTCGCCTCCGAGGTGACGCGCGTGGCCCGTGAGGTCGGAACCGATGGACGACTGGGCGGACAGGCCGTGGTCCCCGGCGTTGCTGGCACGTGGAAGGATCTCACCGACTCGGTCAACGCAATGGCGACCAATCTGACGACGCAGGTTCGCAACATCGCGACAGTCACCACCGCGGTGGCCCGCGGCGATCTGTCACGCAAAATCACTGTCGACGTAAAGGGCGAGATTCTGGAGTTGAAGGAAACCATCAACACCATGGTCGATCAGCTTAACGGCTTTTCGTCCGAGGTGACTCGAGTGGCTCGCGAGGTCGGGACCGAGGGCAAACTCGGCGGCCAAGCGGCCGTGCCAGGGGTGGCCGGCACATGGAAGGATCTCACTGACAATGTGAACTTCATGGCCTCCAACCTAACCGGCCAGGTTCGCAATATCGCCGACGTTGCCACCGCCATCGCGAAGGGCGATCTTTCGTCGAAGATAACCGTCGAGGTGAAGGGCGAGATTCTCGCATTGAAAAATACGATCAACACAATGGTTGATCAGCTCAATGGCTTTGCTGGCGAAGTCAGCCGCGTCGCCCGCGAGGTCGGTACCGAAGGTAAGCTCGGCGGCCAGGCCGAAGTGCGGGGAGTCGCCGGCACTTGGAAGGACCTCACCGACAACGTCAACTTCATGGCGTCCAATCTTACCGGCCAAGTGCGCAATATTGCAGAAGTGACGACTGCCGTGGCGAACGGCGACCTCTCCAAGAAAATCACTGTAGACGTGAAAGGCGAGATATTGGAGCTGAAGGAAACCATCAATACGATGGTCGATCAGCTCAACGGCTTTGCTTCCGAGGTAACGCGCGTCGCGCGCGAAGTTGGCACCGAAGGCAAGTTAGGCGGCCAAGCCGAAGTGCGCGGCGTTGCGGGTACGTGGAAGGACCTCACTGATTCTGTCAACGCGATGGCGACGAACCTTACCGGTCAGGTTCGAAATATAGCAGACGTCACCACCGCGGTCGCCAATGGCGACCTATCCAAGAAGATTACCGTCGACGTGCGGGGCGAGATCTTGGAACTGAAGAACACGATTAATACGATGGTCGATCAGCTTAATGCTTTCGCCGGCGAAGTCAGCCGCGTCGCGCGCGAGGTCGGCACCGAGGGCAAGCTCGGCGGCCAGGCGAAAGTGCCGGGCGTCGCGGGGACCTGGAAAGATCTCACCGACAACGTTAATTCGATGGCCTCGAACTTGACTGGCCAAGTCAGGAATATCGCCGATGTTGCAACTGCGGTCGCGAACGGCGACCTTTCCAAGAAGATCACTGTCGACGTCAAGGGAGAGATTCTAGAGCTCAAGAACACCCTCAACACCATGGTCGATCAGCTCAACGCATTCGCGTCCGAAGTGAGTCGCGTAGCGCGGGAAGTCGGCACGGAAGGTAAGCTCGGCGGTCAGGCTGACGTGCGTGGGGTCGGAGGCACCTGGAAGGATCTTACCGACAACGTCAACTCGATGGCGAACAATCTGACATCGCAAGTCCGCAACATCGCGGACGTCACCACCGCAGTGGCTCGTGGCGATCTTTCCAAGAAGATCACAGTCGACGTTCGCGGCGAGATTCTGGAGCTCAAGGATACGATCAACACAATGGTCGATCAGCTCAATGGTTTCGCCTCAGAGGTCACCCGTGTCGCACGCGAGGTCGGCACTGAGGGGAAGCTCGGCGGTCAGGCGGAAGTGCGCGGCGTAGGTGGCATCTGGAAGGATCTTACAGACAACGTCAACTCAATGGCGAACAACCTAACTGGGCAAGTCCGTAATATTGCTGAGGTCGCTACTGCGATCGCCAAGGGAGACCTTTCGTCCAAAATCACGGTCGAAGTGAAGGGCGAAATCCTCGCGCTGAAAAACACGATCAACACTATGGTTGATCAGCTCAACGGCTTCGCCGGGGAAGTCAGCCGTGTGGCGCGCGAGGTGGGCACGGAGGGCAAGCTTGGCGGACAGGCATTGGTGCCCGGCGTCGCGGGAACGTGGAAAGATTTGACTGACAATGTCAATTCCATGGCCAACAACCTCACCAGCCAGGTCCGCAATATTGCCGAAGTGACTATCGCGGTTGCGAACGGTGATCTCTCGAAGAAAATTTCTGTCGACGTTCGCGGAGAGATTTTGCAGCTGAAGGAGACCATCAACACCATGGTCGAGCAGCTCCGCTCCTTTGCCTCGGAAGTGACGCGTGTAGCGCGCGAAGTCGGCACCGAGGGTCGGCTTGGCGGTCAAGCGCAGGTGCCTGGTGTGGGCGGCACATGGAAAGATCTCACCGACAACGTGAACTTCATGGCCTCGAACCTCACTGGCCAGGTTCGAAATATCGCCGATGTCGCGACTGCTATCGCACGCGGCGATCTTTCCAAGAAGATCACTGTCGATGTACGCGGCGAGATATTGCAGTTGAAAGACACCATCAACACGATGGTGGAACAGCTTTCCGACTTTGCTTCCGAAGTGACGCGCGTGGCCCGAGAAGTTGGCACCGAAGGCAAGCTCGGTGGTCAGGCCGCGGTTCCCGGTGTGGCGGGGACCTGGAAGGATCTGACCGACAACGTCAACTCGATGGCCTCCAATCTAACAGGCCAGGTGCGAAACATCGCCGAGGTTACAATCGCCGTGGCGAATGGCGATCTTTCCAGGAAAATCACGGTCGACGTGCGGGGTGAAATCTTACAACTCAAGGAAACCATTAACACGATGGTCGAGCAACTTCGGTCTTTCGCGTCCGAAGTAACCCGCGTGGCGCGCGAGGTCGGCACCGAGGGTCGGCTTGGTGTGCAGGCCGTCGTGCCGGGAGTCGCCGGCACATGGAAGGATCTCACCGATTCCGTCAATACCATGGGCGCAAATCTCACTGCCCAGGTCCGAAATATCGCCGATGTTACGACAGCGGTCGCGCGCGGAGACTTGAGCCGCAAGATCACGGTTGATGTCAAAGGTGAGATCCTCGAGCTGAAGAATACTATCAACACCATGGTTGATCAGCTCAACGCCTTTGCCTCGGAAGTTACCCGAGTTGCACGGGAGGTAGGCACCGAAGGTAAGCTTGGTGGGCAGGCCCACGTTTCGGGAGTCGGCGGCACGTGGAAAGATCTCACGGACAACGTTAATTTCATGGCGTCGAACCTCACGGAGCAGGTTCGAGGCATCGTGAAAGTTGTGACAGCGGTGGCTAATGGCAATTTGAATCAGCGTCTCGCCGTTCAAGCGAAAGGAGAGGTCGCCGCGCTTGCCGACACCATCAACAACATGACCGACACGCTTGCTACCTTCGCGGATCAGGTCACGAACGTGGCGCGCGAGGTCGGCGTTGACGGCCGGCTGGGAGGCCAGGCGAATGTTCCGGGCGCCGCTGGAACCTGGAAGGATCTCACTGGCAATGTGAACTTGCTTGCTGCCAATCTGACCAACCAGGTGCGCGCGATCGCTGAAGTCGCGACCGCGGTAACTAAAGGCGACCTTACCCGTTCGATTCAGGTCGAAACCCGGGGCGAGGTTGCCGAACTTAAAGATAATATCAATACGATGATATCAAACCTGCGCGAGACTACGGAAAGAAATCGCGAGCAGGACTGGCTCAAAACTAACATCGCCAAGTTTTCCGGCATGCTTCAAGGTCAACGCGAATTACGGACCGTGGGGCAGATGCTCCTGAGTGAGGTTGCGCCGCTGGTAAATGCCCACCAGGGCGCGATCTATCACCTCACCAGCAGCGAAGATCAGAGCACACTGAAGCTACTCTCGAGCTATGCACATGGCCGCAGTGCGAGCGTGCCGGAGAACATACTCCCGGGCGAGGGTCTTGTGGGCCAATGCGCGCTCGACATGAAACGGATCTTGCTGACCAATGTGGCGCCGGATTTCGTCAATATCACTACAAGCCTCGGTGAAGCTCGGAGCGTGAACATCATCGTACTGCCCGTGCTTTTCGAAGGGCAGACTAAGGCCGTCATTGAGCTGGCCTCGCTGCATCCTTTAACGGTGGTCAACATAACCTTCCTCGAGCAATTGACCCTCAACATCGGTGCCGTCTTCAACACGATCGAGGCGACGATGCGAACGGAAGGTCTACTCATGCAATCGCAGCAGCTGACCGTTGAGTTGCAGTCGCGCCAAGCCGAATTGCAGAATACAAACGAGCAACTCGGCACCAAAGCGCAATTGCTGGCCGAGCAGAACGCCGAGGTCGAACGCAAGAACGCCGAAGTTGAGCAAGCGCGTTACGCGCTCGAGGAGAAAGCGGAGGAATTGGCGCTTACATCGAAGTACAAGTCCGAATTTTTGGCTAATATGTCGCACGAGCTCCGCACGCCGCTCAATTCTATTCTCATTCTTAGCCAACAGCTTGCCAAAAACGTGGCGGGGAATCTGTCAGAGAAGCAAATCGAGTTTTCGCGCAATATCAATTCGTCCGGCTCCGACCTCCTCAATCTGATCAACGACATTCTCGATCTCTCGAAGATCGAGTCTGGGACAGTCACCGTCGACATCGAGGAGATTTCCTTCGTCGGCCTACGCGAGAACGTCGACCGAAACTTCCGTCACGTTGCCGAGGCGAAGAACCTTCCCTTGAATGTCTGGTTTGCCGACGACCTGCCGCGCAGCATGACCAGCGACCCGAAAAGGCTTCAGCAAATCCTCAAGAACCTTCTCTCCAACGCGGTCAAGTTCACCAGTCACGGCCATGTCGACGTGCGCGTCTCCTTGGCGGCGCAGGGCTGGACTCCCGATCACCCCGTGCTCAGTGCCGTCGACCACGTTCTTGCCTTCGCGATCGAGGACACCGGTATCGGTGTCGCGCCGGAGAAGCAGCGATTGATATTCGAAGCCTTCCAGCAGGCCGATGCAGGCACGTCCCGCAAATACGGTGGAACTGGGCTAGGACTGGCCATCAGTCGCGAACTGGCGATGCTGCTAGGAGGCGAGATCAAGCTTACCAGCGTCCACGGACAGGGCAGCACCTTCACACTCTATTTGCCGCTGCACTATTCGAGCCCTGCTGAAGCGCGCGCCAGGGACGCGGCCGCCGCGACAGCGCGCTCGCTCACCGTATTGCCTATTCCGCGCGAGGAACAGGTCGAGGATGACCGCAGCGACATCCACGACGGCGATCCCGTTTTGCTGATCATCGAGGACGACCCGCACTATGCGCGCATTCTCCTTGGGTTGGCGCGCGACAAGGGGTTCAAGGGCATGGTCACGCCCAAAGGCGCTGTTGGCGTGACCCTCGCCCGGCAGTACCACCCCACGGCGATATCCCTCGACATTTTTTTGCCGGACTTGCTTGGATGGACGGTGCTCAACCAGTTAAAGCTCGATCCGAGCACGCGTCACATTCCCGTGCAAATCATCTCTTTGGAAGAGGAACGCCAACACGGTCTCGCCCATGGCGCCTTTGCCTATCTTGTCAAGGCGCCCACAACGCTCGGCTTGGAGACGGCGTTCGATCGGATCAAAGAATTCACGGCCCCGCGCGCCAAGCGGTTGCTGATTATCGAGGACAATGAGATCGAGAGGCGCTCCATCGTCGAGCTTCTCGGCCATCAGGACATTGAGATGGAGACGGTCGCCTCGGGCGAAGAGGGTCTCCGGGCGCTGCTTGAGCGGGCCTTTGACTGCGCGGTGCTTGACCTTCGCCTGCCCGATATGTCCGGGTTCGAGTTGCTTGAGAAGATGCATCGAGAGCCGTCCTTAGCCGACGTGCCCGTCGTTGTCTTCACCGGTCGAACTCTCACTCAATCTGAGCAGGCTCAACTCAAGAGCATGGCGAAGAGTATCGTTCTGAAGGACGTGCGTTCGCCGGAGCGGTTGCTGGATGAAACATCTCTTTTCCTGCATCGGGTGATCACCGATCTGCCGCCCGACAAACAAGCCATGCTCGAGCGGTTGCATGGCTCCGCGGAAATTCTTTGTGGCCGTAAAATTCTCGTGGTCGACGATGACGCGCGCAATATCTTCGCACTGACCTCGCTGCTCGAGAATCAGGAAATGGAGGTTATCAGCGCTACCAACGGGGCGAGAGCGATCGAAATCATTCAGTCCAATCCCGACCTGAGCGTGGTTCTCATGGACATCATGATGCCTGATATGGACGGGTATGAAACGATACGCGCCATTCGACGGCAGCCGGAGTTCCGTACGCTTCCGATCATTGCCCTAACCGCCAAGGCAATGAAAGGTGACCGCGAGAAGTGCCTCGACGCGGGTGCTAGTGATTACATCGCCAAGCCTGTGAACACCGATCAGCTCTTGTCACTGATGCGTGTGTGGCTTTTCCGATGATCGAGAACGGTCATAGTGTGGGCGCTGCAGCCCCCATAGAACTTGGAAAAGCCTCCGGATCCAAGGCCTCGCCGACAAAGGCCGGCACGGACCCAATCAACATTCTGATTGTCGACGACGAGCCAAAGAATCTCACGGTCCTTCAATTTATACTCGATGACCCCGACTACCGCTTGGTCCGCGCCGAATCCGCTGAAGAGGCGTTGCTCGCACTGATCGCCGAACAATACGCACTTATAATCCTCGACGTCCGGATGCCCGGGATGACGGGATTTGAGCTGGCGCAAATGATCAAGGAGCGCAAAAAGACCGCGCGCGTGCCCATCATCTTCCTCACGGCATATTACAGCGAAGACCAACACGTTCTTGAAGCCTACGGGGTCGGCGCTGTGGACTACCTGCAGAAGCCGGTGAATGCAGCCATTCTGCGTTCCAAGGTGGCCGTTTTTGCGGAATTGTATCGCAAGAATCGCGAGGCCATCTTCACCAGCAATGCGTTGCGCGCGGAAGTTACGGAGCGTCGTCGCGCGGACGAACAACTACGCGAACTGAATGAGACTCTCGAAAACCGCGTGGCCGCCCGGACATCGGAATTAGCCGAAAGCCGGGCGCGGCTTAAACATGCGGCTGATTTGGCTAAACTGACCTACTTTGATCTGGACTATGTAAGCAACCGCGTTGAAGTAGCGGAAAACTTCGCGCGCATAATGGGGTTCGTATTGGCTGGCGCGAATGACAGCGATGATCCGATCGCATTCGCCATGGGGTCGCTGCGGGAGCGGGTCGCTCAAGCCGACCGCGACCGGTTTGTGAGTGAGAGCGGGTGGTTAGGATTGGGGAGAGCGCGCAAGAGCGAATATCGCCTCTTCGGGGAGGATGGAAAAGAGAGGTGGATCGAAAGTGAGTGGCACGTGGAAAACGATCCTAACGGCAAGCCGCTGCGAGCATTCGCCGCCAACCTCGATATCACCGAGCGAAAGCGTTCCGAGGAGCATAAAAAGCTGCTGATGGCGGAGGTCAACCATCGCAGTAGGAACTTGCTTGCGGTCGTTCAGGCCATAGTCAATCAGAGCGCGCGCGGCGCGGACCCCACGACGTTCGCCATCAATCTCGCAGAGCGACTGCAGGGCCTCTCCGCTAGTCAAGATCTGCTTATCAAAAGTGACTGGCAAGGAATCGATATTCACGAGCTTATTCAGGCTCAGCTTCATCATTTCAAGCACTTGATCGGCTCACGCATCTTTGCCGAGGGGCCGACGGCTCACCTTACAAGTGCCTCGGCTCAGGCAGTTGGCATGGCGCTACATGAGCTAGCTACGAATGCCGCCAAGTACGGCTCACTCTCTGCGAGCGAAGGCAGCGTCCGAATTTCGTGGGACTACCCAGAAGGAATCGAAAAGTTATTCACGATGCGATGGACCGAGGAGAACGGCCCAACGAAGCCGGTTCCAAACCGAAAAGGGTTTGGATCTCTTGTCACTGGGCCAATGGTGGAGTCGGCGCTCGGAGGCAAAGTTGAAATCGAATTTCTCAAAGGTGGCCTTATCTGGAAATTGACTGCTCCTGTCGCGGAAGCCCTGGAGAAGAGATGAGTGGCTTGCCTGACGCAACGGCCGACGTTTCCCGGCAAGTCCGCGTCCTGATCGTCGAGGACGAGCCGCTCGTTGCCGCGGACATTCAAACTATCCTGGTCGATGCAGGCTTCCAGATCTCGGGCGTCGCGACCCGACTCTCAAAAGCTCTTAGCCTCATCGAAACGGTTGCCTGCGACGTCGCCATTGTCGACGCCAATCTCTGCGGTTCAAGTACAGGCCCCGCTGCCGCCGCATTGGCGGCGCGCGGACTGCCTTTTATCGTGCTCTCAGGGTATACTCACGGTCAACTTCAGAGCGAATTTTCTAGTGGAAGTTTTGTTCAGAAGCCATATCGAACTGGAGAGCTGGTTGACCGCCTGAGAGCCATCTTGTCCAAGCGATAGGGTTGTATTTTTCGTCGCGCTGGTCGCAATCGAGCCATTAGTGTTCGCACCAAGCGGCCGCCCGGCCTCGGCGGCCAGCGGCGCGGTCGCGACGACTGCCACGGGGGTTCCGGCGGAGAAATGCCTGTTCCGCCCGTGAAGAACGCGGACGTCCGATCTCGCGCTTCGTCCCTCGTCCCGCGGTTAGGCGCGATGACGCGACGATGATAGTACTATGCCCTACGCAAAACGCCAACGGATCTCACGCGAGAGCCTCCTGGCGCGAATGCTCTCGGTTCGATCTCGCGTGGCGACAACGGTGTCGTGGCCGCCCTCGTAATCCAGGCCCGCAGCTCCGCGAATAACTTGATCAGGCGCTTGCGCGTCGCCACGCCCGCATTCTCAGCATGCCGTTCATCGGTCTTCCGGTTCCAACGCCGCCGCGGTTAAACCTCGCCCTTGTAGAATTGATGTCTCCCCCGAAGACAGAATAGGCTAAACCGCGTAGCACGAAATCGTCGTCGCGCGAGTGTATAACCTCTAAACCCGGGTCAACGGGCCTTCGGCGCAGAAGTGAACTTGAGATTTCTGGACCAAATGACTGCTGATTGCTCGCGGCCGTATAGGCTTACCACCAGCGGCCCCGCCCATAGAAACCGCCGCCACCGAGCAAAAGAACGATGATTACGATGATAAGAAGCGTGGTCGTGTCCATGGCTTTTCTGTCCTGAGCAAAGCGTATCCCTAGGCTCCTGGCTCCCGCTCGCTCTCCACTTAACTTTGTCGGCCGCATTTTGTTGCCGGTTATCGCAACCGACCGGACTCATAAATATCGCTGCAACAGAACGTACAGAACCGCGATCGCCAGCATAATGGCGAGTCCAACCGGAACGACGATGGCGCGGCTGAAAATCGCCCCGCAGCGCGGCACGCGGTGGCATTAGCGGAGATCATGGCGCGACAGGCTGGGCATAACGTCATCTTGGTCATGGCTCTGCCGCGTGCATTGCTATTTGTGCAATCGATTTCTCTTGCGGCCGATCTCCACTAGCAGGCGTCACCTTGCGTCACTTTGCAATCCGCGCGTCATCCGCCGTCTTGGGTTTGGTTTGCAGTTGGGTGATGACTTCAAATCGCGCAAGCTTGCCGATCCCAAAGGGGTCGGGGTCGTGACGTCCGCGGGCGTCACGACCCCGGCCCATGACAATACGCCCGATGCGGGGATTGTTGTGGCGCGCGTCTATAATATACCAACGGCCATCGAGAAGGACTTCAGCCCAGGCGCTGAAGTCCATGGGATTGGGATCAACCGCAAGGCCGATGTCGCCGATATAGTCAGTGCAATATCGCGCGGAATATTCCTGCACCGGCAGAGCGTGATGACGAGATCCGCGAAGTCGCAGCATACGCCAATACCTCCGTGCATGGAATCGCTGACGCTGGGACGCGCATTGGGATAACTCCAAGCCGTCGACGCGGCAGGTCGAAGACAAGCAGCCTCCAATTTCTAATCGTTACAAAGTGTTTGCTGCGTCAAAACATTCGTCGTCTCGGGCGCGAAGAGTAAGCCGACAAAAGTCTAAAAGATGTGAGACTTTGGACGTGCCTAGGTTCAGCGACGGCTACGCTCACTGTCCGCCTCAGGTTCTAACGCGAAGTCTTGAGCGGACGCCTCTGCAAGAGGGCCTCAAGCGCTGTGGCGAGCGCCACCTGCACAGTCGATTCAATGAGCGGCCGGACTTGAGAGCCGCCCGGCACACGATCGATCACATCCTCCAGCTTGTCTTCTATCGCGTCGGAGAGGATCGCCGCGCCTTTCGCAACATGGGTCTGCGCTACGCCGACAAACTCTCGCTGTTTGGTCGCCGCTCGCTCGCGAAACACGCGCGTTGCAGTGTCGACAAGGGAAGAGGAGGATTCCCGCAAGGGCAAGGTCACCTCATGGGCACCCTCCTTGTTGCGTTTGCGAGCCGCCGCCAAGAGCCACAAAGCGACGCCAAACCCGGCGATGGCAGTCGGGCCCGGATGGCGCGTGCTCGCGAAATCGAGCGCGCCCCGCCACGAGAGTTCTGACACACCGACGCGCGACGCGGCTTCCGAGGCAAGGTTTGAGGGCGTGAGATTTGAACGCAGCTTGTCGACAGTTTCGCCCATTTGCGAGCGCAACCGGTTTGCCTGGACTTCATACTCACCGGACGTCAGCGCCATCCTGGAACTCTCCCAACAGAGACGAGATTTGCGAGATGCTCTTCGAAGGAGCAAGCCGAGACGGTTTCAGGCCTTTAAGACCGGAGATAAGCGCGAAGGAACCGGCTGCGATTGCCACCAGCGCAACGATCAGAAACGCGAGGTCTGCAGGAATCCCAAAGCGTCGTAGCGCCATGCTGATCGCCACGAAAATTAGAGTGAACCCGATTGGAAGAAAGATAAGCCCCGCCCCTACTTTCGTCAGGCTTGAGGAAATCGAAGCGCCCCGCTCGCGCAATTCAGCGCGAAGGAGCGACAGTTCAACCTGCACTAACGAGCGCGTCTGCTCGGCAAGCTCACCGAGAAGCTCGAGCGTCGGGCGCATCGGGTTAGCTCATCTTGCCAATCAGCAGGCCTATCAAGCCCGCAACGGCGACGGCCCCCCACGGGTTCTTCTTAATACGAGCCTCAACATCGCCTTCCACGGCGGCGAACTTGTCCTGCGCGACCGCGGCGGACTGCGACAAGCTATCCCCGGCAGCACCCACGACGCCAGCCACCTGATCGCGGGAAGAAGCGACTTGCTTCTGAGCTAAGTCTGAGACCGTTTGCGTCAGCTTTGCGATGTCGTCGCGCAGACGGGACAGGTCCGGCATCGAACCGGAATCCGCCATATCTTTCGCCGCGTCCTTCGCACTGCCCCAAGCTGACTGCGCGCTACCCGCGACCTCATCGTACGCGCCTCTCACCTCGGACGCTTTGTCGTCGGTCGCTGAGCCTACAAACCTTTCGCCCTGGCCGACCGCGGAGCGAACACCGCCTTCGAAATTGTCCTTGTTCATTTGAGCGTCTCCCGAAAATGAATTGCGCTTCAGAAACACAGAGCGTGAGTCATCGTTCCGTCTGGGCTAAGTGAAATTCCATTTGTGGGCCTTCCATGCTGCGTCAGGCGTGCCGCATGGACTCACTCTGCGATCATTCCATGCCTGAAGAACTCATCCTGTTCGTGGGGAGGCTCCTTCGAGCTCGATCCCGCGAAGCGTCGGAAGAAGCTAAATTCGCGTGCACTCGAACGCCGGTGTCGAGCTGGTCAGATTGCATGACAAGGCCGCTGCTCTTCGTTGCGGTTCGGGTGCCGGGTTTGATGAAGCGTGCCTATGCGTGCTGGCGCCATTCTCCGCCGGAACATCCCAGCTTTGCAGGGTGTTGATGGAACACCCTCCCGGCGGCGTCGTTCGGGCTGAGTCCTGGGCGCCGCGCCGGCGCGGCAGAAGGTGAACCCATGCAGGAGAAGAAAGTCTGGACGTTGATTGCTTTGGCGGGGTTAACGGCCCTAACACTGGTGCGATCGGAACGCGACTTGGACGGACGTCCGACGTCGCGAGCGGTTCGAACGCCCCCGGAGCGCGTTGGGATTGCTTCAGGTAGCACATCCGTTTCCGGCAGCGCCTCCACATCCACTTCTCCTCACGCCGGTCCGGCCTGGGTTCTCTTCAGAGCCGACTGGGGCGCCGCTCTTTGGCGCGTGTATCAGAAGATGAACGACAATCGGCTGCTGGCCGTGGCAGCCGGGGTGGTTTTTTATGGGTTGCTCGCGGTGTTTCCCGCTATTACCGCGTTTGTTTCGCTCTACGGTCTCATGGCTGATCCTTCGACCATCCATGATCGCCTTTCGCTTGCGACTGGCGTTCTTCCCCAGGGCGCCCTGAATATCCTGAATGAACAACTGACTCGACTTACTTCACACAGGACCTCAGCGCTGAGCGTTGGGTTTATCGGAGGCCTTCTTGTGGCCCTGTGGAGCGCCAACGCGGGTGCCAAGGCCGTGATGGATGCGCTCAATGTTGCTTACGGCGAAACAGAGAAACGCAGCTTTGTCCGCCTCAATCTTGTTGCGCTCGCTTTCACGCTGGGTACGATCTTCGCGCTGATGCTTGCTCTAGGCGCGGTGGTAGTCGCTCCGATTGTGCTTTCGCAGCTTGGATTGAGCGGCGCCAGCGAGATCCTCATCGACCTTGCACGCTGGCCGATTTTGCTGGGGCTCGTGGTCTTGGGGTTGACGGTTCTCTATCGCTACGGTCCCAGCTTGACCGACCCGCATTGGACTTGGCTCTTCCCCGGCAATGTCATTGCGGCAGTAAGCTGGCTGGTCCTATCTGGGCTCTTTTCTTGGTACATAGCCCATTTCGGTGGCTACGACGCGACCTATGGCTCGTTGGGCGCGGCGATCGGCATGATGACTTGGATGTGGATTTCCATGATCGTCGTGCTTCTTGGGGCCGAATTGAACGCCGATATCCAGCGCAAAGCGAACTCTGCTTCATCCGCCTCGTAGAGGTTCTTCGCAGCCAGAATCGGCGACCGCTGCAGACTGCTCGTGCACCGACGGTTTCATGTTCGCGGGCAGTCTGGTGGAGGTCTCGATGGCTCGCGTCCTCGTCGGAACTTCGGGTTGGAGTTACGCATCGTGGCGTGGACCCTTCTTTCCGACGGGCCTCCCAGCGAAGCGTCAGCTCGAATATTACGCGAGCCAGTTCGAGACGGTGGAGCTGAACGGCGTCTTCTATCGCACGCCCACAACCGAAGCCGTTGGGCGTTGGCGCGATGAAACCGGGCGACACTTCGTATTCTCATGGAAGGCGTCGAAGTTCATCAGCCACTGGAAGCGCTTGTCCGAGAACTCGATCAACAGCCTGCAACTCCTCGATGACCGGCTATCGATCCTTGGCGACAAGGTCGGGCCGATTCTGTTTCAGCTGCCGCCGGACTTCGCGGCGGACGCAGGCCGGCTTGGCTCCTTCCTGACACTTCTTCCTGAGCACCGCCGATACAGCTTTGAATTCCGCCATCCCAGCTGGTATGCGCCAAACATTCTTCGCATGCTCGCGGATCGAAACATAGCGTTGTGTATCTCCGATCACCATGATGCGCCCGCCCCCTGGGAACGCACCGCTGACTTCGTCTATTTGCGTGGACATGGACCGCGCGGTCGGTACGAGGGCCGTTACTCACGCGCAACGCTCGCTACATGGCGCAAGTCGATCAAAGAGTGGCAGCAGAGCCAGTGCGACGTCTATGTCTACTTCGACAATGACCAAAAAGGCGCCGCGCCGATGGACGCGTTGGCGCTACTCCGCTGGCTGGCGCGCTAGCTGCTCGGTTCTGATGCTATCGCATCGCTCGGTGCAATGGCCGAGAGCCTAGATTTGAGCACCAAGCGATGCTCGCCCACGCAATTCAGCAGGAACGAAATCGGCTCTCGCGGCTTCAAGTCCCAAGCGTTGCGCCCGAGATGCGGCAGGACGCCCTCGAAAGGCGAGTCTGTGCAAAAAGGACAATCGAACCTCTTTCTCGGCGGTCTCTACGCGCTTACGACGGCGGCGCTGTTAGCCACTCAAGCTCCGCTATCATTCCTCGCCGCCAAGCAACTGAGCGTGGCTGTGTTCATAGGCGCGACGGAGCTGATTCTGCTGCTCTGCGTCCCCTTCATGCTCCGGACGCGCCGCTCCAGGGAGCATTTCGTCGCGTTGCTGTCGTCCGCGTCGAATCTCGCCAAATTCGGAGTGTTGCTCCTGATCGGGCTGATCGGCATCGTGCTCTACGTCTTCGGACTTGGCCGGGGGCATCCGATCGTCATCGCTGCAGTCCTCAATCTCGACCCATTCTGGGCGGCCGTCATTGCTTATCTCGTCGCAGGTCAGAAGATCCCGACTTCACTTTTAACCTTCACGCTCTGCTTAATCGTCTCCTTCGTTGGCGCGATGCTTCTTGCAGTGAGCCAAACGGACGCCCAATCCATAGGTCTGCAGATGTTCGATTCTGGCTCCTTTCTGGCCCCAGGCCTGGCGCTTCCGGTCCCGATATTGTGGGCGCTCAGCGGCACCCTCGTCGGCAAATGGTTTTCGGACTTCGACGATTACGCATGCATCGCCGTTACATTCACAATGGCCGCCGCGGTTGTTGTTCCCATTGCGCTGGCGATCGCCTATGCGCAGTCTGGCTTGCAGTTGACGACCGACGCCCTCCCGGCGCTCGCGTTACTGGTAATTGGCACCATTCTCGCGACCGGATTAGGCCGCGTTCTGTACCAAAGGGCGTTGACGATCACGGACAATAACAATGGCTTCGTCTCGGTTTTTTTCCTGTTGATTCCTGCTTTCACCTGCCTCTTATCCCTCGGAATGTCGCCCTGGATTAAGGAGCTCAAATTCCCAATCGGACCTCTCTTCTTCGTCGGCTTAGGGCTCGTCGCCGCGCCTATTTTGGTGTTCCTGTGGCAATCTCACCGCAACCCTGATCGATCCTCGTCACAAGAACCGGGATTCGATCACGCCGTTCCGGTCTCAGACCCCGTCTGAGCAGCGGCATCTGTCGAAGGCCGGAACCCTTAGGCCCATGCCGGCGTTTCTGCCTCGAACATTTCATGAACGTACGGAGTAGCGTGATGACAGGCAAAAGCGGCGCGCAGCCCAACGACGGCGACGAAGTGAATCCAAAGATCGATCTAGCGCCGAATTCCAACACGCAGAAAGAGCCGGACGACTGGGTTTCCGGCGGTGACCCTATGACCGGGGCGCAGGCCTCCTACCTCAAAACTCTGTCCGAAGAGTGGGACGCGCCAGAGAGTTTCGAAACGAATCTCACCAAGGCTGAGGTCTCAAAACGGATCGATGCCTTGAAGCCGAAGCGAGATTCAGTGCAGACAGACAAATCCCGATGAGCCGCGCCTTCGTCAAGGAAGTCGAGAACGATACAACTGGGCTTCCTGACCGGCCGATATCGCCTGACCGCAATTTCGTAACCGAAGCGGGACTTGCCGAAATTGAAGCCGCCCTTAATCGCTTTGAAGCTGCGCACCGCGCGGCGCTGGAGAGCGGCGACAGGAATGCCGCCGCCGCGGCCTCGCGAGAAATCCGCTACTGGGGCGCGCGGCGCGCGAGCGCGGAAGTCGTCAAAACCTCAGATGACAAAAGCACGGCGTCCTTCGGCATGACGGTCACGCTGCGCCGGGACGACGGCCGCGAGCAGAGCTTTAGGATCGTGGGCGAAGATGAGGCCGACCCATCTCGCGGCACGCTCTCCCATCTGTCACCTTTGGCCCGCGCGCTGCTGACGCATGGCCCTGGAGAGGCGGTCGCAATCGCTGGGCACGAAGCCATCATCCTGGACGTGCGGTGAGAGAGCGTGCGGCCTTGCCAAAAATCTCCTGCGCTTTGGCTTGGTCGCAGCGCGGGGATGGGCATAGAGCGCTGAGCCACATATGAGCGACCAAGCTCCTACCGCTTCCTTTGACCGAGCGCAGCGTCCACCTTTGCGTGGACATGCAGCGGATTTTTTCGGCTGAAGGCCCTTGGCCGACGCCATGGATGGACAAGGTTTTGCCGGTCACAGCGGCGCTGGCGAGCCGTCACCCTGAGAGAGAACTGTCTTCACCCGGTTCATTCCGCCCGCGCGTCCCGAGCAAATGCCGGGCATGTGGCAGCGGTACTACGCGCGCTGGCGCGTCGCGACACGCGACATCCTCCCTCTCGAGCCGCTCGAGTTAATGCCGCCGCTTGCCACCTTTTGCCCGCCTGCCACAATTGTCGACAAGACCCGCTATTCGGCCTTCGCCGAACCGGGGCTGATCGATCACCTGCGCCAACGTGAGGCGGACGCGCTGATTGTCTCTGGATCGGAGACGGATGTTTGCGTGCTGGCGACGGTGCTGGACGCGGTTGATATTGGCTTCCGTGTCATCGTCGTGCGCGACGCGGTCTGCAGTTCCTCTGACGAAGGTCATGAAATGCTTATGCGGCTCTACCACACCCGCTATACGGAACAGATGGAGACCGCAGACGCGGAGGCGATCCTTTCCCGGTGGGAATGACCGGGTGGAGAGACAGGTCGTCGAGATTTGCGGGCGTCGGCAGCAGCGCCTGGAAAATTAGTGGTTGGTGGCTTTCTGACGCTTGCGCGGAGTGTCGACCTTTTTGACGCCAGAAGTTGGAGTGCGCAAACGGGCCTCCCCGTTCTGAAGCGAAACGAGCTTGACCCGCCGGTCGCGCCTCTTCTCCAGATAAAAGGCCAGCTCGTGTCTGCTGAGGCAATTGAGAACTCTCTCCTTCGGCACCCCGCCCTTGCGGGCCATCTCCACGCCCCAATAAGTGAGATCCAGCTCTCGCGTGGAATGGGCGTCCGGGTTAATGCTCATGAGGCAGCCGAGCTTTAAGGCTATGTCATGCCAACGCCAATCAAGATCGAGCCGCCGTGGGTTCGCGTTGATCTCAACCGCCCCCCCGTGCTCGGCACATGCTGCGAGCACTTTCTCAGTGTCGATCTCGTAGCCAGGACGGCGCAGGAATTGCCGTCCGGTCATATGCCCGAGGATCGTCGTGTAGGGATTGGACACCGCGCAGATGATGCGTTCGGTCTGCGATGCGCGGTCCATGTTGAAACGGCCGTGCACGCTTGCCACGACAAAGTCGAACGTTTCCAGCACCTCATTCGGGTAGGCCAGGGTGTGCGCCGCTTCTCTGTCTTCGCACTGGCCGGCCGAGAACTCCACTTGTACGAGACGGTCGTCTTTCTCGGGCGAGCGGAACCTCGCGCGTCAAATGGGTGTTACCCGCTAACGGGGAAACACGATGAGCGACGATCAGAAAGATATCGGCCTCGATTTAACCCAATGGGCCAAAGTGGAGCGGGTGCCTGAGGGCGAAATCCTTGCCGGTGTTGTCGGCAAAGATCGGGTCTTCGTCTGGAGAAACGGAAATGGCCTAAAGGCTTACGGCGCATCATGCCCCCATCTCGGTGCTCCGTTAAACGAAGGCATTGTCGTCGGCGCGACCATCCGCTGTCCGTGGCATCATGCATGCTTCGACCTTGCGACCGGCGAAGCGACAGCGGCTCCCGCTTTCGACGCTCTGCTCGAGTATGCGGTTACGCTCGATGACGATCGCTTCTCCGTGAAGCCGGCTCACGCGAAAACACCTCGGCGTAGCGGTCGGCGCGAGGACTCGCTTGGCACGATGGCGATCGTGGGCGGTGGCGCAGCGGGGTTTGCTGCAGCGGACGCAATTTCGCAAGCTTGGCTGGCGTGGCGGGGTAACGATATTCTCGGAGGAGCGCGAACAGCTATGACCGGACGCTTCTCACGAAGGTGTCCGCCATCAGCGCCTTTGAGACAGTGCGCGGTTTTCACCTAGGGAGGATTTCTGGATCATCGTAGCCGCAAGGAGCGAAGATGAGACAGAAATCCGGGCCGGAAAAGCAGCCGGCGGAAGACGC
>Ga0209624_10001367_pt1 | contig 19264 bp, 19 predicted proteins | sample JacPinW_OM2H0_O1_FD_188565 | JGI IMG/M metagenome (GOLD analysis project Ga0209624, IMG submission 188565) | Forest soil microbial communities from Algoma, Ontario, Canada - Jack Pine, Ontario site 1_JW_OM2H0_O1 (SPAdes) (version 2) | ecosystem: Environmental > Terrestrial > Soil > Boreal...
AGGAAGGCCAGTCAGCCTCCCGCGCCTTAGTCTAGGCATCATGCGCCCGCGGGCGCCCGGCGATCCAGGACAAGCCACACGATCAGGGCGATGATCGGGGGGCCTTGAAGGGCGTGAGCGTAATCGTCGTTGAGAGCGCAGGTGACCGCAGCCGTCGCCAGCACACCGCATGCGATGGTAGCGCCGACCCAGCGTGTACGGCGAAACGGTAGGAGGGCGGCCGCGGACAGAAATAACGCGCCCGCCACGAAGTGAGCCCACGTCGGATATCCCTAACGGACATACGACTTAACAACATGGTCTGGCCCGAGGAGGTAGACGGCCAGGTAAGCGAAGGCGGCCGCTAACATCACGCGCCCGCCCGACTTCCAGTGGATATTCGGCATGTCACTGCCCCTCGATGCGATGCGCGCCGCGACGCGCCAGCGTCCGGTCGTAGTCGGGAAGCGTCAGCGCGCTGTGCACCGCTCCCGCCTTGCCGCTCAGGTCGTCGGCCGATCGGCCTCGCTTGAATGCTGCGAGCATCCGGTTGCGAGCCTCCAGCTCCTCCGGCGTGCGTGGAAGCAGAAGGTCCTCGCCGTCCGCCTTGATCGCCAGCGCCTGGTTCGCCTCGACGAAGGCGCGAACGATGCGCTCGTAGGCGGCGAAGGCTTCGGTCGGATCGTCGTGGCTGGCCAACTCGCCAGCGAGCACATAGGCGCCGACAAGCGCCAGGCTCGTGCCCTGGCCCGACCGGAAGGATGGCGCGTAGGCAGCGTCTGCAGCCAGGACCACGCGGCCTTTGGACCAGATCGGCATGCGAATCTGGCTCACCGTGTCGAAATAGAGATCATCGGCGGTCCGAAGCGCGTCCAGCAGGCGCGGGACCTCCCACCCGCCATCGGCGAACACGGCGGCGGTGCGCTGGATCTGTTCGGCCTTGTCGGGATGCCCGCGGAACCGCGGGGCCTCTGTGGCGAAGTCAGCATGGCGAACAGCTCCGGGCTGTCGCGCACGGCCATGACCACGGCGGTGCGCCCTGGCTCGGCATAGACGACCGCGCCATGAGACAGCCCCAGATCGTTCGGCAGGGAGAAGAGATTGAAGCTGGAGCCGAGATAGTGGTTGAACGGCGCCTCCGGCCCGAACGCCAGTCGACGGGTGTTGGAGTGGATCCCATCGGCGCCGATGACGACGTCGTAGCGCTGGCGCTCGCCACCCTTGAACAGCACGTTCACGCCGGCGCCCTTGTCCTCGATACTCTCGATCGAATCCTCGAACCGATAACGGACCCGGCTGTCCTGGGTGAGGCCGTAGAGCAAGGTGGTGAGCTCGCCTCGCGGCAGCTCGACGTCCTGGTTCGCCGCGTTGCCGGTCAGGTCATAGATGGAAAGGGTCGCGACGGCCTTGCCCTCGGCGTCGACGAAGGTCAGGGCCCGAGAGGCGATGTGCGCCGCGTCGACCTGGGACCGCAGTCCCATCCGTTCGATCACACCCATCGCCGTGCCGCGGATATCGATCGGATAGCCGCCACTGCGGACGGCGGGCGCGCGCTCCGCCACCGTCACGTTGAAGCCATAGCGGTTGAGCCAGTAGGCAAGTGTCGGTCCTGCGATACTCGCGCCGGAGATGACGACGGACCGTGGGGACTGGACGAGGATGTTGGACATGCTATCTCTCCATCTATAAGATGCGGTTCGCATCTAACATGTATAGGATTGAGATAAGATGCAGGACGCATCTTAAATGGAGACGGCATGGATGGGGTGAAGGCACGGCGGCGCGGCGGCGCGTTGGAGGAGGCGATCCTCGACGCCGCGTGGGCCGAACTGGTCGAGCATGGCTATGCTGGAATGGTGCTGGACACCGTCGCCAAGCGCGCGGGCACCAGCCGGCCGGTGTTGTCCCGTCGCTGGCCGAGCCGCATCAAGCTCGCGACGGCCGCGCTAGCGCGCTACATGGTCTCGAACCCGATCGACGTTCCCGACCTGGGAAGTGTCAGCGCCGAGCTGAGGCAGTTTCTTCGCGGCTTGGCCGACCGGGCGCGGCCGGATTTGATCCGGCTGGTCTTCGATATGAGCGGCGACCTGGCGGACGCGAATTCCAGCATGGCCGATGTGCGGGCGGAGTTCGTGAACAATCGCCTGATGAGCACCATCCTTAATCGCGGCATCGCGCGTCGCGCAATCGATCCTGACCGTCTGACGCCACGTATCGTCGCGCTGCCGACCGATCTGGTGCGCCACGATCTGTTGATGACACTCAAGCCGCCCTCGGATGACGTCATCCAGGAAATCGTGGACGGCATTTTTTTACCGCTTGTCAGCCGGGATCGGCTTCCACGACGGTCGAGTCGGTGACCGCCGTTTCGTCGATGACGATGACACGCGAGACCAACTCGTCCTCGATCTCACATGGTCCGCGAAGGCGAGGCGGCGGGCCGACTCTTTCTGAGCTGCGCCGTCGGTGGCACGGTCCGCATCGGCCTCAACCGTGACGCTGTCGAAGGCTCGCCCAGAAACCGACTTTCACGGCATCCTCGGACCTGACGCGCGTCCGACGGTTTCCGGATCAGGCGCGCCGGCGAGGATCGCTTCGGCCTTGGCGATCGCCGCATCCAGGCGCTGTCGCCAGAGCGGCTCGTCGGGCGGTCGCGCATCAGGCGCGTGCGCGAAGACCTTGAGCAGGCCGAGCAGCACCTCGAAATGACTGGCTTTGCGCTGGATCTGTTCGCCGAACTGCGATGGGACGGCGAACGCCTTGCCGCGATAGGCGGCGTCGCGCCCTCCCCATGCGCCGGTGACATAGGTGTCGCCCAAAGTCTCGACGTCGGATTTCTCGTCGTCCCAACCCTCATCGGCGACGGCGAGCGCACAGGCCGCCTCAAGCGTTTCGGCTTCGTAGTTGCGCTGCCGGTAGACTGGCAGGCGGTAGGTGGTTTCGATGGTGAACGTGGGCATGCGGCCCTCCTGCAATGCCCAGAGCCCGGCTGCGGGCCGGGCTCTGGGTGGATGGATGAAGAAGGACACGGGACGGCCGAAGCCGCCCCGCACGCGGGCTATTCGGCCGCGATCACCTGCGGCGCGGCGGCCTCCGTTTCCTCGTCGTCGCCGGCAAGGAACTCGGGCAGCGCTTCTTCGTCGTTCTCGGCTTCGGCGGCTTCGACGCGCGCGTCGTCCGCGGTGTCGATCCGCAGCGGCTCCGGCAGCCAGCCGGTGTCGGCCAGGAGCCGTTCGGCCTCCTTGGCCATGTCGCCCTTCTTCAGGTGGTCGATGAGCTGCGCCGCCCGTTCGCCGGCGCCCTCCTGCACCGCCTCCAGGATTCGGCACTTGGGCACGCGGCCAAGATAGTTCTCGACGGTCGGACGCCAGCCGGCCTGCGCCATGTCGAGATCGACGGCCTGGGCCAGGCGATCGGCCTCGGCGATCCGCTGTTCGACGGTGTGGGACGATACGCTGGCGCCGTAGCGGTCGCCCTTCTCGTAGAGCGCATTGACGCCGAACGAGGCGCAATGGGCGAAGAGCGTCGCCTGCTCGTCGCCGGTGAGGGTCGTGAGCCAGTCCCAGAGATCGGCCTTGTCCTTGGGCAAGCGCTCTTCCCAAGCCTCGTGGCGCACGTCGATCGCCTTGGCTGCGGGGGTGTCCTTCAGCCCCTGCGCCTGCACCGGAAAGCTGGCGCTGCACACCGACACCTCCATCGCCGTCCCGTAGGAGAAGTAACGGGAGAAGACGTCGAGGCAGAACTTGTGCAGCACGGCCTGGAACGCGACGGCGGGCGTGTTCGCCAACTTGTCGCGCAGCGCCAGCGTCCGCTCCGCGGTCAGCTCGGTCACGAGGCGGTCGGGGAGCGGCTTCAGGTCCTCGTCGTCCTCATCCTCCGGTCCGGCGATCTGTCCGCCGATGGTGATAACGGCGCGCTGAACCACGGGCGCGTCAGGATCGATGTGGTCCGCCCCAACCCTCGCGGGATCGGTCTCGCCGTCCTGCTCGGGCTCGACCACGGGCGCCTCGTCCTGCGGCCGGACGTAGCCACGGTCGACCGACAGCGCGCCCTCGGCGTCGATGCTGACGAAGACGCCGGCGCGGGCGATGTCGGCAGGATCGTAGGGGACAGGCCGATCGTCGAAGGCGGCGAGCGCCGCCTCGATCTCGCCAAGGCGTTCGTCCACGTCGTCTGGCAGCTCGTCGGCGCCGTCATACTCTTCCTCCAGTTTGGCGTATTCGGCCTTCAGCGCGTCGATCGTCGCCTGCTCCTCGCTGGTGAGATCGATGGTGATGCCCTCCAGTTCACGCAGACCGTGGGCGTGGCCGTAGGGAAAGTCGATGGCGACCTCGATCCACTTCCAGCCTTCGGCGGCGACCATCTCCGCCTCGGTCTTCAGCTTCGCGGCGACCATGCCGTCCAGCAGCGCGATGTCTTCGAGCCAGCCGCCATCATCGGACTGGAACAGGTCGCGCAGCACCACGCCGCCTGCGGCCTCATAGGCGTCGAGACCGACGAACACCGCTCGCCGGTCGGAGGCGCGCACCGCCTTCTCCGTCAGCATGCGGCGGATCTGATAGGGCTCCTTCTGCCAGGAGCCGGAGATCGCCTGCCAGACCTGCTCCTGGCGGGCATGGTCGGCCGTGACGGTGAAGGCCATGAGCTGCTCGAGCGACATGGCGTCCTCGGCGTAGATATCGAGCAAGGCCGGCGCGACCGACGCCAGGCGCAGGCGTTGCTTCACGACGTTCGCACCGACGAAGAACGCCGCAGCAATGTCCTCCTCGGGCTGACCCTTCTCGCGCAGAGCCTGGAAGGCGCGGAACTGATCGAGCGGATGCAGCGGCGCGCGCTGGACGTTCTCAGCCAACGAGTCTTCCTCGGCGGAAATGTCGACGCCGGGATCGCGCACGACGCAGGGTACCGGCGCGGTCTTGGCGAGACGCTTCTGTTTGACGAGATGCTGGAGCGCCCGGTAGCGCCGCCCGCCGGCCGGGACCTCGAACATGCCGGTCTCGGCGCCCTCGGCGTCGAGCACCGGACGGACGCTGAGGCTTTGCAGGAGCGTGCGCCGGGCGATGTCCTCGGCCAGCTCCTCGATCGAGACGCCGGCCTTCACACGCCGGACATTGGACTGGCTCAGCACCAGCTTGTTGAAGGGAATGTCGCGCGAGGACGACAGGGTGATCTTCTGAATGGCAGTAGCCATGGTGGTAGTCTCCGCGGCGGGCGGCCAAGAGACTCTCTCTCGACCTCCAACCCGCCGCGAAAACCGGCGCAGCCCTCTTCCTCTCGGAGTTGCAGCCAGACCGCTAGGCTTGCGCGGGTTTACGCGCCAAGCCGGTCAATGCCGCGCTCGCCGCGACAACCAGCGCGGCCCCGAGCGCCGTGGCGAACAGGCGGTCGAGGAGGAGACCGAACTCCGGAACATGCCCGGCATCGATGACGAGGATGACAAGGGGTGTCATCACCACCGAATAGAGCAGGTAATTGCCCGCATGCAGAAGCGGCCGCAGGCCAGCAAGCAGCGCGATCGCCACGACAAATGCCCACATCGGCAATCCCGCACGCAGCGCGATTCCAGTGGCTGTGACGCCGATCGCGGTTCCGATCGCGCGCTGCGTTGTCTTCGGAGAGAGCAGTTCTCGGTGCCTCGGCGTTAGGAGCACGACGGTTAGGCCAACCCAATGAAGATGGTGGCTTGGCCAGAGATGTTCCAGCACCACGCTGACCGCCAGACCAGTCGTGATTCGGATGGAATAACTCCATCCTGCCAGGGAGCCGAGGGATCGCCGCCATCGCGCGATTCTCTGCCGCATAGATCCGTGCGGTCGCTCGCGTTCGTCTGGCGCCATATTATCGTCGCGTCCCGCAAACGCTCTGAGCGCCCAGCCGAGGCCCCGCGTCCAAAGAGCGCCGATCAACACCAGAGCCAGAAGGACCGCGCCGCCGGCGACGTTCATTTCCGGCATGGCATGCATGATCACGACGAAGACGATGAAGCGGGTCCCGGTCATCGCCATCGAACGGCTGTAGCTGCCGACCAGCGCCGCAATGGAAACGGCGACGAGCCGAAGGAAGTCCTTGATCCAACCGCGATCATCACCGGCGATGGTGAAAATCACGGCGCAGATGACAGGAATGAGAACAGCCGCGCTCTGTCCGGTGCGCGCGGCAAAGTCACCTCGCGGTTGCGCTCTGCTGGCGGCAAGGCCGCCAAGGGCCGCCGCCAGACCCGCCGGCGGCATTCCAGCATAAACGCCGAGCGCCACCGGCGCTGCCATCCCCAGGGCGGCGGACAGCACGTCGACCGCATCGACCTTCCTGTCGGGAGACCACCGCAGCACCTCTTTCGCGTGTGCCCACGCGGCAGATTTCTGCGCTGTCACGGCTGGCCGTTTCCCAGGTGGTCGCACCGGCCTACGTGCCGCGTGGGAGCAACGGCGAGCCGCAAAGCATCATATTGCCGTCGGGATCGATGATGGCGAATTCGCGCATGCGGTAGTCCGTGTCACGCAGCGGCTTGAGACCTTCGATCCCTTCAGCCTGCCAGTGAGCGTGAAGCGTGTCGGCATCATCGACTCGTAGATAGACACAGGCGGCCGTACGCTTGGGATCGTGTTCGGGATTGAGAGATAGAAATAGTTCGACGTCATCCCGCATGGTCATGACGAAGTCGCCATGCACATCGACCGAGAATCCGAGCGCCTGATAGAATTGGACCGTTCGCGCCACGTCGGTCGTCGGCATGATGGGGCAGACGCTCTTGCAGCGAGGACGGCGGACGATCTCACTCATGGATGCTTTCCTCACGTCCCATGGCGCAGAGCGTGCCCAATCCCTTGCGCATTTGAGCGACGCATTCGGCGCCCACACGCCCGGCCAGCTCGGCATCGACGCGTTCGCGTGCCGCCGCCTGTGCCGTCGCCGCCGCTTGGCCGCGCGCCGTCAGCGTGATGCTGACCTTGCGCCGATCCTCGGGGTCAACCGTGCGGTCGAGATAGCCGCGCAGCACGAGTACATCGACCAGCTGACCCGCAGACTGCTTGGAGACGCCCAGCTCTTTGACCAGTTGAAGCAGCGGAACACCACCAGCCCCCATCGCCAGGCCGCCGATCACATACATACCGTTTTTCGGGATGTCGTCGCAGTCGATGGCGGCCAGCGCCGCGCGCATCGCTGTGCCGTAGGCGGCACGGGCGTGGCGTAGCAGAGCGGGAATAACCGCGGTTTCGTACCAGGGCGGCTCTGGAGCCGGTTCGTTCATGGCCACTTCCTTCTACGCATTATAGTGCATCCTTGACAGACAATAGTATATACTGTCAAGAAATTGGACCAAATTCGTGGGACGCTCGCCAGCGGCAAAATCGGCAGCTTTCGCGATCGACGGGATGCGGCGCATGCTGAAAGGATTATGCAGCCTTCGTCACGCTCGCCGGCTCAGCGTCGTCTGGAAGGAAGCCAAGGATCCAGTCCGCGGCCTTGCTGGCCTGTGAGGCGGCGCGCACGACGGCGCGATTGTCCTCGCGCAGCACCTCGAGCCAGGAGCCGATATAATCGGCGTGCCGCACGGTCGGGACGATGCCGAGCGAGGCACAGCAGAAGGCGGCGTTCATCTCGGCCACCAGCTCCTCGAACGCATATTTCTTGCTGCCGAACACGCCGCCGAGATCGCGGCCGAGGCGGAACGGATGGCCACTTGCGTGCCCCAGCTCGTGCAGGGCCGTGCGATGCCAGTTAATCGGCTCGAAATAGGCCTGCGGCGGCGGCACCACTATGAGGTCCGGGCCCGGCGCATAGAACGCGCGGTTGCCGCCGATGCGGAAGTCGACACCCGTCGCCCGGATCAGCGCCTCGACCCTGGGCTCGATCAGGCCCGGCAACGGCGGTGGCGCAAAGGCCGCGACCTCGGCCGGCAGATTTTCGCATTGGGCGGCGTTGAAGACGGTGAACCGCTTCAGGAACGGGATTGCGGCCGCTTCTTCGCCGGTCTCGCGGGCGCGTCGCTTCTCGTCGTCCGGCACAAAGCGGTCGGCATAGACGACTGTGGTGCCATGCTCGCCCTTGCGCACATTGCCGCCGAGCGAGAGCGCCTGGCGAAAGGTCAGCCAGCTCTGGGCGGGGAAGCCGTGCTCGATCACCGCGCCCCAGAGGATCAGGACATTGATCCCCGAATACTGCCGGCCGGTGGCGGCGTTCGTTGGCATGGCGAGCGGCGCCTTCGCCGCGGCCGTCCCCCAGGGCTGGACCCAGGGCGCGCGACCGGCCTCAAGCTCGGCGATGATCTTGCTGGTGATTTCGTCGTAGAGGCTCGCCCGGTCGTGGCCGGGGCGAGCCGAAGCGGTCTTGCTGGACATCGCGGGTCTCCGCGACGGGCGCCGAGGCCTCTCCTCCAGCCTTCAACCCGTCACGGAAAACCCGGTCCGCACTCTCACTCTAGGGGGGCGTTGCGGGGGCAGGCTGTGCAAAAACCCGATTACGAAATGGCAGACCTGCGGCCTTTGCTTGGCGGGCCGGCATCCTTCAATTCGTTTGTTGAAGAGAGCGCACAGCGCCGAGACCGGCTAGCTCGCCGAAACGAGAATCTTGGCCAGTTCATTCGGCGCGTCGATCATGACGTCGTGACCGCTCTCGACCTCGAACACCTTCCAGCCTTTGCGCCGTTTCGCGCGCTCGTACTGCTCGGCGATCTGAGGATTTTCGCCATTGGGTTGCGTAGATGTAGGTGTGGTTCGGGATGCGGTCGGCGTTGCTCCCGATATGGATTTTTTCGGTCAGCGTCTTGAAGGGATGCCCGGTGAGGCCCCGGTTCACCATGGCGCGATCCGCCTTATTCACCTTGAAGAACCAGGCCGGCGGCGGCGGCGTCATTCTATAGCCCCGACCGAACAGCCAGACCGAGATCAGGATGGGCAGTATCCGCCAGCCGGGAAAGACATAGTCGTTCATGCATTTGCCGTCCTCGGGCACGACGGCGTCAAGGAAAACGAGATTTTCGATGCGGTCCGGGATTTGATCCGCAACGCCGGCTAAGATCATGCCGCCATAGGAATGACCGCACAGGACCACGTCGCGGAGGTTTTCCCGTTCGAACAACTTGACGACTTCCTCGATGTGGGTGGTCAGGTTGATCCGACGCGAATCCATGGAAGCGCGCTCCGCAAGCCCGGCCAGCGTCGGTGCGAATACCCGATACCCTTGTGATCGCAGGATGGCTGCGACCCGTTCGTAGCACCAGCCACCGTGGCTCGCACCGTGGATGAGGACGAGCGTCTTGGCGGGTTGGGTCGGAGTGGTCACGAGCACCTACTGGAGAAGCCCGCCAACTACTGCTGATCACTTGATCAGTCAATGCTGATCGTGCGATCAGCCTAAAGGTCCGCTGGAGACTGCCAATGCCGGAACTGCGTCCGACCTTTCCGCCAGGCGACGCCCGCAACACCATTGTCGAAGCCGCGCTTGCCGTGTTTGCCGCCCATGGGTTCCACGGCGCCGGAACTCGTCAGATTGCCCAGGCGGCGGGCGTCTCCCAGCCTCTGCTCAACCACCACTTCGGAGGCAAGGAAGCCTTGTGGCGTGCCGTGGGGGAACAGATCACCGCCGATTTCATGGGCTTCATGACGGATGCCGTGGACCCAGCCCTCCCGCCGGGCGACGCAGTGAAGGCGATGCTTCGAGCTTACCTAGCGTTCTGGAGGGCCCGGCCCTTGTCCTTCCGGTTCAACCTGTGGCGCCGTCTGGACGGCCTGCAGGAAGAACGCGTCTCCCGTTCCCAGCAAATGACGCAGCCGGTCGTCGCCCTAATGCAGCGAGCCCAGGACGCCGGGTTTATCCGCAATGACCTTCCGCCCGGCCTCGCTGCGATTATGGGCGGCGCGCTGGTCCAGTTCTGGCTCGACAGTCAGCTGGAGATTCGCGCGGCCTTGTCGGTCACCGGCGATGAAGGGCTTGGAGACGAAGACGCCGTCGACCACATCGTTCACCTGTTGCGCGCCCAAAGCTGAGCCAGCCGCCCCCCGCCGCCTCGGAGCCTCGCACTCGAAGCGAATGGCTGCTTCATGGTCCAGGTTCCGCGCGGACCTAACCGAATACAAGGTTGCGGTGCGACTATCGCGCCCGACAGCGAGCTCCCATCGGATTAAGATTGTACGCTCGCCTTACCGACCCGCACCATCGCGCAGCCGTCACGGCTGGCATCTGGCGAGTTCGCGGAGGGGGCGATCACAACCCACGTCGCCGCGCGAAGCCGCCAGGCGGCCTATTTCTTCTTTTTCATCGCCGCCGTAACGTATGGTTTCTTGCCGGCCTGCGCCATCCAAGAAAGCACCTGGCCTTCGTCGAGCTCGTCCATGGCGGTCAACTCGACGCCGCGGGTGGCCTTGCCCATTCCGATCGGTGTCACCGGGGGTTCTGGTTGCAGTTCGTTACCTCGGATGAACATCAGCTTGTGGTGACCGACGAAGGCGCCGGAACTGAAGCACCACCCATCGGGAACGCCATAGTAAGCCATTCCCCATTTCACCGCGCGTTTGAGGTCCGGCAGTGCCTTGGCGGCCAAGGCATCGACCTGTCGGGCGATGCTCTTCTGCGGTTCAGGAAGGCTCTCGATATAGGCAAATACCGGCTTGTCGCCTTCGGCCGCTTTCGCGGGACTCGCCTTGCCGGTCATCGCTACCAGAAGCTCGGCACCTTTTGCCTGCGGCGCTCCCGCGTCCTTTTTTACTGTCATGGTCCCACCGATCTAATTCGTGATGTGGCATCCGCGGTTCGGCTTGCCTCGACACTCAACTGAATACAAGGGTGCGGCGCGACTACCGCGCCCCACAGCGAGCTCTTCTCCGATCAAGATCGAACGATCGCCCAGTGAGTCTTGACCAAGGGACTCCCCATACAAGGCTTTCCCCCAACCGCCGTTCCGGCTTTGCGGTTCGACGAATTTCAGGCTTTCAGGAAGGAGTGCCTCACGCTCAAAGCTCGCGTTGACCGCCTCGTTGCCGAAGGATTATGCCTGAGCTGCGGGTACAGCATCGCCGGGATCGTCCTGAGCTTCGAGCGCGCTGATGGGCGTTTGCGGACGACAGAACGATGCCTGATCTTGCCATTGGATCGCCCGCCTGATCCAGGCAAGAAGTTGTAGCGCGAGTCGGTTCAATGTCGGATCGATGGACCCGCGCCATCTGCCGAACTCTGAATTTTAGAACCGTTCATGGCCGCCAAGCGATGAGGCATGTCGAGTAATTTCAAAGCAGCGGCAGCCACCGCCTCTCCAATCGTCGGGTAGCTCTCTGCCGAGCTGATCGAGACGCCGTCGGAGAAATCGATTGTCGCCTGAAAGCCGTGTCCATCGGCGTGGCCGAAAGCGTGACGGTCGTCATGCCCGCATCTCCTTATTCGCCGTCAAGGAAGTTGGAGAATACAGCGGCCACCTATGGTACGACAGTTCGTCGAGCATGCCGCATCAGTGAAAATTCCGACTCCTCACGTGTATCGTATCGATATGTAGGTCAGGCGTGTAGAGGTCGCGCGTGCGCAGCCCTTTGGGCGGCAGCTCGCGCGGATCGGGGCCGCCACCAGCATGGGTGACCTGGTCGCCGCGGCCATGTGGTAGCGGGAAGGTCGCATCGCGGCTGCCGACTGAGGCCAGCTCGGCCGAGAGGTCGGTTAGCCGCTGCGTGACCAGGTGGACCACTTCGCCCTCGCGCTGGATGCGGCCGCGCACGGCGATCATGCTGGCGCCCATCACCACACGGCGGAATTTTTCGAACACCTGCGGCCAGACCACGAGGTTGGCGATACCCGTTTCGTCTTCCAGCGTGATGAACATGACGCCCTTGGCGCTGCCGGGCCGCTGACGGACGAGCACCAGGCCGGCCGCTTCGAGCCACCGCCCATCACGCGCCTGCATGGCCTCGATGCAGGTGACGATACGGCGCGCCGTCAGATCGGCGCGAAGAAAGGCGATGGGATGCTGGCGCAGCGTCAGGCCGACATGGCCGTAATCCTCCACCACCTCGCTCCCGGCGGTCATCGGCCGGAGCGCGACCGCGGATTCGTCGACCTCCGGCACGGGCTCCTCCTCGCGCGCGGTCGCGGCCGCGAACAGCGGGAGCGGCTCGTCCCTCAGCGCCTTGATCGCCCAGAGCGCTTCGCGCCGGGCGAGCCCCATCGCTGGTCGGAACGCGTCGGCCTCGGCGAGTTGGACGAGCGCGGCAGAGGGCACACCGGCGCGTCGCCAGAGATCGTCGATCGACAGATAGGGTCGGTCGGCCCGGGCGGCGACAATGGTCGCGCCATGGGCGTTGGCAAGGCCCTTCACCATGCGCATGCCGAGGCGCACCGCGAACCGTCCGTCGTCCTCGGCCGGCTTCAACGTGCAGTCCCAGCGCGAAGCGTTGATGCAAACCGGCCGCACCACGACGCCGTGGGCCTGGGCGTCGCGCACGATTTGCGCGGGCGCATAGAAGCCCATGGGCTGCGCGTTCAAGAGCGCCGCGCAGAAGACATCGGGATGCCAGCACTTCACCCAGGCCGAGGCGTAAGCGATCAGCGCAAAAGAGGCTGCGTGGCTTTCCGGAAATCCGTAACTGCCGAAACCCTCAAGCTGCTTGAAGGTCTGCTCGGCGAATTCCTGCTCATAGCCATTGGCGACCATGCCGGTGATGAGCTTGTCGCGGAAGGCGGAGACGCCGCCGGTGTGCTTGAAGGTGGCCATCGACTTGCGAAGCTGGTCGGCTTCGCCGGGCGTGAAACCGGCGCAGACGATGGCGACGCGCATAGCCTGCTCCTGAAAGAGCGGCACGCCGAGAGTCTTCCCAAGCACCTGCTCCAGCTCGGACTTGGGATAAACGACAGGCTCCAGCCCCTCGCGCCGGCGCAAATACGGATGCACCATATCGCCCTGGATCGGGCCCGGCCGGACGATCGCCACTTCGACCACCAGGTCGTAGAAGGTCCGCGGCTTGATCCGCGGCAGCATCGACATCTGCGCGCGGGATTCGATCTGGAACGTCCCAAGCGTGTCGGCCTTGCGGATCATGGCGTAGGTGCGTGGATCTTCCGCCGGGATGGTCGCGAGATCGAGATTGACGCCCTTATGCTCGGCCAGGAGGTCGAAGGCCTTCTTCATGCAGGTCAACATCCCCAAGGCGAGAACATCGACCTTCATGAAGCGCAGCGCGTCGATGTCGTCCTTGTCCCATTCAATCACTTGCCGATCGACCATGGCGGCGGGCTCGATCGGCACGAGGTCGTCGAGCCGGTCGTGGGTCAGGACGAAGCCGCCGGGGTGCTGGCTGAGATGGCGCGGCGCGCCCATGAGCTGGCGGGCGAGGTCGAGCGCCAGGCGGAGGCGGCGGTCGGAGAGGTTGAGGTTCAACGCCTCGACGTGCTTGTCCTCGACGCCTTCTTCAGACCAGCCCCACACCTGGGAGGACAGCATCTTGATCAAATCCTCGGTGAGGCCGAGCGCCTTGCCGACATCGCGGATCGCGCCCTTGGTGCGATAGCGGATCACGGTCGAGCAAAGCGCTGCATGATTGCGACCGTACTGCTCGAAGATCCACTGCATGACGATCTCGCGCCGCTCATGCTCGAAATCGACGTCGATGTCCGGCGGCTCGCGGCGCTCCTCCGACACGAAGCGCTCGAACAGAAGGTCATTGCTCGCCGGATCGATCGAGGTGATGCCGAGCACATAACAGACGGCCGATCGGCGTTCTGGATCGTCAGCCCCTGCACCAGCGCCTGAGCCTTGGTGGCGGGCATGCCGACGCGCAGGCCGGCGGCCTGGGCGGCGACGTCCGCCGCCAGCACCACCCGCCGTCTCCCGTCCCGGCCCACCAGAATGAGCGGCGCCTCAGGCGGGGGCGCTGTGTCGCCCGTCTTCCGCCTGACCCGGTCCGTGGACAAGGTCGGCAGGAAGACGGAGATGACCCGTGTCATCGCACGCCTCCAGCTCAAAATCGGCGCTCTCGCCGGCGCGGCAACGGATCAACTCGATCAGCCAGCGCGGCCGCCCGATCCCCGGAACGGGGAGTGGTATGGAGGGCAGCGCCGAGACGCGCCAGCGCGAGGTGGCGGCCGTCGGCTGCCCGAAATCAGACGCCTCGGTCTGTCGGCGCCAGCGCCGCAGCGCGATGCCGAGCGTCCCCGATCCTTCGGCGGCGAGCTGGAGCCGCCGCGAAGCGGTCATCGACAGGCGGGCGACTTCGGCCACCACGGAGCCCAGCCCACCGTGCCGAAGCCCCTCTTCAAAGCAAGCGAGGACGGTCTTGTCGTCGCCGCCCTCGAGATAGATGACGCGATCCGATTTCAGGCCGGCTTGCGAGAGCGCGGGCGCGAACAGGTCCGGGCGTGTGACGCACCAAAGCACCTTGCCGCGGGTCCGTGCGGCGATCCCGGCGGTGAAGAGCGCGGCGTCGGCGCCATCGAGCGCGCCATTTCCCCCGCCGGCGACCTCATGCAGCGCCCCGCACGGAAGCCCGCCGCTCGGGAGTCGTGAGTCCACTGCGGCGAGACCGAAGGGCAACACCGTTGTGGCGCGCCGGTGCCGGCCTTCCATTTGCCGAACTTGGACGCGCAAAGACTCAAGAGCGGACGGGGGCCGCACAGCGTATGGTGTCCTCCAGGGGCACGGTAAGGGTTCACGTTCCTTATTTGTTCTCCCAGCGACCGTTGAAAGTCAAGACCGGTCGCTGGTTACTCGTCGCTGCACACGAGCTGAAATGGGCTTTTGGCCGCGTGGGTACGCAGAGAGACGTCCGGGTTGCTGGCGCGGGCGAACCGGCCGGCGGTACTCGGATGGTCGCAAATGCGTATTTCAGTAGGGCCGCCCTTTAGAGATTCAGGAAATACTCAGGTCGGGATCGACGTCGACGCTTCGTCATGCGCCGGACAGATCGTCGGGCCCGAGATAGGTGATGTCGATCTTGCCGACGTCCTGCGCGACCTGCGCACGAAGCAGGCCAGTCCGCAGCGGATTGAGCGCGGCCTGGACGGTTCCGACGGGTGTGCCGTCCGCCGAGAGCAATCGCGGCTGAGCCGCCATTGGTGAACCTGCACGACCGTGCCCGGCGGCGGAGGCGCGCCGAGCCGCGCGGCGCTCGCCCAATATCGCCGGTCGGCCCATGTGCGTTTCTCGGTCGGCGTGAAACTCTGGGCGAACTCGATCCATATCGGCTTCGTCTCAAATGTCGGCCAATCGGGCCGCGCGCTCCAGGCGGCGACGGCTTCCGAGTTGAGCCATTGCCGCAGCTCTTGACCTGTCGTGAAGGTCGCGCCGGTGTCAGTCACCGCTTTGATCGCAGCGAGCCGTGAATTGAAGCCGGCCTGGATAAGTATCGAGGCTGAACGGTTCAACGTGCCAGTTTCAACGGCTGGGACTGCGAGGCCGAGTTCATGGTCCTCCAACAACATGTCGAACACGCCGACCGTATCGCCTTTGGCGGCGGCGCGGACACGGATCGCCTCCATCGCCCAGGGCAGCCGATAGACAAGGCCACCTTCGACGAATTGCAGCGTCTCCGAGGGCTGACCTGCGCCCAGCGCCGCGAGCGGCTGGCCGAGCAGCCACGCGCGCAGGATATCGCGCCAGTTCACCGGTAGGGGGTCGGGCGTGAAAGGATAGAAGGCGAAGACCCGCTCGGCGAGGCCACTGGTGGCGGCGATCGCCGCTTCGGCGTCGCCCGCAAGGATGGCGCCATTGGCTTGGATGAGGAGAAGATTCGCGTCGGCGGCGATGGCGTCGAGGGCATGGCCGGTCGTCAGTCCGACGCCGGCAAGGAAATAGCCACGGCGCCGGGCGGCGGTCGACTGGCTCCAGATCAGCCGGCTGCGGGACACGAGGCCGGCCTTAAGTATCTGCTGCACCTGCGCGTCCTGGCGCTGCAGCCTGCGGTGCCACAGCGAGGATTGAAGGATATCGTCGAGCGCGGCCTCGATCCCGTCGTCAGGGATGTCGTTCTCGCCGATGAGGCTGAGGATCGCCGTGTCGAGCGTCGCGACATGACGTTCCCAGTCCGCGAGGGCGCGGTCGCGGTCTTCGGGCTTTTCATTCGCGACCTCGGGGAAAGTCCAGGCGGCGGCGTTGTTGACGACATATTCGACAAGCTGGTTGAGGTCTCCGCCGATGCGCGCGCGCATCCGCGTCAAGAGGACCACGACCAGCCGCACGAGGCCACTTTCCATCTCGCGCGCCCCAAGATCGGTGATGAGCGCTTCCCAGTTGCGCCGCTTCTTGGCGACGTCGTCGAACATGGGGAAGAGGACGATACCCTCGACATCGACATAGGCGCGGCCGGCACGGCCGATGACGTTCTTGAATTCGCTGATTCGATCCGCTCGCCGGCGCGGTGAAGGGAATACATAACAACAGCCGTGGCCGACAGATTGAGGCCCTGCGCCAATGTCGGTGAGGAGATGGTGACCTTGAGGACGTTCTCGCGCAGCAGGCGTTCGACCTCTTTGCGATAGGCCGTCGGCAATACCCCGTGGTGCAGGGCGACACCAAGGCGGAGGCATTTCAGGATGGCGCTGTCGACGCCCAGCCATTCTTCACCCAGAGCGATCGCGGTGTTCAGAACGATTGGATCGGCCTCGAGCAATGTGCGCAGGGCACCGCGCTCGTGCAGGTCGACAATAACATCAGCGAACGGCTCGACGCTGCGTCGCACGGGGCAGAAGATCAAGACGGTCTGTCCGTCATCGACAAGCCGCCAGGCGGTCGCGAGGCAGAGTTCGCGCTGGTCGTCGGGAAATAGGCGGAGGCGGCGGCGCTTCGGCGGAATCCAGTTGGGCGGGGCAGCACCGGTGAGGAAACGCTGAACCCACGGCCGCTCGTCGCCGACCCGCAGATTGAGCCGCGCGCTCGGTGACGTCCACACTACTTCACCGAAGCGCAGCCGGGTCGGTCGCCAGTCGTTTTTGATCAGCCCACCCGGGTGATCGCGGCGCAGCCAGGCGGCAAAGTCGTCGAGTTGGTTGCCGTCGGGCAGGATCGCCGAGAGACAGACGATCCGCCGCTCCTGTGCATCCGGACGGCGAAGGAGTCGCTGGATCTGCACCTCGTAGCGAACTTCACGCTCGTTGAGGCCGATCATATGCCCTTCGTCGAAGACCAGCAGTCCGACATCGTCGAGAAGCGACGGATCATTGCGAAGCGCGAAGTCGAGCTTCTCGGGAGTAGCGACGACTATGTCTCGCTCGCGGATCGCGTCTTCGTCGAAGCCGCTGACGCCGATGCTGCCATAGAGGGCCGAGATGGTCTTGCCGAGCGGCCCAAACGTCCTTTGCAGCGTTGTTTCGGTCTGCGCCGACAAGGCGCGTAGCGGGGTGATGAACACCACTCGTTTGCCGCCGGCGAGGCAGCGGAGAATGCAAAGTTCGGCGATGCGCGTCTTGCCGGCGCTCGTCGGCAGCGACACCACCAAGTCGTCGGACTGGTCGACGGCGCGGGCCGCCGCCTCCGCCTGCGACGGCCAGAGGTCGATCTCCGCTTTCGTTCGACGTTGCAGCAGCGCGATGAACAACTCGCGCAGGCGCGCCCAGTCGGCAGCCAGTCCACCGGCGGGCTGAAGCGGGAGCCTCTCATGGAAGGTGCTCGACCAAAGGTCCGACAGGAGGTGGATCGCGACGCGATGCGCCCACCACTGCGGCAGCATGTTCATCTCGCTGCAGATCGCGAGGTTGACGCGGAGCCGTTCCAGCGCCTGCTCGACAAGCGGCTGCTCGCCGCGTTCGAGGGCGAGCAAGAAGAGCGACATGAAGCCATGAAGGCGTCGGTCAGCGCTATATCGAGCCCGTCGAAGAGGAAGTCGTTGCCATCCTCGGGCGGGGCGACGACGGCTTCGGCCTCATCGAGCTGGGCCTGGATGCCAGCGGCGATCCGTGCGTCGCTACCCTGGCCGGAGGCCCGATAGTCGAGAACGCTGGAGCGGATAGCGCCGAAATTGCGGCGCATCAACTGCGCGAGGGTACGCTCGACGGGGGAAAAGTTCTCGTCGGCCTCGACGATTGCGAGGAGGGAATAGGCGCGCGCCGAAAGGTGGGCGAGATGGTAGGCGGCTGCGGCCATGACGAAATGGAAGTCGCGATCGGCCTCTTGGCGGTTGCCTTTGGCCATCACCGCCTCGAGGGCCGTGGCTGCCTGCTCGAATGCCGTGCGCGCTTGGGCTGCATCGCCACCAAGCTCGCGAAGGCGCAGGCCGAGCCCTAGCAATGCATAGGCGTAGGAATGCAGATCGTAGCTGAGCTGGGGCGCAAAGGCCGGCGCGTCGGGTGGAAGTGCGCCGTCGCGCCAGATGATCGCGCGGGCCTGACCGCGGGCGATCAGCCGGCCGCGAAAACCTGCGGTCGCGGCTTCTGCGATATCGGCCGCGATGGCTTCAGGGGTTGTTGGCATCGGCGATCACTCGATCATAAACCGCGCCGATGAAGGCAGCATGTCCTTCCACGCGGAGCCCGATGCCCCATTGGTTGATGGGTCCAGGATAGGCCTGAAGGGAGGCGGTCAGCAGCGCATCGGGCGCGTTCCCGGAGAACGTGAAAAGCAGATGCCGGATGTTCTGTGGCGGGATGCCGTGCTTGAGCAGCGCGTCGTCTATGGCGTCGGCCAGGGGCAGGTTGTCGAGTTCGAGCAGCCGCGCCGAGATGAAGGAGAGCGCGTGCGCCGATGGTAGGCCGCCATCCTTGTCGAGTCCTGAGCGCGCATCGGTGAGCACCTGGGCAGTGAGTGCAGCGCGGCTCTTCGCATCTGTCTTCAGGAAATGAAGGCGCTGCGACTGAGCGTCCTGCAGGATTCCAATCACGTCGTCGCCGCGCATCGCCATGTTGCGGTGGTCCTTCCATCGCAGCCGCTTGATCGGCGTGCGGTAGCCGCCACTGTGCGTCGATCCACTCGGTCGCATAGATCTCGCCGAGATCGCCCGAGCGGATCGCCTTGGTGGTCGGGAGTTTGCCTTCGATCAGCGCCGCCGTCGCGGGCTTGCCGAGCCGGGCGAGAGCGCGCGCCACCTGTTCTTCCGACGCGTAGTGCGCGGGGACGATGGCAGCCGTCGCCTGGATGCCGGTCGCGAGGTTCGCAGCCTGCCCGGTCATCACTCTGCGATGGTGAGTTCCCACTGGCCCGTCGACCGCCACGCACCAGTCATTGAACTGCGCCACCCTCGTTCCTCCCGGTCATTGAGGAAAGAGATCGCGGACGCGGATGAACGGCGCGCCGGTTTCGGCGGCGCGGCGGATTTTGCGTTCGAGAACTTGGGTGAGCGGAATCTCGCGGTCGAGCATCTCGTAGAGGTCAAGGCCGTCC
>Ga0209624_10001368_pt1 | contig 19259 bp, 13 predicted proteins | sample JacPinW_OM2H0_O1_FD_188565 | JGI IMG/M metagenome (GOLD analysis project Ga0209624, IMG submission 188565) | Forest soil microbial communities from Algoma, Ontario, Canada - Jack Pine, Ontario site 1_JW_OM2H0_O1 (SPAdes) (version 2) | ecosystem: Environmental > Terrestrial > Soil > Boreal...
GAGAACGAAACCCTGGTCCAGGGCGCGCTCGAAACCCTGATGAAAGGGCGCTCGACGCTGGTGATCGCCCACCGGCTGGCGACGATCGTCAACGCGGACCGGATATTTGTCATCGAGGCGGGGCGCCTGGTCGAGGAGGGCTCGCACGCCTCGCTGATGGCTGCTAACGGCCTTTACGCGCGGCTGGCGCGCCTGCAATTCGAGACCGGCGCGGCGGCGCTGACGGCCGTGGAGGCGGCGCAGTAGGGGACGCGCCGCATGGGCGAGGCGACTATCTTCGGGGTTTTGCACGCTGGACCTCGCCGCCGCGGTTTTGGCGCCGATCGAGCCTTTTCAAGGGGTTGGGCGCCAGAATCTGTCATAACACGAGAGTCGTTCCTGCTCTAAGGCCGGAGTTCCCGTCGCGCGTCGCACATGAGAAGCGCAAGCCGGGTCTATCGGCCTTTCTGAAAAACAATACCAGGAGCCAGCCGGCTTGGCAAGAAATTGTCGATTTTTCTCAATCGAGCGTCCCGGTCCTCGACCGGGCGTTCGCTGCCCCTCGGGAAAGCTGCCTCGCACTGATGACGACCTTCCAGAAATCGACGAAGATTTTTAGGCGGCGACCTCTGGGTTGAATAACCTGCACTGTATTTCCGAGTGCCATCGGAAACTCATCGGCGCCCGCTTGACCGCCGTTCCACAAAGCGCTCAACGCGTCACTTCAGCAGCACATAGATGTTCACTTGCAGCGTCGGGTCATCCGGATCCTTCACGTCGTTCGCATATTCTTCGACGAAGGTGTCCTGCGCGTCGATTCCCTTGTCGTCGAGATAGGCCGTAATGGCGTCATAGGTGGCGTCAATGTCGCCGTAAGCGCCCTGATGCTCGAAGCGCATTGCTTTGCCGCTCGGCGTTTGTCCGATCTTGACCGTGTCAGAGAGGCTCGATTTGTCTTCGGGGGTCGCGGTAAGCGGATATCCCGCGTGATACTTGAAACCGGTGTCGTCGGATTCGACGAAAACGGCGATCGGTCGGCCGGCTGGCGTCAAGTTCGCCTTGTCCATGTCGCGCTTCACGAGGCTGAGCGAACCAAGAATCGAGCTGTAGATTTCGTCCTTGTCCGCTTTGCCTTCGATATAGGCGAACGGCCGCGGCGGAAGATCGACGGCTTCGCCGGTCGACCCTTCGCCAGACGGCGTCGATTCGGCGGGCGGCGCCGCGCCCGGAGCGGCGGGCGCGGGATTCGTGGCGGAAGGGGCTTCGGGCTTAGCCGGCGCAGGCGATGGAGCCGCCGGCGCTTGAGCTGCAGGCGGCGCTGCGGGCGTTGGGGCGGCCGGCGTGGGGGCTGAGGGCGATGTGGCGGGCGCCTGTTGAGCAACGCCCGCGTGAGGCGCCACAGCGGCCGCAAGAGCAAAAACGCCTGCGACGAAGAAACGGATCAGACCGGATGACATATCGGCTCAGTCCTCTGGCGCGCGGGCGATTGGAGTTCGGCAGTTTAGAGCCACAACGCCGTCATAGGGAAGAGCGCGCCCGTCTCGAGGCGTCAGGCGGGCTCGGGCCTCGTCCAGCGCAGCACCGGCTGACGGGCGGCGCGCGTCTCGTCGAGCCGCCGGCGGGGCGCGTGGACCGGCGCCGACTGGAACCGTTCGCGCTCGCCCGCTTTCGCGACGATGGCGAGATCGCGCAAGGTCATGATGAACAGATCGAGGCTCGCCTTCGATTCGGACTCCGTCGGCTCGATCAACATTGCGCCGTGCACAATGAGCGGGAAATAGACCGTCATCGGGTGGTAGCCCTCGTCGATCATCGCCTTGGCGAAGTCGAGCGTCGTAAGACCAGTGTCCTTCAGCCAGCGGTCGTCGAACAGAGCCTCGTGCATGCAGGGCCGGTCGCCGAACGGCGCGCTCATCACATCGTTGAGCGAAGCGCGTATGTAATTGGCGGACAGCACGGCGTCCTCCGACGCTTGCCGCAGCCCGTCGGAGCCATATGAGAGAATGAAAGCGAGCGCGCGCACGAACATTCCCGTCTGCCCGTGGAACGCGCACATGCGCCCGAACGATTCGCTGCCTTCCGCGTGCTCGACCAGGCGAAGCACTGGGCCTTCGCGCTTAACAAACGGAACCGGCGCATAAGGCGCAAGCCGCGACGACAATACGACCGGACCCGCGCCCGGGCCGCCGCCGCCATGCGGGGTCGAGAATGTCTTGTGCAGGTTGATATGCATGGCGTCGACGCCGAGATCGCCGGGACGCGTCTTGCCGACGACGGCGTTGAAGTTCGCGCCGTCACAGTAGAAATACGCCCCCGCCTCGTGAACCGCGTGGGCGATGGCGACGATCTCGCGCTCGAACAATCCACAGGTGTTGGGATTAGTCAGCATGATCGCGGCAACGTCAGGCGCGAGCGCGCTCCACACCGCATCGACGCCAACGACGCCATCATCGCCCGCCGGTATGGACCGTACCGAATAGCCGATCAGAGCGGCGGTTGCGGGATTTGTTCCGTGCGCAGAATCGGGCACCAGCACAACCCGCCGCGTCTCTCCCTCTCCCCGCGCCTCGATCGCGGCTTTGATCGCCATCATGCCGCAGAGTTCGCCATGCGCGCCAGCTTTCGGCGACATCGCAATCGCGTCCATGCCGGTCATCGTCAGCAAGGCGTTGGACAGCGTTTCAATAATTTCGAGCGCCCCTTGAGCCGTCGAGACCGGCTGCAGAGGATGGACGTCGGCGAATCCCGGCAAGCGGGCCATTTTTTCGTTGAGGCGGGGATTGTGCTTCATCGTGCAGGAACCCAACGGATAGAGCCCGGCGTCGATGGAGTAGTTGTTGCGCGACAAGCGCACGTAATGCCGGATCGCCTCCGGCTCGGTGAGGCCAGGCAATTCGATCGCGCCTTGGCGCGCGTGCGTTCCTAGTTTCGACTCGAATGCCGGCGGCTCATCGATGTCGACGCCCGTCGCATCGAAGCGGCCGCTCTCGAAGATGAGCGCCTCTTCCATGTTCAAGCCGCGGTTGCCGGTGAAGGTCCCCCCCGTTGGCGCGGCTGCGGTTTCGGGGCGAGTCGGGCGGCCTTGGACGTTCATGACAGGCTCTCTCTTAAAGCGGGCTTTATCGCAGGCAATCGGCCAGCGCCTGCGCATAGGCCGCGCGGTCGTCCTCGGTATTCGTCTCTGTGCTCGCCACGATGGTGCAATCGTCGAGCCCGGACCCGGGCAGGAGCCGCGAGACCGGCAATCCGCCGATCACTCCCCGCGCAGCCAACGCCTCGATCAGTTCGTCCGCCGGCCATGGGGTGCGCACGACGAACTCGTTGAAGAAATGCGTGTTGATGATCTCGACTCCCGGAATCGCGGACAACCGGTCGGCGAGTTGCACCGCGTTGGCGTGATTGACTTTTGCCAGGCGCTCAAGCCCCACGGCGCCGAGCAGGGTAAGGTGGATCGAGAACGCGAGCGCGCAGAGGCCCGAGTTGGTGCAGATGTTGCTCGTCGCCTTCTCCCGACGGATATGCTGCTCGCGAGTGGAGAGCGTGAGAACGAAGCTGCGCCGTCCCTCTGCGTCCACCGTCTCGCCGGCGAGACGCCCCGGCATCTGGCGCACGTTCTTGGCACGCGTCGCGAACAGTCCCACGTAAGGGCCGCCGAAATTAAGTGCATTGCCAAGCCCCTGCCCCTCTCCGACCGCGATGTCGGCGTTCATTTCGCCCGGCGAGCGCACGGCGGCGAGGGCCACCGGATCGGTGAAGACGGCGATCAACAAAGCGCCCCGCGCGTGCGCCGCGGCGGCGATCGGCGTCAGGTCGCGCGGATTGCCGAAAAAGTCGGGCGACTGGACAATAACGCAGCCCGTCTCATCGTCGATCGCCGCGGCGATGTCCTCGCTCGCCTTCAGGTCCGGGGCCAAGCGGACGATTTTGTCGCCGGCCATATCCGCCAATGTCGCGCAAACGTCGGCATATTGCGGATGTAGCCCACCGGAGATCACCGAGCGATTGCGTCGCGTGAGCCGATGGGCCATCAGCATCGCCTCACCGCAGGCCGTCGAGCCATCGTACATCGAGGCGTTCGCGACTTCCATTCCGGTCAGGGCGGCGACCTGGGTCTGGAATTCTAACAGGACCTGCAGCGTGCCTTGCGCGATTTCCGGCTGATAGGGCGTGTAACTGGTCAGGAATTCGGATCGCTGGATAAGATGATCGACGGTCGCTGGAATGTGCCGCCGATAGGCGCCTGACCCAAGAAAAAACGGAACCGATCCAGCGGCGACGCTGCGACCCGCGATCGCACTCATCGCCCGCTCGACCGCCATCTCGCTCTTCGCCAGCGGCATATCGAGGAGACCCTGGATCCGCTTGTCGGCAGGAATGTCGGCGAACAGAGCTTCGACGTTCGGAACGCCGATGCGGCTCAGCATGGCCTCGCGTTCGCTCGCGTCGAGCGGAAGGTAGCGCATCGCTCAGGCCAAAGTCTTGAGAAAGCCGGCATAAGCCGTTTCGTCCATCAGGTCGGTCAATTCGTTTGGGTCGGCGAGCTTGATGCGAAAGAGCCAGCCGCGCCCAAGCGCATCCTCATTGATGAGACCCGGCGTCGATTCGACTTCGGAATTGACGGCGATGACTTCACCCGAGATCGGCGCGAACACATCGCTCGCCGCCTTCACGCTCTCAACCACGGCGGCGGGATCGCCCTTCTTCAGCGCCTTGCCGACCGGCGGTGTCTCAGCAAAGACAACGTCGCCTAACTGTTGCTGCGCGTAGTCGCTGATGCCCACGACGCCTTCGCCGCCCTCGACGCGCACGTATTCGTGGTCCTTGCTGTAGCGGGTCTCCGTCATCATGCGACTCCTTGGCTCAACCGCGGTAATAGGCGTGGGGATGGAAAGGCAGTGTGACAACGCGCGCGCTCAGGGGCTTGCCGCGCACGATGAGACCGATCGGCGTCTCGACCGCGGCATGGGCGCGTTCGACGAAGCCCATCGCGATCGGCCCGTTGACGCTTGGCCCGAATCCGCCGGACGTGACAATTCCGATCGGCGCGCCCTCTGCTGAAACAATCTCCGTTCCCTCGCGCGCCGGCGCGCGTCCGGCTGGCCGAACGCCGACACGCTGACGATTGGGACCGTGCGCCAGCGCGCCCTGAATGCGCTTTGCGCCAGGAAAACCGCCTTCGACGCGCCGTCGCTTCTGAATGGACCACGCGAGAGCGGCCTCGATCGGGTCCACGGTTTCGTCGAGCTCATGCCCGTAGAGGCAGAGGCCGGCCTCAAGCCGCAGCGAATCCCGCGCGCCGAGGCCGATCGGCGCGACGTCGGGTTGGCTGAGGAGCATGCGGGCGAACCCTTCCGCCTCGGTTGAAGCGACCGAAATCTCATACCCGTCTTCGCCGGTATATCCCGAGCGCGAGATAAAGGTCTCGACCCCCGCGAGTCGCCCCGGTCGCGCGCTCATGAAGGCCATCGTCTCGATCCCCTCGCCAGGGGCGAGACCCGCCAAAGTCGTGGCCGCCAAGGGACCCTGCAGCGCGATCAGCGCCAATTCCGCTAACGGCGTCAGCCGGACGGCCGGGGGCATTTGCTGGCGGATGAGGGCGAAGTCGACTTCCTTTCGCGAGGCGTTGACGACAAGCCGCAGCGCGCCGTTGGCCCCCGGCGGCCGCGTGACCATGAGGTCATCGACGATTCCCCCATTTTCGTTGAGGAGCTGGGTGTAGCGCTGACGGCCCGGCGCGAGGTTGAGGAGATCGGCGGGGCAGAGCGATTCGAGAAAGCCCGCGACCGTCTCATGTCCTGCGCCCTCGATCAGCGCCTGACCCATATGCGAAACGTCGAACAGCCCAGCAGCTTTGCGGGTATGGAGGTGCTCGGCGAGAACCCCGGCAGGATATTGTATGGGCATGTCGTAGCCCGCGAACGGCGCCATGCGTGCGCCGAGTTCGACGTGCAGAGCGTGAAGCGGCGTCGTCTGGATCGAGGCTTCGGTCATGGGCCCGCCGGTCGTACAGAAGCGCCCGCAGTAACGCCGGCCGCATGATCGCGGTTTTAGCGCTCGCGGACGCCCCCTCTGTCCCATGACCTGAGAGATTTCCCGCTCTTCGCGGTTACCCCGTCGGTGGGCGGACGCCTTCACCGGCGAGCGCCTCTTTCCAGAGCGTCATCACTTGCGCGGTCCCTGAGGCCTGAGCGTTTCCGGGGCGGTTGCGCCGTCGGCGCCGGCGAGAAACGCCGGACTCTTCCGCGAAGTGTCTTCGACTGACGTGCCGAGGTAGCCTGACGGGCCGCGCGTTGTCAACGCAACATGCGGTCGGCCCAGCAGGGGTCGGCCCTTCGGCGAAGACGTGGGTCTCGACGCCGCGGCAGGTATGCGGTTTTGCCCGCGACTCAATGATTCCAGCGTCTTAAGCGCATTTTTCTGTCACTCGATTCGATTGCGTCCAAGCCGGCCGCCGCGTCCGCGCGCGCCGCGAAGATTTGGCGCGCGACGATCGAGATCCGGCAGATCGACAGATAGCAGTGGAATTTAAATTCTGTCTTATAAATATTAATTCATAATATATATTTAATCGTAGGCTGAAATAGAATTTATGAAGTGAGTTACATAAAGTATATCTTATCAAATGATTTGTGCTAGTTCTGCAACACTAAAGAAATAGTGGCGTTCGTTTGGCGACTTATTGCCAAATCTTAGTTGAGGGCCGGCAGAATAAGCGTATGGTCAACTGCGCGAGGGGGCGATTCCCGATCGCGGCCGGGTCCGACGACTTGCTGGGGCAAGGCGCCAAGATGCCGGACCAATTGGCGGTCAGGCGAAAACCGGCCCGACGCCTACAACGTTGAACTGGAGGTCACATATGACGCTCATTAAGAGCATTCTGCTGGGGTCGGCGGCGGGGCTCGTCGCCGTCGCCAGCGCCCAGGCGGCTGATCTTCCGACCAGGAAGGCGGCGCCGGTCGAGTATGTTAGAGTTTGTAACGTCGGCGGCATCACCGGCTGGACGATGCCGGGCTCCGACACCTGCGTGAAGATCAGCGGCTTCATGACTGCGCACTTCATCGCCGGCAATGCCTCCAACCAGTTCAACTCCGCTTCATCGAACGCGGCGCTGGTTCCAATCGCGGCGGCGCTGGGCTCTCCGAACCCTGGTCATCTCTCTCAGGTCCTCATGGTTGAAGGCGGCAATGTGCCGGCGACAATCTTCAACGGCATCACCGGCAAGCCGCTCGGCGTCACGCTGCCGAACCAGCAGAATGGGCAGTTCAATCGCGACGAGGCTGGCTGGAACATCCGCGCCAATCTCGGCTTTGATTTCGCGTCGAACACCGCATATGGCCCGTTGATTGGCCATATGGATATCAATTCGGACCTCGGTAGCGGCCTCGACAGTCCCCGGGGCGCCTTCACCTATGTCAATACTGGGTATGTGACCTGGGCGGGCATCACGGCTGGTAAGGCGCAGTCGTTCTACTCGTTCATCGGCGGCGGCGACAACTGGAACAACTTTTTCTCGCCCGATCAGAAGGGCTTCAACGAACCGCTCCTGCTCGCCTACACGGCTTCGTTTGGCGGCGGCTTTACGGCGACGATCGCTGCACAAAGCCAAGGCGCGAACGGCGAATCCGGCGGCGGCACGAACCTGACCGGCGGTTATGGCGGCCTGCAAAACATGGGCACTGGGATCTTCTCTCCAGGCGGTGTTCCCGGTCCTACGACGTTTGGCGGTCAACGTTGGCCGGACATCGTTGGCGCGTTGCATGTCAAGCAGGGGTGGGGCGAGGCCCAGGTTTCCGGCGTGATCCACAACGTCAACGTGCAAGATGAGGAGTTCAACGGCACGGCCACCTGCGGGATTACCGGCGTCGCCGCCTGTGCCGCGGGCGAGGGCAGGGTCGGCTGGGGCATCGACGCCGGCATCAAGGTCAACCTGCAGCAGGCGTGGAGTGGGATATTCGCCTCCGGCGACGACATATTGTTCACCGGCTCCTTCACCCGGAACGCAACTTGGTATTCGGGTCTGCCGGACGCAATGAATGGTGAGAATGGGCAGGTCAACGGAAATGGCCAGCCGATGTTCTTGGCCGATGCTTACTTCAATCCGCTGACCAATGCGTGGTCGACCCCGACCGCCTGGTCCGTTAGCGGCTTGCTCGAGCACCACTGGACGCCGACCATCTATACCGATCTCGAAGGCTCGGTCGGCGGAATCCGCTGGAGCGGCATGAACGGCAGTGTGGGTGGCGTCGGCACCGGCGTGCTCTCGCCCAGCGCCTTCACTTGGCTCGTTGGCGCGGATATCGGCTGGAACCCGGTCACCAACCTCAACTTCGACCTCGAGTTAATGTATCAGGCCGTCAGCCAGGAACGACCCAACGCGCTTGTCGGGACGGTCTTCAACACCGGCGCGTTCATTCCGGGGCAGTGGGAAGGCGACAGCAACGGTTTCCAGGGCCGTCTCCGCATCACCCGTTACTTCTGACCGCATCCCGATCGGTTGAAACTGACAACCCCGGAGCGAGAGCTCCGGGGTTTTTTGCAGGCGCCGCTTTGATTTCGGCGTGAGGATCCTGGCTTCGCTACCCCTCTGGGCTTCTGCGGACACGGGCGGGACGGCGGTCAAGTTCGGCGCGAGAAGCCCTTGGCCCGTCCGGGCCGAATCGTCGAAGCGCTTTTCGAGAAAAGCCCGGTCTTACTTTTTTGCAAGCGCGCCTGGCTGTCCCCGCGGTTGGCTATCGTCGCTGAGCCGCCCGCCCGTGGGATCCGCCCCGTCCCTCAAGCCTCGGGCGCGCAAGCCCCGGGAAGTCCCGGTTGCGCGGGGGGCGAGGTCAGAGCGCGCGCCACGTTTATTGAGGCCGAGTCGAAAGCTCTGAGTGATCCGCGTTCAATTTGAAGCCAACCGACCTGACAGAGACGATCACGCGCCAATTGCCGGTCGGGTCGAGCTTGCGGCGCAAATTGCCGATCTGCACGTCGACGATGTTGGTGTATGCCGGGGGCTGGAAATTCCAGACGTCCTCGAGCAGCATCGCTCGAGTGACGGTTTGGCCGGGACGGCGCATAAAGTATTCGAGCAGCTTGAATTCCCTCGGAACCAGGTCGACCAGCCTGCCTTCGTACCTGACTGTTCGGTCGATCAAGTCCATTTCCAAATCGCCCACCCTGAGCCGGATGACGCCCAGTTCGCCGCCTCGGCGCAAGAGGGCCTCGACCCGCGCCGTCAGCTCGCGAACATCGAATGGTTTGACCAAATAGTCGTCGCAGCCGGCTTTCAATCCCGCGATTCGTTCATCGACGGAGGTGAGCCCGCTAATGGCCAGGGCGGGCGTCCACTTTCCTTCGCCGCGCAAAGTCTCAACGATCGAAAGCCCGTTCTCACCATCCAAGAGTCGATCGATGACCACGACAGCCACGTCGTCCGAACGAGCCGCCCGTAGCCCCTCGGTCAACGTCTCCGCAACCTGGACCGTATGACCGCCAGCGTCCAGGTCTAGGCGGATTTCCTCCGCGAGTTCGCGGTCGTTCTCGATGACGAGTACGAGGCTGCCGCCGCCCGGCTTGGGCTCTTCCTCTCTGTATACGTCAAAGTCTACTGAAGACGAACGACGACCATTCATCGTTTTTACGCCGATGTCTTCTTCGTGTTCACTTACACGTCTACCATGGCGCCATTGATATACGCTGTCTGCTTTCACGATTTCTCACCGAGTAGAAGTTGGTAAGTTGGAGATTCCCCGCGGGTCGGTTTCAGTGCCGAGCGCGGAAGTTATCACGTCATCGCCGAACGCCAATCACACATTTCCGTGAGCAGACAGACACAAATTCGTGAATATATGGACACAAACGCGTGATCTGACAGGCAGAGAAGCAACTATACCCTGGTCAGTTTGCTGCCAAAGTCTCAATCTATTAAAAAATGCATCATAAATACTTATTTATAATAATCGGATGCTGAGCTTTCCCACCGTCACACCGGCGCGCCATCCGCCCGTCCACACCCCGCCGGCGAGGTGGATCCGCGTCGCGCCGCCATGTCCGACCGTCGGGCGCAGACCATCGCGCCGCGTTGGATACCCGCCGGTCAGTCCGGCGGACGGAGACTTTCGCCGGCGCCTCGGCCCGTCAGAGGCGGTTGCGCGCAGATGATTCGCGAGCGTTGTCCCCCCTTCGTCGTTTGGCGAATCAGGCCGGACCACGGTCGAATCTTGACGATCTGTTTAAAGGCGATGGGTCTTCGCGCAGGCCCATCGCTCTGGGGCGCCGACCGCCTGCGACGCTCGCCGATTGAGGTCTGGAGCTCGGAATCTTTTGCAGAAGTTGTTGATAAGCTTGGGATAATTGATTGCGGCCGGTTTGCGGCGAAATCGAGTGACAATTATGCAACATGGTCCGGGAAACGGCGTCTGAACCCCAGTTTATGAAGAAAGTTTATTGTGTCGAAATTTAGAGAAGCTATGGTGTCCCAGGTGAGCGGGAAATTCCCGATCGCGGAGGGTCGGCGGCTTTTGCAGGGGCAAGCGCCACGATCAGGAAGTCAAACGGGACGAGGGGGCTAATCGCCTTCGGTACATTCGGTCCGCAAGCGGGCCGCGGAAATCGAAGGCGAGAAGAGAACCGACGCCCAATACGTAACTGGAGGTCGAAAAATGACGCTCATCAAGAGCCTTCTGCTCGGTTCCGCGGCCGGCATCGTCGCCGTCGCCACCGCCCAGGCGGCCGATCTTCCGACCAGGAAGGCGGCGCCGGTCGAGTATGTTAGAGTTTGTAACGTCGGCGGCATCACCGGTTGGACCCTGCCGGGCTCCGACACCTGCGTGAAGTTCAGCGGTTATATGACCGCGCACTTCATCGGCGGCAATATCGCGAACCAGTACAATTCCGCGTCTGCGCAGGTGGCTACCGGCGCCCTGTATCCAGGCCTCGCGGCCGGGCTCGGCGACCCAAACGGCGGCCACCTCTCTCAGATCCTTATGGTTCAGGGCGGTGATTCGCAGACCACAGCGGCCCCTGGAGTGCCGTTCTCGGGACCCGCGGGGCTGAATGTCGTCAATGGCACGGCGGTCCCGATCACTGTGGGCGGCGCCGTCTTTGCTCCGGGAGCGGTTATCGTTCCGAACGGTCTCGCCGCCGCGAAGAATTCGATTTTCAATCGCAATGCAATCGGCTGGAACATCCGCGCCAACTTCGGCTTTGATCTGGCGTCCAATACCGCTTACGGCCCGTTGATCGGTCACTTTGATCTCAACTCGGACCTCGGCAACGGCTTGGACAGCCCCAATGGCTCGTTTACTTATGTCAACACGGGCTATGTGACCTGGGCGGGCATCACGGCCGGTAAGGCGCAGTCGTTCTTCTCGTTCATCGGTGGCGGCGACAACTGGAACAACTTCTTCTCGCCCGATCAGAAGGGCTTCAACGAACCGAACCTGATCGCCTACACCGCATCGTTCGGCGGCGGGTTCACGGCGACGCTCGCCGCACAAAGCCAAGGCACCGTCGGCGCCTCCGGCGGCGGCACCAATATGACCGGCGGTTACAACGCGGGCGCCGGCGATAGCCCAGGCGTTGTCGGTCCCACAACCTTTGGCGGTCAGCGTTGGCCCGACATCGTCGGCGCGCTGCATGTCAAGCAGGGCTGGGGCGAGGCCCAGGTTTCCGGCGTGATCCACAACGTCAATGTGCGCGACTATAACTACTTCCAGACCGCCAGCTGCGGGGTCACCGGCCTCGCCACCTGCGAAGCGCAGCAGGGCAAGGTCGGCTGGGGTATCGATGCGGGCATTAAATACAACCTGACCGGTTGGGGTTTCTTTGCCGCAGGCGACGACGTAATTCTCACCGGTGCCTACACTCGGAACGCAGCGTGGTATTCGGGTATCCCGGACGCCATGAACGGTGAGAACGGGCAGACCAATGGAAACGGTCAGCCGATGATCATCGCCGACTCATACTTCAACCCGCTGACCAACTCGTGGTCGACCCCGACCGCCTGGTCCGTCTCCGGGTTGCTGGAGCATCACTGGACGCCGACTTTCTACACCGATCTCGAAGCCTCGGTCGGCCAACTCCTGTGGAGCGGCATGGGCGGCGGGGTGTTCATACCCGGCGTCGGGTCCATCGGCACCGGCGTCCTCTCGCCCCATACCACCACTTGGCTCATCGGTGCGGACGTTGGCTGGAACCCGGTCACCAACCTCAATTTCGACCTCGAGTTGATGTATCAGCATACGACCCAGAATCAGCCGAGCGCCCTTATCGGGACGGTGTTGAACACCGGCGCGTTCATCCCGGGACAGTGGCAAGGCGTCAGCGCTGGCTTCGAAGGCCGTCTCCGCATCACCCGTTACTTCTGATCGCAGCCCGATCAGTTGAAACTGACAGCCCCGGAGCGAAAGCTCCGGGGTTTTTCGTTGGGCTTTGCGATGGGAGCCGAGGCTGAGCGCCCCGTCCGCTCACATTAAAGCTTGCGCCTGCACGCGCCGCGACCGATGATTGCGTTTGGCCCGCGCTTATGCGCGAGAGCGGGAGCCGGCGGACGCGAGGCTAAACCGACCCGCCCTCTTCCATTCACGCCGATCCGTCCTGGTTGAACCGCGCGGGCGCCGCCACGACGAGATCTGCGGCGCGGGCGTGGGACTTGGGTCGGCTTTAGGCGATGATGCGGCAATACGAATTGGTGGAGCGGGTCCGCCGCTACAATCCTCACGCCAATGAGGATTTGCTGAATCGCGCCTATGTGTTCGCGATGAAGGCGCACGGCAGCCAGAAGCGGGCGTCCGGCGATCCCTATTTCTCCCATCCGCTCGAAGTGGCGGCCATCCTGACCGAGCTCAAGGTCGACGACGCCACCATCGCGGCGGCGATGCTGCACGACACGATCGAAGATACGACCGTCACCCGCGACCAAGTCGACAAGGCGTTCGGCGATGAGATCGGCGGGCTGGTCGACGGCCTGACCAAGCTCGGCAGGCTCGACTTCGTCACCAAGCACGCCGAGCAGGCGGAGAATTTCCGTAAACTCCTGCTCGCCATAGCCGACGACGCCCGCGTGCTCCTGGTCAAGCTCGCCGACCGTCTGCACAACATGCGCACCCTCCAGTTTATGCCGGAAGACAAGCGCGCCCGCATCGCCGAGGACACGCTCGACATCTATGCCCCGCTCGCCGGCCGCATGGGCATGCAGAGCATGCGCAACGAGCTCGAAGACCTCGCCTTTCGTTGCCTCATGCCGGACGCCTACAAGCTCATCGTCACGCGTCTTGAAGCCATGAAGTCCAGGAACGGCGCGATCATTGCGCGCATCGCGGCAGAGCTCACCGACCAATTCGCTCGTCGCGGGATCAAAGTCGAAGTGAAGGGCCGTCAGAAGCAGCCCTATTCCGTCTGGGGCAAGATGGAGCGCCGCTCAATCGCGTTCGAGCAATTGTCCGATATCTACGGCTTTCGCATCCTGGTCGACACTGTCGCCGACTGTTACGCTGCGGTCGGCGTCGCACATACGACTTGGCCGAGCGTTCCGGGACGCTTCAAGGACTATATCTCGACGCCGAAGCAGAACGACTACCGCTCGATCCACACCACGGTCATCGGGCCCGGCAGCCAGCGAGTGGAACTGCAGATTCGTACTCATGAGATGCACGAAGTGGCCGAATACGGGATCGCCGCGCATGCCGTCTATAAAGATTTGGGGCTGAGCGCCGACGCGCCGGCGGTGAGCGAGAGCCGAGCGTACCGGGGTTTGAGGCAGACGATCGAGGCGCTGGCGAGCGACGATTCGGAAAAATTTCTCGAGCACACCAAGCTCGAGCTGTTTCACGACCAGGTGTTCTGCTTCACTCCTAAGGGGCGGTTGATCGCGCTGCCGCGTGGCGCAACGGCGATCGACTTCGCCTACGCGGTCCATACCGACGTCGGCAATTCCGCCGTCGGCGCGAAGATCAACGGCCGTATCGCGCCGCTCATCTCGGAATTGCACAACGGCGACGAGGTGCTGATTTCGCGCGCCGAGGGCGGCGCTCCGCCGGCGGCGTGGGACAGCGTGGTGGTGACGGGGCGCGCCCGCGCGGCAATTCGCCGGGCGACGCGGGAGGCGGCGAAGGCGCAGTTCGGCGGTCTCGGACGCCAGATCGTCGAGCGCGCGTTCGAGCGCGCGGGCAAAAAGTTCACGGAAGCGAAACTCAAGGGCGCGCTGTCGCGTCTGGCTCGCGCGTCGATCGACGACGTCTTCATCGGTGTGGGGCGCGGCGAGATTTTCTCCACCGACGTTGTGCGCGCCGTGTTTCCGAACTTCAAGGACGAGCGCAGGCCTGGCCCCGCCGTTCCCTTAAACGAGAGCGGCTGGTTCGGGTTGCCGAAAGCGGCCGATCTCGTGTTCCGCGTGCCGGGCGAATCGGACGCGGGCGGCGCGCTGCCGCTGCGCGGCATCGACCTTGATACGCCGGTGAGGTTCGCGCCCAAGGGCGGAGCGGTGCCGGGCGAACGGATCGTCGGCGTTCGCGAGGAAGACGGCATCGTCGTCTACCCGATCCATTCGCCCGCGCTGGTAGAATTCGACGATCGGCCGGAGCTGTGGCTCGATGTCCGCTGGGACCTGGAGAACACGCCGGCGGCGCTCTATTCAACCCAGATCGTGGTTACGCTCTTAAACGAGCCCGGGGCGCTCGGCGTGATCGCCACAACCATCGGGGAATATGGGGCCAATATCGACTCCGTCGCGACCTCGCCCACCGGCGCCGACTTTCGACGCTTCGTCATCGATCTGCAGGTGCGCGACATCCAGCACCTCAACGCCGTCCTGTCGCAGCTGCGGGATAAGAGCGTGGTCCATAAGGTTGAGCGGCTGAGCGCATAGGGGACGCCAACGCCGCTTTACTTCGCTTATGGATCCAACATGGACGCCAACGCCATGGCCGGCCGCTGCCCGCGCTCGAAGCCGCTCGGGCTTGCGCGGCTCGAGCGGCATCGGCTGGCCGTCATGCACGAGGGTTGGCTGACCGCAGTTCGCGATCCCGCCTCCGCGGTGCATGGCGTGCTTTGGGACCTGGCCCTGCCCGACATCGCAGCGCTCGACCGCTATGAGGGCCTGTCCCAGGGCCTCTACGCCAAGCTGACGCAGGCGGTTATCGCTGAGCGTGGGGCGAAACGAGCGATTGTCTATTTCGGCGCCAATGCCGGGCCTGGCGCCCTGCGTCCGGCCTACATCACTGAGGTCCTGGCTGCGGCGCGGTCATGGCGGCTTCCGGCGGAAGGCGTCGAGGCGCTGGAGAGACTCGCGAGGCAATAGGCGCTGCGCTCTCGACACGCTGCTCGTCGCGCCCAAGTTTACGTGCGCCAATCTTTTCAATGGCTTAGCTGCGATTTTGCGCAACGTTTTTCGCCCCGTTGGTTTTGGCTTCGCAGACCTGAGCCCGGCCGCGTCATGCGCCACCCCGGCCGAACACGTTTGGCGCCAGGGATGGGCAATATGGAGCTCGCATGATCAAGTCGCCTAACGAAAAGACGCAAGCCGACGGCTTACCATTTCCGAGTCCATTTTCAGCGTTTTCAATGGCTTGCGGCACCGATCCCGAGTCATTCCCTGTTCTTAGAACATATTGCATTTCCGTCGAACCCGCGGCGTCATTGCGAGCGAAGCGAAGCAATCCAGGGGAACGAAGGGCGCCCCGCGACTCCTGGATCGCCGCGTCGCTTCGCTCCTCGGGATGACGATTCCGTCCCGACGCAGCACGCCCTAACGCCAAAGTCCCGTTTGCGCGCCGCCCCCGCAAAGTGCGAGTCGAACTTACCGACCTTTCTGAAAAACAATATCAAGTCCCGGCCGGCTTGGCAAGAAATTGTCGATTTTTCTTAGTGAGCATCCCGCACTCGAGGGCGCATTCGCTGCGCTCGGAACGCGGAGTGATTTCATCGCCCGAATCTCGCAGGAGTGAGGCGGCGATTGCTCGCGTCATAAGCGAAGGTGAAGTTGGGGGCGTCACTGCGTGGGCGCTGGAACTGCCATTCCACGGTCCGGCTAGAACCGCTGGGGTCGTTGAGGCCGATGAGAAGATCGGCGCTGGCCGCGCCGTTCTGCCGCCTAATCCGCGGCAAGCACGGCATCGGCTATCGGCCAACCGCTGAGGCGATCCGCCTCGCGGCGCGGGCGACTCACCGTTGAATCCCCTGATCGCCCCGAAGATGGTCTTGAAGGCGTTTGCGAGCTTCAAGATCGCTGACCGCCTGGCGCTGACGCTCGATGTTGCGGCCCTGAGCAGCGGCTCGATCGAGGATGTAATCGGACGACTGGATCAAGCGCGCCGATTCAAGCTCCCGCAAGAAATCGCCAGTGCTAACGAGATCGACGCGTTCGCCGACGATAGCGCGCCGGCGCTCGATGTCGGTGTCCTCGAAAAGTAGAAGCGCCCGCGCCTCAGCGTCAGAGCGGAGAAATCGTTCCAGCGCCTCGATCGCGGCTTGCTCGCCAAGTCCTCGAATCGATCGGCCTTCCTCAAGGCGGCGCTGCTGGTCGATGCCGACATCTGTCGGAATTATGCGGACCGTGTCGAGATGATCGTTGATCCATTCCACGATGCGATCGGCTCCGGGCGCGCCGCGCACCCGCGTCGCCTCGATATAGACCGCGTCGGGGATGCTGACGGAGAGGCCGGGGCGCAGCAGCACGTCAAGCGAGTCCGCCAGCACAAGCGTGAACAGCGGCGACGTGTCCGTGACGATGAGGCGATACGACTCGCTCATCGTCGCGTCCGCAAGCCTTCGCGGATCGCGGCTCGGCCGCGTTCGCGGGCGGCGACATTCGGCCCGTCCATCGGCGCGACCGGCGGCCTGAGCCCCAGCGCGCCAAGCGCGCCAAGCACCTCGACGTAGTTCTCAAAGCCGCGTTCGCGCAGTTCGCGCCAAGTGATCTCGCGCGCGGCGTATTGGCGGATGAGGCGCTCTCGGTCGGTTTCGGTCATGGTTCTTCATACCACGCCGCCGCGTCTGCCGCCGATCCGCCTCAATTCGACGCAGCCGTTCCCGGCGCGGCTTCCGTCGCGCCGCCGAGACTGAGCCACACGTTCGGATCGTCCTGAGCCTGGCGCTTGTAGAATTGATAGCCAGTAGCGCTCCACGGGCGGATGTCGTCGGACAGATTGTCGAGCACGAAGTCGCCGCGGTCAGTCTTGACGGTGAGCACCGCATGGCCCTCGCCATTGAGGTCGAAGACGATCGTCATCAACAGCGCCTGGCGCGGAAAGCCACGCTCGATGAGCAGCTTGCGCTTGAACAGCGCATAGATCTTGCAGTCGCCCTTGCCGTCGACCGGATAGTCCCAATGGTCGAGCGTCGTTCCCCAATGGTCGAGGTTGCTGATCGGCTCGATCGCGTTGTTCACCTTGTTGTTGAGCTCGTTGAGCGTCTTCCAGGTCTGGCGGGTCAGGCGCACGTCCATGGGCTTGAGCTTGCCGAGGGTGCACTCTTCGCTGTGCCGATTGCAGAAGTCGACCCAGCCGTAAGGGATCGAGGCTTCGCCGCCGACGGGCGCGTGAGTGGCCTGGGGAAGACCCTGCTCCGACGCTTCCACGAAGGTATTCCAAGCGAGGCCGAAAATGGCGGCTGCGGTGACGAAGCGAAAGAGCCGAGAAAGCATGGGTTGTCCGCCAGGTTGGATGGGGACACTATGGCTTTCGGCGCTTGGCGGGCGCGAAACAAAATAGGTTGAATTTTATCGATCCGGGCGAGCGCGGCAGGCAAAATTCATTAACGTTGACGGTGGGTAAGCTTCGCCGGCGACCGGCCATCGGACGTCGCGCCTCCCAGCGGGCGAGAAAGCGAGCAAGCGTCAACAATCTGTTTCAGTGGACCCTTATCGAGGGACATCTGGGCGACCCCGCGCCCCGACGGTCGAGGGGAGAGCGAGGACGAGCGAGATGTCGACCGAAGCAACCGGCGCCGAGCCGCAATCGATCCGGCGACTTGGGGTCGCCGGTGTCGCGGCGCTCGGCGTGGTGTTCGGCGACATCGGCACGAGCCCGCTCTACACGCTAAAGACAGTTCTCGATTACACGGGGCCGCATCCCGATGCGGCGGCGACCCTGGGCGCCCTGTCGCTCATTGTCTGGACTCTGTTCCTCATCACGACGGTCAAATACATAAATATCGCCATGCGCATCGACAATGACGGCGAGGGCGGCATCATCGCGTTGATGACCCTGCTCGGCGTCAAGAAGCATCAGCGGCCTCTCATTATCGCGGTTGGCCTCTTCGGCGCGGCGCTCATTTACGGCGACGGCGCGATCACGCCTGCGATCTCGGTGCTGTCGGCGCTCGAAGGGGTGGAGCAGATCGCGCCGAGTTTGCAGACCTACGTGTTGCCCGCGGCGACTGCGATCCTATTGGCGCTGTTTGCGGCGCAGCCGTTCGGGACCGCCGCGATCGGCCGTGCGTTCGGCCCGATCATGCTGGTCTGGTTTGCGGCGATTGCGGCGTTGGGCGTCTACGGTGTCCTGCAGCATCCGTCGGTCTTCGCGGCAGTCGATCCGCGTTACGGCCTCAAATATCTGTTGGGTGGCGGGTTGCAGGGATTTCTGGTCCTGGGTGGCGTATTTCTTTGCGTCACCGGGGCGGAGGCGCTCTACGCCGACATGGGCCATTTCGGGCCGAAGCCGATCCGACTGTCCTGGGGCCTCGTCGTCTTTCCGGCTCTCATTCTCAACTACGCTGGCCAGGCCGCAATCGTGCTCGCAGGCGCGCCGACGGATGGCAATATCTTCTACCGGCTCTGCCCCGGGCCGCTGTTGACGCCGATGATTGTGCTGGCGACGGTGGCCACCGTGATCGCCAGCCAGTCAATCATTACCGGCGCCTATTCGATGACCCGCCAGGCGATGCAGCTCGGATGGCTGCCGCGCATGAACATCACGCAAACGTCGGAGGAGGGCTATGGCCAGATCTATGTCGGCACGGTCAACTGGCTATTGATGATCGTCACCCTTGGCCTCACAATCGGCTTCGGCAAGTCTGACCATCTCGCCGCCGCCTACGGCATCGCGGTCTCGGCGACGATGCTGATGACGAGCGTGCTGTTGTTCATCGCCATGCGCGACGTTTGGGATTGGCCAATCTGGGCCGCGGGAACGGCCGCCGGATTGTTTGTCATCATCGACGGCGCGTTTCTTGCCGCCAACCTGGCCAAGGTCATGCAGGGCGGCTGGGTTCCCTTGGCTCTGGCTTCGCTCGTCTATGGGGTGATGTGGATCTGGCACCGCGGCGCGCTCGAGGTTCAACGCAGCATCGAAGCGGAGCTG
>Ga0209624_10001369_pt1 | contig 19254 bp, 16 predicted proteins | sample JacPinW_OM2H0_O1_FD_188565 | JGI IMG/M metagenome (GOLD analysis project Ga0209624, IMG submission 188565) | Forest soil microbial communities from Algoma, Ontario, Canada - Jack Pine, Ontario site 1_JW_OM2H0_O1 (SPAdes) (version 2) | ecosystem: Environmental > Terrestrial > Soil > Boreal...
GCTTATCGTCTACGAGATCAGCGAATTTCTTAAGTCTTGAAGGCCTTCACGATGATTTTATCCGCCTCCAGAAGGATAGCGTCCATCGCAGCTTCATGTCGGGGTAGCCGCTGGTCAGCAGCGTAAGTGCGTTCGGATGTGGCGCGTTGCGATCATCACCGTAAACCCATCGCTGGGGTTTGGCATGTGGAGATCAGCGATCAGGACGTCGATGCTCTCTGTTGTGATCAGCTTGAAGGCCGGGGTCACTTTGGCGGCTGCGACCACGTCGGAGCCCTTGCGTTCAAGGGTCGCGGTCATCACTTCGCAAAAAGGCATCGTCATCATCCACAAGCAAAACCTTGTAGGAAATAGGGCGTTCGGCCAGAGTCATAACAGTAGCACCTCTTTTGCTGAACTAACTAGAATGTGCATCACGTTTATTGTGAGCAATGATCAAAATTGAACAGTTATGTAGGCTGTTTACTAAATATCTTGTGTGAAGGTGAAACTCGTGAATGCGGTCATGGGTTAGTGGCCAAGCACCCGCCGTTCGACCCTCACGACTGCTTCACTTTGCTGTTGTGTCGCTGAATCCTTCGGGCCGGACCACCGGGTTCGGCCCTTTTTGCGACTGAGGGCGTCAAATATGGGTTCGCAGGAGAATCGAAGCGTAAGTTATGTCCGGCACCAGTCCGGCGCACAAGAGAGTTGAAATATGCGCGGCTGCATGCATACTGCAATTCGGACTGGCTTCTTTTTTGCGCTAACCTATTGCATTATTTATGCAGATATCAATCGTGCGTCCGATGAAGAGCTCATCGGGAGGCCTTCCGCCCGGAATAACCTGGTGGAGGCGGCAGGCGATTCACACCTACCCGGCGGATACGACGATTTCCCAACCCAATGACTCCAAATCCAAGTTCCAATGCCGCCCTAGGGGTGTGGTTGCGTGGTCTCGATGTGGCGAGTGGGACGGGCTGCCCTCAGGCCAAACCTTACTCGTACCTCAATTATTCCCCGCAGCTGAACCCCAGATAAACAAACCCAGGTAGCTAGCGGCAAGGGCAAAAAACAGGAGGGTCAGAAGCGCGTGCCCTACGACGAATGCCGTTCCCTTCGGCCAGTCGGCGTGCGAGAAGTAGACTGCATCGACAAGAATCCGAGCAGCCCAGTAAACCCCGATAAAGCAGGCGAGACCTAATGCCGCACGGTCGCCAGCGAGGAGTTCGGCGTGCAGCACCAGGGTCAACGTACCGAAAGCAATGATCGTCAGCACTGTGAATCCACTCTGCACCCAAAGCAGTTTCCGGTTAAAGGGCATCAGTTGCCGCAAGTCCTGCTTCCACCCGAGTCGATAGGGCACTTGAAAGCTAGCAAAAAGAATTACGAAATGCGCGGCACCGACCAACCAAAGATCGATATCAAAGAAGCGCTGAGCCAGTGAATTAGTCATAGCGCATGAATTGCCCGCATGAACGGAAGTATTACACGCAAGACAAAGCGTGGGTGAAAAAGCAATAGGACGGGCCCAACAAGGAATGCCATCATGAAAGACCAGCCACGTATTCCCTGTCCAAGACCGATCCGTTTGCCGAACCGCGAATGCTCGATCGTGATTCCCGTGCCCTGGAGCAAGAAGTAGGTTGTGGGGAGACCATAGCCTCCGCGAGCCGGAACAGAGATCACCAAGTCGTGGATGAGACCGGATACAACGAATACCAGGAAGCCGGCAGCGCCCGCACCTATGGTTCGATGCAATGGGCGGAAGATCAACTGATGAGCGAGCTGGCGGAAACCGAGATTCCACCGCTTGCCCCAAAACTCTCCCAGGGTCGAAGAGCGCAGCGGCGCCGACATGATGGGTTCGGCCTTGACGCCAATGCTCTGCCACAGCAGGCTAACGATTTGGAAGGTGCCGAAGTGCAGCAGCAGGATCAGACCGAACATCCCAAGCCAGCCGCGTATGAGGGGGTCTTCCTGCGGTACCGATCGCGCCGTCCTCCAGAGTAAAAACGCTCCCAGTGCGGTTTCGATGACCGCCCAGAGCCAGGTCGCAGGGGCTGGCCGCGATACGTGCTGCCGCTCATCCAGGAAATCCTCTGCATCCATTCCCGGCCAGGCACAAAGATAGGCCGCCGAACGCCACGCCGGATGGGCGACTCGTGCTCGCGCTCTCCACCAAGTCAGCCACTTTAAGCTGAGGAAGATGGCGAACGACAGAGCCCACATGAACACCCAGGGCGGCAATCGATTGCGGCAAGCAACCGAGCTCAAAGGAAACACGCCGATGGGAAGCCAGCCAATCCACCAGGAGCCCTGCTCAACCTTAGGCGCAGTCTGTTTCGTTTCGCGAACCGGTGAGGATGTCACTCTTCTCCCGACAGGCGCACTTCGTAGACAGTTGGAAGCGGGTCGCCATCTATCCGGACAAAGCTACGAACCAGTTCGGTACGGGAAAAGTGACCGAGACTGAGGAGCCGGATGCATTCGTCAGTGGCACAAGTTTCCCATGAGGTACGCCGTCCCCAGGGAAAGCAGCTAGCCTCGATGACGCGCACCGGCAGACCTTCTTGAAAACCGGCATCGATCTGTTCTCGCAGCCAGCGCAAGTAATTCAATTTTTCCAAGACTGCGACCTTCGGGTCTTCGCGGATCACCACGCCAGGGAAATCCGGGATATCAGCTCTCAGGGTGTGAATGTGCCCGTGACCCTCAACCAGAATCTCGATATCCAGTTCCATGAGCCGTTCGAGGCTCACCAGCCACTTCCGGCTATCGACATCCGGATTGGGGGTTGCGAAGTAGCTGCCCATGAAGGCGTCGCCCGCAAGCAGCACCTTCTCCTGGGGATCGTAAAGAACGATGTGATCGTCCGAGTGGCCGGGTGTGGGGATCACCTGCAAGCGGCCGGAGTCGGTATCGACGTTCACGCCCAACGCATAGTAAGGTCCCATCAAGTTCGGAGGCTGGCCGATTACAGCGGCGCGTATCCACGGAAGCTTCTTAAATGGCCTCAGGAATTGGGAGGTCATTTCCGAAACGTAGATCGGAGCGCCGGTAAGTTTGGCCAGCCAGTTAAGATTTCCGACGTGTTCTTCGTGGGCATGGGTGGCTATGACCTTCGTGATTTTCGGCTTTAATCGCCGAAGGTGGCGGGCAAGCGAGCTGCGCATCTTGGGCGAGCCCGGATCAATTGCAACTCCATCGTAGAGTACGGTAGTGAAGAGTTCACCGAACAGGAGCGGAACCATGTTGGGTAGCACGCCATTCAGAAACAGAATGGTCAGCTTGCCGTTCAGCAGATCGAGTCGCTTGTGGTGCGTCCGAGCAAAAGTACTTGCGCGTTGCGCCCCAGCCCTGATACCCGCCCACAGGACGAGCGGCAAACGAATGAAGAACCCCAGTGTGTAGCATGACCAGAACGTGCCTAATCGGGCTTGCCGTCGCACCGCTTCTGGTTTTGCAATATGGCACGCACCACCGCGACATTTGCTGAGCGAATATCTGTTTTTCGCGATGAACCCATAGAAACGACGTCCTAGATTCGCGAAGGGGAATCGCTGCCCCAGCGCTCCTATGAGCCAAGTGGACGGGAACAAACGCGCCAAACAACTGACCGCGTCCCAACCGACATAGATGGAACCTTCGGGGGTGACAACGTGCAATTGTCGCAGACATTCATCCAGCCCGAGGCGGGAGTCGATTGTAGACAGAATTTCTGCGCTAATGGGGAGACAGATGGTTTTGTTCTTGTCATCGAGGGCTTTCAGCCACGAGACACAAGCCTGACAAATCTCGCATTGCCCGTCATACAGCACCCGGTAGGCTGCCTTGGCGCGGGGCTTCTGGTCAGGCTCTTCGGCAACGTCGGTGACCGAACTTTCGGGCATGGCGGGAATGTTAGGTCGGACGGCAGGGAAAGGTCAATTGAAACGCTTTCGCGGAAAAATGCACAATCGTAAGAGCATCAGAAACTGCTATGTCTGTGTAATTAAAAGGATTATTTTAGCGTCCGAATTCATGTTTTTTGGGGTAAGATGGCTCTCCGTGTCTCTTCAAGCGGCTGTCGCCCTTGAAGGCTCCCCGGCCAGGTTAGTGTCGTGGGGCAGCATTTCCCCCTAAAAGCTTGGTTGAGAACTCCTGCCTTTTCGAAGGGGTGTCATGGTTACCCATGTCTTACCGCAGAAATTAGCGGGCCGTTACGATGTAAAAGACGTTCTGGGCCAGGGCGGTATGGGCCTGGTCTATCGAGCCTATGACACGGTGATTCGCCGGGACGTTGCGCTCAAGACTTTGCGCGACGCCCCCGAAGCCAACTCCCTCCAACTCTTCTACAAAGAATCCGATGTGCTGGCTTCGCTGAGCCATCCCAACATCGTCGAAATTTTCGACATCGGAGAGTTTGACGAGAACGGCCAGAAGAAGCCTTACTTTGTCATGCCCCTGTTACCGGGCACAACCCTCGATAACCTGATCCGCAATGCGCGTCACCGTCTGACGGCACAGCGCACGATAGGGATGATGTCGCAGGTCTGCCGCGGATTACAAGCAGCTCACGAGCGCGGTTTGGTGCACCGCGATCTGAAGCCCAGCAACATCTTCGTGATGGAAGATGACTCGGTAAAAATTATTGATTTCGGTGTGGCGCACATGACCAATGTGCACACGACGGTGGGTTTGAAGGGCACCCTGCTGTACATGTCGCCCGAGCAGATCGAGGGTAAGCCGTTGTCAGGCCTCTCGGATCTGTTTTCGCTGAGCGTGTTGAGCTACGAAGCGCTGACCGGAAGGCATCCCTTCCGCCGGGCCAACGAAGAGGAGATTGTCGACGCTATCCGGAATCAGGTTCCTCCTCCGGCGTCGGAACTCAATGCCGAAGTGAATGAATCGATTAGTCGCGTAATCCATAAGGGGATGGCGAAACAGCCCTGGCACCGCTTCTCCAATGCGCGTGACTTCGGCGACAGTCTCAACAAGGCATTGCGCAACGAGCCGATTGAATTTTTCGACGCTGCCCAGCTTCGTCCCCGGCTGGAGCGCGCTACCAAGGCTCTGGAGGAAGGCGATCATCAGTACGCTGGTGAGCTTCTGTCGGGATTGGAAGCCGAGGGCCACCTTGATAACTCCATTGCGCTACTGCGCCGGCAACTGGACCGATCGGTGCGGCAAAAAACTATCGCTCAGTTGCTGAGCAGCGCTAAAGCCCGCTTCGAAGAAGACGAAGATCCTCTCGCGCTGCAGAAAATTCAGGAAATTCTGCAATTGGAGCCGGGCAACGCGGCGGCCATGGGCTTAAAGAGCAAGATAGAAAGCCGGCGCAGCGAGCGCCAGATCGAGAACTGGTACCGTCTGGCCCAGCAGCATATCGACAACCACGCCTATCTTCATGCCCGCGAAGGCCTGCAGAATGTTCTTCAGTTAAAGCCGACCGAAGCGCGCGCCATGCAGTTACTGGGTGAAGTGGACCGCCAGGAACAGGAATACAACCGGCTGCGTCAGGAAAAAAAGCAATTGCATCATGCTGCCATGGACGCCTGGCAGCAAGGAGAAATCAGCCACGCTCTGACCAAGCTGGCGTTGGTATTGGAACTGGACCGGCGGGCTCCGGATTCCTCCAGCCCGGAACGAACCAGCTATCAGAATCTTTACGATCAGGTTCGCTCCGAACATGATGCCCTGAACAATGCCTATGCGGAAATGTGCAAGCATCGGGCCGACGGCAATCTCAGCAGCGCTTTGCAGCTGTGCGACACGTGGATGTCGAAGTATCCAAATAACGCCCTTTTTCAGGCGTTGAAGTTTGACCTGGAAGAACAGAAAAGACAAGAGCTCTCGGCCTTCATCGCCACCGTTGACCGGCAGGTGGAGGGCGAGCCCGATCTCGACACCCGGGTTGGCGTGCTGAAGGAAGCGCTCAAGGCGTACCCCGACGAAATCCATTTCCGGCGCGCGCTGCGTCTGGTTGAGGACAAGCGAGACTTGGTGAACTCAATCGTGGCCCGAGCTCATTTCCACGAAGAGCAGGGACAATTCGGCGATGCGCTCGGCGACTGGGAAATTCTGCGCACCATCTACAACCGCTACCCGGGTTTGAATTTCGAGATCGAGCGCTTAGAGAAGCGGCGCGAAAATCAATCGCGGATCGAGGCCAAGACTCGCTTTGTGGAGCAGATCGAAGGCTGCCTGAAGTCCGCTTCCTATTCGCGAGCCCTAGAGTTATTGCAGCAAGCGGAACCCGAATTTCCCAATGACCCGGAGTTAGCCGAACTGAAAAAGGCCGCGGAGGCGAGTCTCCGACAGGCCACGGAAGTGCAGCGCCTGATGACCGAAGGACAGGCTTTATGTTCTCAGGGTCAGTTTTCCGAGGGCGTCCAATTTTTGCAGCAAGCTCATGAGATCGACGAAAAGGACCCGGTTCCTCGGAGCGTTCTCTTTAATACGCTGATCGAACGAGCGCAGCAGTTTGTGGAGAACGATTGGCAGGCCGCGGAAGACCTCATCCAGCAGGCATTCGAGCTAAACCCCGGACATCCCCTGGCGAGGAATTTGCAAACCGTGGTGCTCGATCGCAAGCGCGATCATCTGGTGAATGAATGTTTCACCCAAGCGCGCCGACTCCGAGGCGCCAGCGATTACGCGGGCGCATTGGCACGGATCGAACAGGCCCTGGCTACCTATCCCAATGACAAGCGCCTGCTGCAGACGCGCGAGAACCTCCAGAGTGAGATGGCAGAGGCAGAGCGCGTAAAAGCACGCACCCGCGCCCTCGAGGAACTACGCCAGCTCAAGCGTGAAGCCGAAAAGGTTTCCGACCTCTCGGCCATACGGTCCTATCGGGACCGAGCAAAGGGTCTGGCTGCAAGTTATGCGGACGATGCGGAAATTCGATCGCTTGCAGGCAGCCTGGATCAGCTCGCAAAGCCCGCGGTAACGGCTCAGTCAAAACTCCCGAATGCTACTGCAGCGGGCCCAGAGAGCATGCCAAGCGCGACTCTGCTTTTCTCGCCGGGCGCCGTGGCCAATAAGCCTCGGCCTCATCCTCCGAATCTTCCGTTCAGCTCAAAAATACCTTCTGGGCGGTCGCTGCAGACCATGGAGATCGAGTCCGAAGCTGAGCCGGCAACCCCGCAGAGTAGCAGTTCTCGCCCGCCTGTGGCTGCTGCTCGCTCTTTCGCCAGTCTGCGCAGTTCCGTCCAGGCACGATGGGCTTCCATCCCCAGTGCGAGGCCGCTTCTAGACCGTGTGCGCTCTTTTCCGAACCCGCTCAATACGGTGAGGAAAGCGAATCAAAAGATCGCAGTGGTCGCGGGTGGTGTTTTGGTGTTGTTGTTGGCGGTGTCGTTGGTGCTGGTGAAGGTCATTCATCATCGCTCACCTCAGCCTGCGCCTGCAGCGGCGTCGATGATGGTTCACATCCACACTGCGCCGGGCGCTACCATTCGGATCAATCATGAAGTACGAGGAACCTCGGACCTCGACGTCAGCCTGCCGTTCGGCACCTACCAGATCGAAGCACAATTGGACGGATATCAAACCGCCCACAACGAGTTCGAAGCAGCATCGGGTGCGACTGGCGCCGTCGATCTGCCGTTGCAGCCAGTCCTGCCGGTCGTGAGGCTAGCCGCCGATACGGGTGCCGGCAAGGTTTCGCTGGATGACCAACCTGCCCTCGACCTGGATGCTGGGCAGTGGACGGCGAACAATCTCGCACCCGGACCGCACACCCTAAAATTCACCGGAGCAAAAGCGGAAGCTTCGTTCACGTTCACTGCGGATGGAGGCGCGCTGCCAGTCATCAGTGGCCCGCTGAGCGCCAAGGGAATGCACGCGGTTGTCGTAAGTAATTCCGCGAACCGTTTGCACGTCTACTATAGCGAATCCCCCGCAAAGGTCTCGTTGGATAGCCAGCCCGAAGCCGCGATGGGAGAGGACGGTATCGACATCCCGGACGTTTCAGCCGGTCAGCATCAATTGATCCTAACCAAAGGTAGTGATCGTCACGCCGTCGCCATCGATGTAGGCACAGCGCCCGCGCTCACGACCTTCCTGATATCGGATCAGGACATTGGAACTCTTCTGGTCGTGACGGGCGAGGACGGCGTCCAGGTTTACTTGAACAACCAACTGCAAAAAGGGACCACCAAGGGTGGCCAACTGCGAATTTCCAACCTGGCGCCTAAGAACTACACGGTTCGCGTAGCGAAAAACGGATTCCAAAATCCGTCCGAACAGCAAGCGGGAGTTCACAAGGGGGATCTCGCCCGATTGAACTTCGCGTTGACGCCGATTCCGCACGCCGCATCTCTCACCATCGACGGGGGAGCCGCGGGAACTTCGGTCTTGCTGGATGGAGTGGTTCTTGGAACGCTACCAGCGGATGGCAAATTGCGCTACCCAACCGTGAGTCCGGGCGAGCATGCAATTGAACTTCGCCGGGACCGCTTTAATCCTAAAACGCTACACAAGCGTTTCCTGGCCGGTTCAACCATTACGCTGAGCGGTTCGGAAGTGGCTATGGACTCGGCGATGAGCCAGTTGAAGATCACATTCTCCCCGGCCGATGCGGTGGTCACTCTAGCGAAAGATGGAGAGGCCCCCACCAGCGTTGTCAGTGGCACCCCCGTTATTGTGGCGCCAGGGACCTATCAACTGACGGCTCGCGTGGGGAACTTCCCCCGCTCGGTCTCGCTGGAAGCAGGCGCCGGCGAACGTACGATTGGTCCTCTCTCTCTTGCGCCCAGCGGGATCGAGGACTTTGCCGATGCCTCGGGCTGGAAGTCCAATCAGGGCTGGTTCGTTCATCGCGGCGGAGGTTTCCTACTGAATAACGCTACCTCCACCCTGGGAACCTACGTATTTAGCGCCATTCTCGACAAGGGAAAACTTCTTCAGTGGGTGTTCAATTACACCGATGACCGCAACTACGAACTGTTCCAGATGGACGAGAACTTTTTCTCCCGCAGCGAAGTGCGGGACGGTAAAAAAACCGACGAAGTCAAACTTGCGTTCAAAAGTGACAAGAAAAAAGCTCGGACGTTCCAGATCGCGGTCACACCCAACCGAATCGTGCACCAAATACAGCAAGGCAATGGCTGGGCTTCCCTCGACTCCTGGAGCCCATCCGGCGGCAATGTCAGCACCGGTAAATTCGGCTTCTACTTGCCGGGCAGCGACGAGGTCAAGCTGTCGAATTTCAGCCACTACGGCGAGTTGAAACTGCATTAAGCTGAAGGGCGTTTTTTTGGGCGATACCCAAGAAAAAGACCGACGGCAGTCTCGCTCTCATGCCTTCCTTGACCGGCGATAGGCGGCCGCTCGAGCGACTCAATACTCGATTTTGTTAGGCTCACTTTTCCAGGCACGAAACGCTGCTAACGCCTCTTCGCGCATCATCTGAATCATGGGAATCTTGCGCTGCGAATGCGGTTGTGCGATCTCGCGATAAATCAGAGAATCATCAAACCCGATTTTGGAAGCATCTGCATCGGCATTTGCAAAGTAAACGCGAGCCAGCCGCGCCCAATAGATTGCCCCCAGACACATGGGGCACGGCTCGCAGGAGGTGTAGATCTCGCAGCCTTCCAGATCGAACGTGGCAAGTTTCTGGCACGCGCCGCGGATGGCGAGCACTTCCGCGTGAGCGGTGGGATCGTTCGTTGCGGTGACCTGATTGGCGGCCTCGCCGATAATTGCTCCATCTCTTACCACGACCGCTCCGAAGGGTCCGCCTCGTCCTGACTGGACGTTGTCGATCGAGAGTTGGATGGCCCGCGCCATGAAAGGATTGTCCATGCCTTGGCTCTATCTACGCGTACTGTCGAGGGTTCGACTGCTTCAGCAATCCGCCGACCACAACTTCAGTCGACCTGGACCTGCGCAGCCGCTTGGCTGACTAGCGAGTATAAGCTGGGATTCGGAATTTCGTAAAATGTGTTTCCATCGGGTAATGTGGCATGGTAAGTCGGAGTGATCAGATGCACTCCGTCTCTAGTCACCCCAGGAGCCGGCGTTTTGAGTTTGCAAGCCTTTCGCGCTCAACGAGTGATCACTCCAGAGGGAATCCGTCCAGCGGCCATTCTCGTCGAAGGAGAGCGGATCCACGCGGTCGTTTCTCCCGATGCAGTACCGGATGGTTACAAAACGAATGATTTCGGCGAAGCCGCGATCCTGCCGGGACTCGTCGATTCCCACGTTCATATCAACGATCCGGGTCGGGCCGACTGGGAGGGTTTCGAAACCGCGACGCGGGCCGCGGCAGCAGGCGGATTCACGCTGCTGGTCGATATGCCTCTGAATTGTCTTCCGGCAACCACCTCCGTCGCGGCGCTTCAGGCCAAGCGCGCGGCGGCGCAGGGCAGGTGCCGCGTCGACTGGGCGGCGTGGGGCGGTGTGGTTCACGACAATGCAAGCGATATCGAAGCGCTCGCGGCCGCGGGCGTGCGTGGATTCAAGTGCTTTCTGATCCATCCCGGAATCGACGGCTTCACCATGGTCACCGAGCAACAACTGCGATTGGCTTTGCCCCACATTGCTCGGACCGGTCTGCCTCTTCTCGTACACGCGGAACTTCCCGACCCCATCGCGCGGGCGACGGACGCACTGAGCAACGCCGATTGGAGCCGCTACTCGACTTACCTGCAGTCGCGGCCAGACCAAGCGGAACTGGATGCCACCCAGATGATGCTGTCGCTGTGCCGTGAATACCGTTTTCGTCTGCACGTCGTCCATCTCTCGACTAGTTTGGCTCTCCCTGCATTGCGCGCGGCACGCGCTGAAGGACTTCCCGTGAGCGTGGAAACCTGTCCGCACTATCTGCATCTTTCCGCGGAAACGATCCTTGACGGGGCAACACTGAGCAAATGTGCCCCACCGATTCGCAGCCGTGAGAATGGCGAGCGATTGTGGGACGGCCTTAGAGATGGAACGATCGACATGGTGGTTACCGACCATTCGCCTTGTCCCCCTGCCATGAAGCGGCTTTCCGAAGGAAATTTTCTGACCGCCTGGGGCGGAATCGCAAGTCTCTCCGTGGCGTTGCCACTGATGTGGACTGAAGCCCGCCGACGCGGATTCACGTTGCTGGACCTGGCCCGTTGGATGTCAGCCGCCCCGGCTCGATTAGCCGGCAGCGACGCGCGCAAGGGTCGCCTTGCCGCCGGCTACGATGCGGATTTCGTAGTGTTCGACGCGGACCGAGAATTCATTGTGAGCGAAGATACACTGCACTATCGCCATCCCATGTCGCCCTATCTGGGAGAAACGCTGTACGGGATGACGAAAGCCACTTATCTGCGCGGGAACGCTGTCTTCGCTGAAGGAGAATTTCCCGGTACGCCAATGGGGCGGGAATGCGCTGCCAACAGGAAAATCCCCTAAATTACCCACAGGAGTAGAGTGCGGGATGTCTCCGTGGCGGCGTCCTGAGCGACACCGAGCGGCTGGGCTGAAGCCGTGGCCTTCCCAAACGATCCCCCAACCACTTGTGAGATAGCTTCGAGCCTTTGATCGACACCATAACCTTTTTCTATTTTCTATCCCGCTTGCGCGCCACTGGCGGGCAGTCTGTCATACACTATCCCATTCGCGGCTCCGGGCATGCGGCTCCCGGCTGGCGGAGTCGGGCGCATTCTTGCCGAAGGTCCGTCGGAATAAATAGATGACAATAGTTCGAGGAACACAATCCGATGAACATCATCCCCTGAACATCACCTGAACATCAGATGAACACGATCAAATGAGCACGAATCACATTGTCGGCCAGTCGGTTCCGCGCAAGGAAGGGCGCGACAAAGTAACCGGAAGGTCGAAATACGTCGACGATATGGTTCTGCCCAACATGCTCTTCGGAACAACCGTTCGCAGCCAGATTCCGCGCGGCCGGATCAGGAACATCAGTTTCGGTCCCGGCATCGACTGGAATGAATTCGTGATCGTTTCTGCAACAGATATTCCCGGGAAAAATTGTATCGCCTTGATTGGCGACGATCAGCCCTGCCTGGCCAGCGATTTCATAAACCATCCCGAGGAGCCGATTCTATTGCTGGCTCATCCGGACCGCCACCTTTTACCGAAGGCGCTTAAGGCAGTATCCATCGAATACGAGCCTTTGCCCGGCATCTTCACGATGGAAGAGAGTGAGCGCTGTTCCGGAATCGTATGGGGCGAAGGGAATGTCTTCAAAACCTACCTGATCGAAAAAGGCGATCTCGCTGGCGTTTGGGAGAAGGCCGATTACATCGTAGAAGGCGAATATTCGACTGGCGCACAGGAGCAGCTTTACATCGAAAATAACGGAATGATCGCGGCTTTTGACTCGGCGCAGGGGATTACCGTTTGGGGATCGCTGCAATGTCCTTATTACATTCACAAGGCGCTCATGGCGCTGTGCAATTTGCCAGCGGAAAAAGTTCGTGTCGTGCAGATGGAGACCGGAGGCGCATTCGGCGGTAAGGAGGACTATCCCTCGATGATCGCCGCGCATGCCGCGCTGCTGGCGATTAGGGCCGGAAAGCCCGTGAAGATTATTTATGACCGGATGGAAGACATGGCGGCGACTACGAAGCGGCATCCTTCGCGCACCCGTCACCGCACCGCCGTCAGCCGGGAGGGAAAGATCCTCGGAGGAGAAATCGACTTCACCATCGACGGCGGAGCCTATATGACCTTGTCGCCGGTCGTACTTTCCCGCGGAGCGATTCATGCTGGGGGACCTTATTACTGGCCGAGTGTTCGTATCATCGCAAAGGCGGTTGCCACCAACGCACCGCCGCATGGAGCATTTCGTGGCTTTGGAGCACCGCAGAGCTTGTTTGCGATGGAACGGCACATGGACCGAATCGCGCACGCGGTAGGTCTTTCTCCGGTCGAGATTCGGCGGCGAAATTTTCTGCGGCCCGGGCAGGCCACTACCACGGAACAGGTCATACGCGAGCCGATTGATCTTGGTAAGTTGCTGGACCGCGCATTGGAGGTTTCCGATTATCACTCCAAGAAGCAGCATTTCGCAGAGCAGAGCCGCGTTGGCACTGCGAAAAAAGGTATGGGCATTGCGGCGTTTCTACACGGCGCCGGATTTACGGGCTCGGGCGAGCGTTATCTGAGTTCAGTTGTCGGGGTGGAAGGCTGTGCCGACGGTAATGTTCGCGTGCTGGTTTCGAGCACGGAATTTGGCCAGGGAACGAATACTGTGCTGAGCCAGATTGCGGCCGAGGCTCTCGGTCTGCCGTACGAGAGCGTCAGCATGGCGCAGCCGGACACGCTGGAGGTGCCCAATAGTGGCCCCACGGTCGCATCCCGCACGGCGATGGTGGTGGGGAAATTGGTTCAGTCCGCAGCCCTGGGGATTGCCCAGACTCTGATTTCCTGCAGTCTGCTGCGCCCGGGCTATTCCCCGGATGAGTTTCGCGCAGCTTGCCAGCGGTATGTCGCGACGCATGGCCAATTCCGTTGCTGGTCACGCTACGAGTCGCCCGCCGGCATTTTCTGGGACGATGAAAAATATAAAGGCGAAGCCTACGCCACATTTGCCTGGGCGGTTTACATTGCGGAAGTCACCGTTGATCTGATGACCTATGGCGTGGCGGTGGACGATTTCGTCGCGCTCCAGGAAGTTGGCAAAGTTTTGCACCCTCTTTTGGCGCGGGGACAAATCATCGGTGGAGTTGCCCAGGGGATTGGATTCAGCCTTTACGAAAAAGTAGTTTGGCAGAATGGACGCATGCAAAATGGCCAGATGACCAATTACATCATGCCCACCTCGAGCGACTTGCCGCACATTCGCGTGTTCTTTGAAGAGTTGGGAAACGTGCACGGAGCGTACGGCGCGAAGGGCATCGGTGAACTCCCGATGGACGGCCCAGCGCCGGCAATCGTGAATGCGGTCGCAGACGCTCTCGGCATTTCCTTTGATTCGATTCCTCTGCTTCCGGAAGATATTATGGACGGGCTCGATGCATCGTCGCAGGAGAACAGCTCTATTTCCAGAATCGGGGGACGATGACGAATTCTCGCCAGAGCGCCAAGACCGAAATTTCATTCACCGTCAACGGTGCGCCGAAAAAGGTAAGCGCTTGTCCCATGGAGCGCCTGCTCGACGTGTTGCGACTGGACCTTCGATTGACGGGCGCGAAAGAGGGATGCGGTGAAGGCGAGTGCGGTTCGTGCTCGGTGCTGCTGGATGGCGTGCTGGTGAATAGCTGCCTCGTGCCGGTTCTCCAAGCGGCGGGCACCAGTATTGTCACGATCGAGGGACTGGCGACCGGAAACGAGCTGCACTCCCTGCAAAAAGCTTTTCTGGAGTGCGGCGGGGCGCAGTGCGGCATCTGCACTCCGGGGATGATTCTTGCGGCCTTCCACCTCTTGAATGGAAAACCGGAGCCCACCATGGAGGAGATCCGGGAAGGACTCTCCGGCAATCTCTGCCGTTGCACTGGCTACAACCAGATTATTGAAGCCGTGGCCGAGGCGGCGCGCCATAGGACGACCGCATGAGATCGAATCCTTGTGACTTCGAACTGGTAGCGCCCGGCAGTTTGCAGGCGATTGTGTCGCTGCTGGCGAGTGAACCAGGCCGGTGGCTTCCGATCGCCGGCGGCACAGACGTGATGGTGCAATATGGGGCGGGGCATCTAGCGGCGCGAAAACTGGTCAGCATTTGGAACCTTCCCGACTTGCGGCGCATTGATATCATGCCTAACCAGATCCGGATCGGGGCCGGATGCACCTACACAGACCTTCGCAGACACGAAGGCGTGGGACGCGAGTTTCCTCTATTGGCAGCGGCCGCTCGATGGACCGGAGGGATTGCCAACCAGAATCGTGGAACGATCGGCGGCAACATTGTGAACGCATCGCCGGCAGCGGATTCATTACCTTCGCTGCTCGTGTACGAAGCGGAATTGATCCTGGTGTCGGTCCGAGGAGAACGCCGGCTGCCCTACGTTACCTTTCACACCGGCTATAAGAGAACTCTTCTGGCGCCTGACGAACTGATTCAGGCCGTGTGCCTGCCTCGGCGATTCTCGCGGCATGTCAGCCATGCGCGCAAAGTTGGGGCTCGCAATGCGCAGGCCATTTCCAAGGTTTGCATCGCAGCGCTGGGGCGCTTTGCGGGCGGAGTGGTGGAAGACGTTCGCATCGCCCTTGGAAGTATTGCTCCCGTCCCCCTCCGTCTGCGGCAGACAGAACAAGTCATCACTGGGCGGTCCATTGATCCCGCTCTATTGCTTCTGGCAAGAAAAACTGCAATTGCCGAGGTTCATCCGATTGACGATATTCGATCGACCGCGCGGTACCGCACGGCGGTGGCAGGCAATCTCGTGATCGAGTTTCTGAATCGCCTGGCGTTAGAGGGAGCAGTACCCAACGCAGCCAAGGATGCGCTGTCGCGCTGGAACCTTCTTCCGATCGACGAGGCCACACAAGCGATCCTGCCCTGCTGCGGATCGACGGCATGGGCACGGCTGATGGTTGCCCACAGACCTCTCGCCGGCAAAGATGCACTCTTGTCTGCGTCGAACGAGATATGGCACGGCCTGACGCGATCAGACTGGCTGCAAGCGTTTGAGACTCATCCCCGAATCGGGGATTCGCGCACCTCTGAACCAGCCCTAGAGCGGTCTCCATCCGCTCAAACCGCAGCCTGGTCGACCGAGGAGCAACGAAACGTTACGGACGCCGACGCTGCGGTCAAAAGCGCCTTGGCTGATGCGAATCGAGAATACGAGCAGCGTTTCAATCGGATCTTCATCGTGTGCGCCACGGGCAAGTCCGCACCAGAGATTCTGGACATGATTCAACGGCGACTCAAGAATGACGCGGAAACCGAACTTCACGAAGCCGTTGAGCAACAGCGGCAGATTACAGAAATTCGGCTTAGGAAATGGCTGCAAGAATGAAGCGCATCTCGACTCATATTCTGGACCTGGTCCGCGGCAAGCCTGCCGCGGACGTGGCGGTGCGGCTGGAGAAGCAGAATAGCTCCGGAGATTGGCGTTTATTGACCTCGGCGCGCACCGACCAAGATGGTCGTTGCCCTCAATTGCTTCCCGAGAGCGAGAATCTAACTGCTGGAGTTTATCGCCTGATTTTTGACACTGGCAGTTATTTCGACGTACTGAAAGTCCGCGCCCTGTATCCAATCGTTGAAATTACATTTCAGGGGCAAGAGGGCGAATCGCATTTTCACATCCCGTTGCTGCTGAGCCCCAACGGATACACCACGTATCGGGGAAGCTGACGGCAAAACTTTTGCCAGATGGAGTGGATACGGTGACCTCGGCAATCCGCGAATGGATCAACCTGCTAGTGCGCTGGTTTCACGTGTTTGCAGCGATCATGTGGGTCGGTCAAACCTACTATTTCACATGGCTGGACGGCCGCTTTAACAAACTCGTGAAGAACGCCGCAGTGGGTACAAGCTCATCCCTATGGATGGTTCACAGTGGCGGATTCTACTCCGTCGACAGGCAGACGTCTTTAAAAGTGGGCCCCGAGCAGGTCAATTGGTTCCGTTGGGAAGCGCTGATGACCTGGCTGAGTGGAATGGTCCTGCTCGTCGTCGTCTACTATTCCAGCAGTGGATTGATCGATCCCGATATCGCCGATATCTCCCAAGCGCGCGGGATTGCCATCGGACTTGGAGTGCTGGCCGGTGGGTGGATGGTTTACGATCTGGCGCTGCGCTCGCCCCTGGGCCGGTCGGAAGCCGGGTTCGCAGTATTTTCTGTGCTGATCATTGCCCTGCTCGCCTGGGGGCTGACTCATGTATTCAGCGGACGCGCGGCCTACATTCACGTCGGGGCGGTCTTCGGGACGATTATGACCGCCAATGTTTGGTTCCGAATTCTGCCCTCCCAGCGCAGAATGATCGCAGTGGCAGCGGCCGGGAAAACCTTCGATTCTGCTCTCAGCGCTCAAGCCAAGTTGCGATCCAAACACAATACTTTTATGGCGGTTCCGGTTGTTTTTATCATGATCAGCAATCACTTTCCGGTCGCGACCTACGGAAACAAGTACGGATGGGAAGTTCTTGTTGCTCTCGTTCTTCTTGGCTGGGCGGCGGCGAAGCTTATACGTGAATCCTGAGTATTCATAGCGGCGGCTCGCGTTGCCCAAAATCAGAACCCGGTGCAGACAACTGAGATCACAACTCGCGGGGAAGCAGTGATTCGTCGCTGCCTAAGGCTTGCGTCTTTTTCGGAAGACGCCGGCAGCACGCGGCGAACGTTTTTGTCGCCAGCGATGCGCGCGTGCCATGAAGAAATCGTCCGCTGGATGGAACCGATTGGTGCTCAAGTCCGAATTGATGCCGCGGGAAATTTCCGCAGTTTTTACCCCGCGCAGCAGACCAACGCTCCACGCCTGCTGATCGGGTCGCACCTCGATACCGTTCCTAACGCCGGCGCCTATGACGGCATCCTCGGAGTTGTGATTGCTGTGGCGTTGCTGGAAGAGTTGCGCGGGCGGAGACTTCCCTTTTCCATCGAGGTGGTTGGATTTTCGGACGAGGAGGGAATACGATTCGGCACTCCGTTTATTGGAAGCCGTGCATTGGTCGGAAGGCTGGACCAGGAACTGCTCTCGGTTCGCGATGTTCGTGGCATCTCCGTCCGCAGGGCAATCGAAGAGTTTGGACTGAATCCGGAGATGATTTCTCAGGCCGAATTGGACAGGAACACGCTGGGATACCTTGAATTTCATATCGAGCAGGGACCGGTCTTGGAGAAATTGAACCTCCCGCTCAGCTCGGTCGACGCCATCGCGGGCCAAAGCCGATTCGAGTTCACATTTTTGGGCCGCGCCAATCATGCCGGCACTACACCCATGCATCTTCGGTGTGACGCCCTCGCCGGCGCGGCCGAGTGGATCGGCATGGTAGAACGCTTAGCGCAGAAGGTCCCTGATTTAGTGGCGACAGTGGGAAAGATCGAAGCGAAGCCTGGAGCCACGAACGTGATCGCTGGAGAAGCGCGGCTGACACTCGACGTTCGTCACAGTTCCGACGAGATCCGCGTTCGCGCCGTGGAGAATCTCATTCGTCAAGCCCGAGAAATCGCTGCACGCCGCGGACTATCCGTGCGGGAGATCACCGTGTTGAACCAGCCCGCAGTCGCCATGAACCCGTTCCTGATTCGGGAGATAGAAAAGGCCATCGTCAAGACGGGGTGCCAACCGCATCGCCTGGTCAGTGGCGCTGGTCACGACGCAATGATCCTCGCCGAGAAAGTTCCGAGCGCGATGATCTTTCTGCAGAGTCCCGGCGGGATCAGCCACGATCCTGCGGAATCGGTCCGATGTGAGGATGTCGAGAAGGCGATCGACTGCGGCATGCATCTTCTCGATCAATTGGCGGCTTCACCCGAATTCTACGAAAGGATAAACCGTGCATAATCTTGGCTGGACACGAAGCTCACAACAGCCGAATCATTGGTTGTTGACCCCAGACACTTTCGTGCGCACTGCGCTGCCGGGAATGAAGGCGTGCTCGGCGATCGTGCATGTCAGCCCGGCTTTAGGTGCCAAGTTCACGCAATATACAGCTGAATTCGAAGTGGGCGGGGAGTTGGGCACGACAGCAGCGCAACGATTTATTTTTGTGATCGAGGGGAGACTGAAATTGGAGGTTGAGGGTAAATCGAGCCCATTGACTGCGCGTGGTTACGCGTATCTCCCGGAAGGATTGCTTCATCGAGTCGAGGCGACGACGGTGAGCCGGGTTGCGGTCATCGAGAAACATTATCAAGCACTCGACTCGGCGAAGCCTCCACATTCGATTGTTTCAAGTGAAGATGTAGTCTCCTCGCATCCGCTGGGGGGCGATCCCGGTTTGCAGGTCAAATGTCTGCTGCCGGATGAGATCGGTTTTGACTTCGCTGTGAACACAATGGTCTACCAGCCCGGCGCCGCGCTGAGCGCGGTCGAAATGCACGTAATGGAGCACGGCCTCACTATGCTCGAGGGTGGCGGAATCTACCGGCTCGGCGATTCGTGGTATCCGGTCACGGCGGGAGATTTCATCTGGATGGGACCGTGGTGTCCGCAGTGGTTCGGAGCGATCGGCAAGGTTCCCGCAAAATATCTCATCTATAAAGATTGGAACCGGCATCCTTTGGCCGGCTTACAGCCATGAGTCTCACGATTGACCGGGAGCGACTGCTATCTGAAATCGAGGCCCTGGCCTCATTCTCCGACGCGGCGGCCCCGGCGGTGACCCGAATTGTTTTCACGCCGACCGATCTCCGGGCTCGGGCATGGATGAAAGCGCGTTGCCAG
>Ga0209624_10001370_pt1 | contig 19216 bp, 17 predicted proteins | sample JacPinW_OM2H0_O1_FD_188565 | JGI IMG/M metagenome (GOLD analysis project Ga0209624, IMG submission 188565) | Forest soil microbial communities from Algoma, Ontario, Canada - Jack Pine, Ontario site 1_JW_OM2H0_O1 (SPAdes) (version 2) | ecosystem: Environmental > Terrestrial > Soil > Boreal...
GTAAATGGGGCAGGGCCTTGATTGGCAGCAATAAAAGTAATATCGCGTAAATGCAGGTGATTTTGCCGCAACAAGCTGTCTAGCTGAGCAATAGAATCTTTTGTTGCTAATGTTTTATCAATGGCAACCCGTGCAATAGTTTGGTTTGCTTTGAAAAGGCCAATTTCTAAGTGTGTGTACGTACTCTGAAGAGCGATGAAAAAAGGCATATTTAACTTCTGTTTTTACATTTATTTTGTTGATAAAAAATACTAAAGGTATCAAATTCTATTGATTTATCTTTCTTGAGAACTATTTTACCGCAATTAAGGCATTTCCATCCATCAAAATTTAACAAATGGTCAAAGAAAGACTGCAATACCATCAGTCCTCCGCACTTTTTGCATTTCATTACCAGGACTCCTTTTTTTACAATTAGGTATATTGAGTACTTTTTACTATAGTACAAATGGGGTACCATGCAATAGGGCACCACCGTGCTTCATTACCTTTTTTATTCTCCGTCGCCAAACCAGTTTTTTCAGTACTGAATGAGACGAGGAGAATAAATCACGCCGTAGCTTGTCACGCCAAAATTTTCATTGCAAGTAAATAGCAAAGGCGGATTTTGGCTATGGCGTAATTCCGTTAACCTCCATTGTAATGCTTCACAAAAAAAATAGACCATTTGATCACTTTTTGTCAATGAAATGCTCAATGAGCCAATGCTTAGTCTGCCGTGATTGGCTTGGCAAATTGTAAGTAGTTTTCCAAAATAAAGGCAGCTGCTATCGAGTGGGATTTAATTTTTTCATCTTTTGTCTTTGCATTTTTAAGTGTCTGTGCACGTTTGCTGGACAGCCGTTCATCCCATAAAATAAATGTGTGGCTTGAAAATTGCTGTTCAAGCTGAGCTTTGATCTGCTCTACTTTTTTGGTTTGCTCACTTGCAGTGCCCTTCATGGTGCGTGGATGGCCAATTATCACCGTGGCAATCCTCTCTTTTTGAAAGAGCCCCTGCAAAAAGGGGATAAGCTCTTGAGTAGGTACAGTTTGATAGGGCTTGGCAAAAAAGCCTGAAGCATCAGAAAGCGCAGTGCCGGTCCAAACATCGCCAATATCAAGGGCAAGGATTTTCATGCAAAATTTCCTGGGTTTAGAAGGTTATATACTCAGTATACCGGGGGGGGCAAGGGTTGTCCAAAGGCCTTAGAATTAGAGCAATGTTTTCTATTTGTCAAAATTGATCAAGAGGTCTTATTCAAGAAAGCGCTACTTTTTTTGCTGATTTCGCTTGCTTTTTTCCAGAATCTAGCTAAAATTAATTACATATAGATATTTTTTTAAAATTCTTAAGAACAATGGAGTTATTTTTATGAGTTTCAGGTCAATTTTTAAAGCACTAAGCTTAGCGGCACTTGTGCTTGGCTTCAGCAAATCAGCTTTAGCAATGGAAAAGGCAACGCAAGGACCTAAGAATATTTTTGAAGCGATCTACCACAAAAATATTCAAGCAGTTACTGATTTTTTAGATCAGGGTGTTCCTGTTGATACTCGTTATGAAGGAAGAGGTGGTTTTACGCCTTTAGTTATTGCTATTTCGATGCAGGATGAAAATCTAGTGCGGTTGCTATTGCAAAGAGGAGCAGATATTTTTGCTCCGGTAAATGGTTGTTTTTCTGTGATTGAGTATGCGCGAGACACAAAAGAAAGTATAAAGCAACTAATATTGGAAGAAATAAATAAAAAAGATAGAGAGGTATTACGAAAAGCCGTTCTTGAAAGAGATGATTTATCATTGCATGTAAGGGCTACAAAAGAGCTCATGTATTCATTTAGTTCCTATAAAAGAGTGGTGCAGCCTTTCTTACATAAGCTAAAGATATACAATACTATTTTTGAAGCGGCTGTTGATACAAATATAGATGCTCTTAAATGTTTTTTGGATAATGGGATAGAGATAAATAGTAAGGATGAATTTCAACGTACTCTTCTTCATATTGCGATCGTAATTCAGAATACTGAATTATTTTACTTATGCTTAGAAAGGGGAATAAATATTGATGGTCAAAATATATGTGGTTTCACGGCGCTTCATCAAGCTATTAGATATAAATATAAGTACTTTATTACCTTATTAGTACAGCGTAATGCTCGCTTAGATATCAAAGATTGGGAAAATAAAACGCCGCTTGATTTAGCACAATCTGAAGGCTATGAAGATATACTGAGAATAATTAACACCGAACTCGAAAGCCAAAAACAAAAAAAAGAAAACTCTCATTTTCCGCACGCATTTAAAAGATTAATTACGCAAGGATTATTGCAACGTCACCCTTTTATTTTGGATGCAAACAGCGCTGCAGCGTCAGGAAATGATTTTATGCTTGCAAATGCTTTTGTATTGCAACGAGGTAAGAAGGCTCATTGCGCCGATCGAGCATTTACAGTTTCTAGTAAACCTATAGAGCCACTGCAGCCTTTGGATGAAGGGCCATATCGATTCAGATTTGCAGTATTTAATTTCTTAAATGGCTGGGCATCTTTAGGGCAAGATGCTCATCTGAGCGAAAATAAATAAGTATAATTGATTCAAAAGTGGTTATGTTAATTTTGTAAGAACTTCTGGCATACTAAAGTTTGATTCTCCGTCGCCAAAACCCTATGTGCTTTAGTACGGGGGATAAAGGCAAGGAGAATCACGCCGTAGCCTCTTGTCACACCGCAACTTCAGTGTAGGCGGATAGCGAAGGCGGATTTTGGCTATGGCGGAATTGCGCGCGAAACAACGGCTATTTAAGCCGTTGAGCGCTTCATTATTAAAATTTTAAATATGCCAAGGTTTTATGAATTCAACTATTTCATTGCCTGATATTTGGCCGGTCGCGTGCCATACTGACTATGTAGGCGAAGATTCTACCTTTGTTGCTATTAAGGGTTTGCAAAAGGATGGTGCTGATTTTATTCCGCTTGCGTTGCAAAAAGGAGCGCGCACGATTGTGGTGCAAGAAGGTGCGTTTATTGCACAAAGCACGCATGAACTGATACAAGCATATCAAGCACAACTGCTCTGGGTTGCTGATGTGCGTAAATCGCTGGCACTTTTGGCAGCCAATGCGTGGGAAAATCCGGCGCTGCAACTAAAGATAATTGGTATAACTGGGACAAAAGGTAAAACCACCACCGCCTGGCTTTTATACCATCTACTCAAAAAAGCAGGAATTTCAACGGCACTCTTGAGCACGGTAAAAAATAAGATTAATGATCACGAATTTGCTACTGAGCTGACTACGCAGCAGCCAGATTATTTGCATGCCTTTTTTCATACCTGCATGATGCATGGGGTAACCTACGTGGTAATGGAAGTTGCTGCGCAAGCAGTTTCATTGCATCGGGTTGCCGGTATAACTTTTGATGGCATTATATTCACTAATTTTGCCGGTGCGCATGGTGAATTTTATGCAACGCTACAAGAATACTTTCAAGCAAAATATTTTCTTTTTAAACAGCAGAGTGCGCAGGCTAAACTAATCATTAATGGTGATGACGCCAAAGGAACATCACTGCTCAAAGAATATGGGGGCACTTCTTTTGGTATTGCTGGTGCAGAACTGGATGTTAAAGCGATTGTCTATCGCAGTGCGCTGAATGGCCTAACACTTACTCTCAATGAATTTGGGCATCTTCACACGCTTGCCTGTCCAGCGCTTATGGGAGCATTTAATGTTTATAATAGTATTGGTGCTGCAAGCATGGCCCATCAACTGGGTGTTCCATGGGCTACTATTGCGCAAGCAATAACCACCTTTATCGGTGTGCCGGGTAGATTAGAGCGGTATGATTTGCCCAATGGCGCTGTTTGCTTTATTGATCAAGCTCATAATCCTTCTTCGTTTGCGGCAGTGCTGTCTGAGTTGCGAGCAGCAACTGATAATCTCATTGTGGTCTCGGGAGCTGGCGGCGATCGTGATAAACAGATGCGGCCGCTTTTAGGCTCTTTAATGGCACAGTATGGCCATACTGTGATAATCACCTCCGACAACCCACGCTCCGAAAATCCTGCTGATATTATTGATCAGATATATGCAGGAGTTCCTGAAGAAAAACAGGCAGCCGTGTTGATTGAGGTTGATCGAGAAAAAGCTATCCAAAAAGCGTATGCATGCTCAAGAAAAGGTTCAATTATTGCGTTGCTAGGCAAAGGGCCGCAACAATACCAAATGATTGGTGCGGTAAAATATCCGTTTAGTGAGCAAAAAATTATAAAAGGATTGTCAGCGCTCTAATTTTTTTCTAACTTCAGAGCAAATACATACTCTCTTTTTTAATAAAGGAAAAGGTTGCTATGAAGAATATATTAGTTATTGTCTGGATACTGGGGATTACTCCTGTTGCAAGTCTCGGAATGTTAAAATCAAAAAATAAAAAGAAGCTGAGTGATGGGCCAGAGCTTAAATGGCAAGATAACCTAGAAAAGCCGCGAGCTCCCCGCATAAACGAACTTGATGAGGCGAAGTTACATCGCAGTGGCTGTGTGTGTGATCCATGTCTTCGTAATTCGATAGCTGCACTTCAAGTGATTATGGACCAAAAAAAAGCCATGGAAAATCGAAAAGATAACCAAACAAACCAGCTTTATGAAGATCTTGCAATAGCGGTTGCTTTAGCTCATAAGACTTACAAGTATAAGGGCTATGGAGTATGCAAAGCAAGGAGCGATTCGCATATTCTCCGTCGAAAAAATGAAGCTACTTCTAGTGAAACATATAAAGATGGGAATACTGGTGAATCGATATATGGAGATAGCGAGACTCAAAAAACGCTTTCTGCATCTGAATCTTTAGTGTGGCTCAAGAAAGGAAAATGGAAGGATTTTGACAAAAATTAGCCCTATGGCTAGAATAATCTTTTATTATACGTGCCTATAATCCATTAACTTTTTTATACACAAGGTTATTTTGTATGCAGATAGCGCAGTTTTTTTCTATTATCCTTGCCGCATCCGGTTTAGGGCTGGCGGTTGTAATCCTTCTTCTTTTTAAGATTAAAAGTATAAAAGTAGATAATCGCAAAGCACGAGAAATAGCATTGGCTATCCGTGGCGGCGCTATGACTTTTTTAAAAGAAGAGTATCGAATTATTGCGCTCGTCGTTTTGGTGGTAGCAGCCATTCTTTGGTATTTTGTAAGCGGGTTGAGCGCAGCATGTTTTATGTTGGGCTCGGTCCTTTCTATGGCAACTGGTTATATTGGCATGAATGCAGCAACGGATGCAAATGTTCGTACCACGATGGCAGCCAAAGAATATGGTGAAAGAGCTGCTTTCTCAGTAGCATTTTTTGGCGGCGGCGTTATGGGTTTTGCGGTGGCAGCGTTTGGACTTATTGGCCTTGGCCTTCTTTTTTATCTCTTTTTTGATAAGCCCTCATTCACCTTGCTTATTACCAGCTTTAGCGTTGGCGCAAGCTTAGTTGCCTTTTTTGCTCGCGTTGGCGGCGGTATTTATACCAAGTCTGCTGATGTTGGTGCTGATTTAGTGGGCAAGCTTGAAATAGGAATCCCCGAAGATGATCCGCGCAATCCTGCCGTGATTGCCGATAATGTAGGCGACTGTGTTGGTGATACTGCCGGTATGGGTGCTGATATTTACGAATCATATGTTGGCGCAATGGTGGCCTCCATTATTTTAGGCACCACCGTCTACGGATCAAATTTAGTGTATATAAGTTTCCCCGTTATTCTTGCCGCTTTGGGCATGATCGGTTCGGTTGCTGGCCTTTTTTCAAACATGATTTTAGGATTAGCACCGGCGGCAATGTTGCGCGTTGCTAATTATATTGCCACCGGCTTTTTGCTTATCAGTTCATATTGGTATATTGGTTATTTTAAGCTTGATCCTGCGCTCTTTATTTCTATTGTGCTTGGCTGCGGTGCGGGTATTGTTGTTGGTTTAATTACCGAATATTATACCGGTGGAGAACCGGTAAGAAAAACGGCGCAAAGTGCACGTTCGGGAGCTGCCACCAATATTATTTATGGCTTATCAGTTGGCATGGAATCAACCGTGGCGCCAGTCATAATTCTTTCCTTTATTGTGCTTTTGGCAAATTATTATGGCGGTGGCTTGTTTGGTGTTTCACTCTCAGCAGTTGCTATGCTTGCAACGGTTGGTATTAGCATGACCGTTGATGCGTATGGCCCTATCGCTGATAATGCTGGTGGCATTTCAGAAATGGCAGGCTTTGGCGAATCGGTGCGTAAAATTACCGATAAACTTGATGCTTTAGGAAATACAACGGCTGCAATGGGTAAAGGCTTTGCCATAGGCTCGGCATTGCTCACGGCGCTTGCTATGTTCTCTGCGTATTCAAAAGAAGCGCATTTGGCAGGTATGGATATTTTAGATCCGTATGTTTTAGTGGGTATGTTTATTGGTGCAACGCTGCCATTTTTAATTAGCGCACTCACCATGCGTTCTGTTGGTGATGCAGCGTTAAAGATGGTGATCGAAGTGCGCCGTCAATTCAAAGAAATTCCTGGCTTAATGGAAGGTACTGCAAAGCCTGATTACAATAAATGTATTGCGATCAGCACAAAAGCTGCATTGCAAGAAATGATTTTGCCTGGTTTAATTACGGTTATTGTTCCGATCGTTGTACGTTTTGCGCTTAATAAAGCTGCCCTTGGTGGCCTTTTAGTTGGTGCTACCTTGGTTGGTGTGCTCTTGGCCTTGATGATGGCCAACGGCGGTGGTGCATGGGATAATGCTAAGAAATATATCGAAGCAGGCCATTTTGGTGGCAAAGGATCGGAAACACACAAAGGTGCTGTGGTTGGCGATACGGTCGGAGATCCCTTTAAAGATACTTCCGGCCCTGCATTAAATATTTTAATTAAGCTGATGTCGGTAGTATCACTCTTGCTTGTCTTAATTTAATACGCAAATCTCGATAAAATAATGCGTATGCATCAGTATTGAAAAAATATCTATGCATGCGCCTTTCTTTTTTTATTGATAAAAAACAATATAAAATTTATTTTTTAAATTGTTATTAGAAATTACTTGCTAAAATATTTTTTTTACTGATAGGCTACAAATGATGGTATAAAGGAAGTGAAGTAAGGAGCTCTATCATGAAAGAGGCTAATAACCAAAAAAGAAAATATATAACTTCATGCTTTCATGTCTTTTTTGTTGTTTGTATTGCCTTATTGTTGCCACGCTTCTTCTTTAGAAATAATAGCTCAATAGGTGCCGGCAGTGATCGCGCGGCCGAATTTAAACTCGGTGTTGAAAATCTGAACGGCCATTTTCTTGATGCGATTAAAGAGGTTGCACAAAAAAAAGCTTCTTATGCAGTTGGGCTGGTGACCAATCATTGCGGTGTTGATCAAAAAGGATGCCGTACCGTCGATATTTTATTAGAAAAGGGATTCTCGATTAAAAAAATCTTTATCCCGGAAGATGATCTGGGCGGAGAGCAAAAAAATGTAACTACTGGAATGAAAGACACTACTACCGGTCTCCCTTTAGTAATGTTGCCACGAGTAGATTCTTTAAAAAGCTCCTATCAATATCCTTTTGAAGATATTCAAATGATTTTTTTAGATTTACAAGATACGGGTATATGCCCGAACCTCTATATTTTAACACTTATAAAAACGCTGTATGATGCCGCGAAATTGAATAAAGTGGTAGTGGTGCTTGATCGGCCCAATGTTTTAGGCTCTGCAATGGAAGGAATGATGGCTGGCTGTGCTGAATATAATAATGAAATGTTTGAACTGCCCATGCGCCATGGTATGACATTTGGAGAACTTGCTTCTTATTTTAATGAACAATTTCTAGAGGGAAAAACTCCGTTGCATATAGTTCCTATGTATGCCTATGATCGCGCAGCTTCTTTAGGAGGCATAACGCCAACATTGTGTCCGCTACTGACCAATATTGATACTTTTTATGATGCGAGCTTTTTAGGTATTTTAAGTGCTGTTTATCCATTTGATATTGGTATTGGTACTGATATGGCGTTTCAGTGTATTGCATTGCCAGAATTTATGCATTTTTCTAAGCAAAAGTGGTTTCAGCTACGCACATTACTTAAAAATCAACACATAGACACCGTGTGGCATCGCTACTATAATCCGCGCAAAAAATGCTCATATGCAGGGCTGCGCGTTATAGTTAAGAATGTGGAAGAGTTTTCTCCTTTTAACGCCCTTGTTACTATTATTACCTTTTTTAAGCAAGCAGGAGTGCCATTGCGATTTTGCCAAGAATTTGACCGTTTGTGCGGTGGCATAAAAATGCGCGATCTTTTGGAAGGTAACTGCCGTGATTTAAGAAATGATGTTAACAACGATTTAAAAAACTTTTTTGCTAAAGCACAAAATTTCTTTATTTATAAGCCGTTGCCCAAATTGATGTTGTTGTAAGAGGAGAAGAGGGGGCGTGATGAGAAAAATAGCATATTGTATGGTAAGTATTGCCAGCATTCTCACGGGAATGGATTTCAAACTCGGGATTGAAAATATCGAGCCTGCATTGATTAAGCAGTATCACAAAATGCGTATTGGGTTAGTTACCAATCAAACGGGTAAAGATAATGCCGGTAATCGCACCGTGGACATTTTGCTTAAAAAAGGATTTAACATTACCTACCTCTTTGCTCCTGAGCATGGCATTGATGGGAAGATTCATGCTGAAAAAGAGGTTAAGGATTGTAAAGATAGTAAAACAAATGTTCCCGTGCTGAGTTTATATACGAGTAATGGCCCTAAAAAAATGAATGAAGAGGCGCTTAAAAATATCGATGCTATCTTTTTTGATATCCAAGATTCAGGCATGCGCCACTACACGTATATCTCCACTCTGTTTCAGGTGCTCAAAGCTGCGGCACAAGAAAATAAAAAGATGGTGGTATTTGATCGGCCAAATCCATTGGGCAAAATAATGGAAGGCCCGCTGGTGGATCCTGGTCTGATCTCATTTATTTCTATAGCAGCGATTCCCTTACGGCACGGTATGACGATTGGTGAACTTGCTGAATATTTTAATGCAGCTTTTTTTGAACAAAAAGCTGCGTTACACGTTGTGCCTATGAAAAATTATGATCGAACCACCTTGATAAATGTTGTTTCATCACCATTATCTCCTAACATTGCAAGCCTTGCTTCTTGCCATGGCTATTGCTTTTTAGGATTACTGGGCGAAGTAGCTCCATTTGATGTTGGTGTGGGCACTTCTGATGCCTTCCAGATTATTACCTTATCGCAAGGGCTTGGAGTAACACCGGCGGCATGGCAAATTTTGGCCGCGCAATTAAAAACATTGGGTGTGTATGCAACACCACACTCTTTTTTTAATGAGCGTAAGAAAGAAGATTATCATGGGTTGCGTTTGAGATTTTCTAACATGAATCAGGTAAATGGATTCATGGCACTTTTAAAAACCATTGCATGGGCAAAGAAAGTGGGAAAACAGTTTGATTTTCGCTCAGGCTTTGATAAAGCGGTAGGTACTAAAAACGTTCGCTTATTTTTAACCGGACAACTGCCGTACCAAGATTTAATTGCAGAAATTAATCTGGGCCTACAGCAATTTTTTGTGCAGGCCCAGCCATTTTTTAAATATCTGCCGCATCCAGAACCGTTATTTTGATGATTCTAAAGGCTTTAGATATTTTCTAAAATCGATTGGCGGACATTTTTTTCCCGTTTTTTCTTCTTGAAAATCACGCATGTGATACAGGAGAAAAGATTTTGCCAGCTCTGTATTTATAATTTTGTCATTGCTATTTGCATGAGTTGCTAGGTAGCAATCAGCGGTGGGTTGTTTAGAGGTTATGCCGTGAAGCCCTTCAGCAATACCCCTAAGCAACTCGCCATTTTTCACACGCAAAGCATCCCATGCTTTCTCGCCATTTATATTTGCAAGAGCATTTTTGCGTGCAGCTAGGAATTCAGGTTTTGTATAAACTGCGTGGTATAAATAAATAATCTCATTTTGCATAATAGGTGTGCCAAAAAATTCAGTGAGCTGATCATCTTCTTTATCAGCAAGCTGTTGGTATTTTGCTATTAGATTATTGTTTTGCCAGTCATTGGGTAAATATTCTTTGCCTATCTGTATAAGTGTTTTTTTATCCTGGATGAACTCTTTCCAGCGCTCTTTTGTTAAATGCATGCTAGAGCAGGAGATAGTAACAATTAATGTAATGCAAGTTACGTGTTTTATGAATGACATGAAAAAATCCTTTTTATTTTACAATTCGCTCGTGGTGACTCTTCGGCGAGCTCAGAACTAAAGGTCCGGCCTGTCCGCCGAAGCTTTAGCGAAGGCCGGATCGAACCATTCGAGCGCTCGTTTCCTTCGACAGGCTCAGGACGAGCGGTTACTCGAATTTTCAAATAGCTGGTCTATTTAAACCAAGAACTAATAGTGTCTGCTACAGAATTGAAGAATTGTACCACAGAATCATAAGCTTGTTCAAAAAAACTTCTTGTCTGGCCAGCAGCGGTTTCAACTGCTTTTACAGGTTCTTGTGGCAGCTGGTCTGCGGCTGCTTGTTCTTGCTCGTTTTTTTTTACTTGCTCATTTTGATTTACTGGTTGTGTGGTTGGAGCTGGCGCACCTGAGCTAAAAGAAGCGATGATATCTTTTATCTGGCGTTTTAAGGCATCAGAAGCGCCGGTCTCTCTTTTGGCAACGGTACCATTGTGAAAAAAGAGAAATGTTGGTAATCCTTCAACATTATATTTTTTTGCAATTGCTTGATTAGAGTCAAAATCGATAGTGACAAATACAGCGTTGGAAAGCTCTTGTGCTGTTTGCTCGAATGGCTTTTCACTCCGTACACAAGCTGGGCACCAGGGAGCGCTTACTTTGGCAACCACAATAGGATTTTGTTTTAGGATGGTATCGAGCTGTTGCTCACTGGTAATTTTAGTGGCGTTGCCGATTAAAGACCCAATAGAGAAAGCGCAAATCAGCGCTGCTTTGAAAATAGTTTGTTTCATATTGATTTCCTTTTTATCAAGATTTTGACTTGGGGATATCCTATCATAAAAAAGAGAATATGTGTCAATAGCTATAAATTGCTGATAGGTTTTTTATCGAGGCGCTTTTTTTAATTATAAAGTTACAGCAGTTCTGACGCTGTCGAATAACAAATGAGAGATGCTCTATTTTTTCTCTACAAACTTGACACATCATTTTTAATTCAATAAGAAATTTTTTGATATTAGTGGTGATTAAAAAATGGAGAATATATAGTTGCAAAAAAAATTTAAAAAATGATTGATTCTGCGTGCTCAAACCGTTACATTATCTGATAAGCATTTGTTGTTACTTTTTCTTTTAGAAATCATTTTTAAATTTGTTATAACTGATGTGCGCGTATGGATGGCCAAAAGAGGCCAAAGCAGTAAACCCATCCGCGCTATTTTTTTCGGTACGGAGAAAAAGTGAAAAAAATTATTAAAAACGCGGCTATCGCTAACGAAAGGATTACATTATGGAAGCACAAAGAAATAAAGTAGGAAATTCTATGGTTGCTACATTTGGTCCTGTGGGTACTGCCAAGGAGCTTAAAGATAAGTTAGACCGTATTGTTCGCGTTAAATCAGTAGATGGAACGTATTTATCATTTAACGTTAATGAAATACGCGCATCGATTGAGTGGGCAGTATTAGGTAATGAAAACAGTGCAAGCGTTGATCTTATTTTACAAGAAGTGATCAATATTATTTTTGATGGCGTTTCTTCACGAGAGATTGCTGATGCATTAATAATGGCAAGCTCATCATTTATTGAGCGCGATCCCATTTATAGCTCTGTGGCTGCGCAGCTTTTGCTGAAAAAATTATTTAAAGAAGTTACCGATTTTAGCGTGCGCCGTGCTGGCTATGATCAATCGTATCGCAACTCATTTGTGCAAAGCATAGCGCTTGGTGTTGCTGATGGAAGTTTAGATGGGCGCTTGCTCGAATTTGATCTTCCGTTGTTGGCACAGGCGTTGCATGTTGAGCGGGATTCTCTGTTTGAGTATATGGGTTTAAAAACGCTCTATGAGCGCTATTTTAACAAGATTGAGGATAAAAATAGAATTGAGCTTCCGCAAGCATTTTGGATGCGCGTTGCGATGGGCGTTTCATTGCTTGAGCAGGATAAAAACCAAGCGGCGATTAATTTTTATAATCTGATTTCTTCAATGCGCTATATCCCGAGCACGCCTACCTTGCTGCATTCAGGGTTAAAGCGGCCGCAATTGAGCTCCTGCTATCTCACCACTATCGAGGATGATCTGAAGCATATCTTTAAATGTTTGGGTGATAACGCACAGCTTTCTAAATGGTCGGGTGGCGTGGCCAACGATTGGACCAATCTACGCGCAACCAATGCAATGATTAAAACAATTCGCACGGTGAGCCAAGGCGTTATTCCGTATCTTAAAATTGCTAACGACGTGACTGCAGCAATTAACCGCTCAGGAAGCCGTCGCAGCGCAACCTGTGTCTATTTAGAAGTATGGCATATGGATTATGAAGATTTTCTCGATCTGCGCCGCAACACTGGTGATGAGCGCCGCCGCACGCATGATATTAATACGGCAAGCTGGGTGCCTGATTTATTTATGGAGCGCATGTTAGCAGATGAAAAATGGACGCTCTTCTCTCCTGAAGAAGTGCCTGATTTGCATGATCTGTATGGCAAAGCATTTAAGGTGCGCTATGAAGAATATGAGCAAAAGGCAGAACGGGGCGAAATTAAAAGCTTTAAAGTAATACAAGCCGCCATATTATGGCGCAAGATGCTGAGCCGTTTATTTGAAACAGGGCATCCATGGCTTACCTTTAAAGATTCGTGCAACATTCGTTCTCCGCAAGATCATGTCGGCGTTGTCCATTCATCAAATTTATGTACTGAGATTACGCTCAATACTTCATCTGATGAGACTGCCGTGTGTAATTTAGGATCGATAAACTTAGGCGAGCATATTGTTGATGGTAAACTCGATGAACAAAAGCTTGCCCAGACTATTGCCACTGCTATGCGTATGCTTGATAACGTGATTGATATCAATTTTTATCCAACTATTGAAGCACAAAATGCTAACTTCCGTCATCGCCCAGTAGGGCTTGGCGTTATGGGATTGCAAGATGCGCTCTATAAAATGGATATTAATTTTGCCGATCAGCAAGCATTGGAGATTTCCGATTACATTATGGAAACGGTTGCGTATTTTGCAATTTTAGCATCTTCGCAATTGGCAAAAGAGCGTGGTGCTTACTCTTCTTATAAAGGCTCTAAATGGGATCGCAATATTTTCCCCCAAGATACTATTGCTTTGCTTGAGCAAGAGCGCGGCGTTGAGATTCCGATTAATAAGGGCGGCAAGCGCGATTGGACTTTAGTGCGTGAGCAGGTAAAGCAGTATGGCATGCGGAATTCTAACACGATGGCGATTGCGCCAACGGCAACTATTTCTAATGTGGTTGGCTGCTTTCCGTGCATAGAGCCTATTTACAAGAATTTGTATGTCAAAGCGAATATGACGGGCGAATTTACCGTTATTAATAAGTATCTGATTAATGACTTGAAAAAGCTGGTCCTCTGGGATCAGGAGATGCTGGAACTGATCAAATATTATGATGGCAGTGTTCAGATGATTGAAAAGATTCCAGCCCGTATTCGTGAAAAATATAAAGAGGTATTTGAAATCGATGCAGAATGGCTTGTAGAGATTACGGCAGCGCGCGGAAAATGGGTTGATCAGAGCCAGGCGCATAATGTGTTTATGAAAGGAGTCTCTGGTAAAAAACTCAGCGATATCTATATTAAAGGATGGAAGCTCGGGCTTAAGACTTTTTATTATTTACGTACGCTTGGTGCATCACAGATTGAAAAGTCTACGCTTGATGCGAAGAAGTTTGGCTATACGCAAAAACGTGAATATGGAACTATGGATGCAGCTGCAGCAGAGCAAGCAGAAGTTGTGGTAGCTGCAGCGCCGCTTGATGTACATGGTGCAGAATCTGCTGCTGTTGGTGCAGCACGAATAGAGCCAACACCATCATTAGAATCGCCAACAACCTCTGATGAAATGTCACTGATGCGTGCATGTAATATTTCAGAAGATCCAGAATGCGAAGTGTGTCAGTAACCATTGATAAAGGAATAAGATTATGGCAAAAAAAGGTATTTTAAATAATTCTGCAGTTGATCCCAATAAAATTCTACCGATGACCTACTTATGGGCGCGTCAGCATTACAAAGATGGGGTGGCCAATAATTGGAGCCCAGAAGAAGTGTCGATGCAAAAGGATATTGAGCAATGGAAATCACCAACGTTCTTAACAGAAACAGAACGGCGCATGATTTTGTATAACTTAGGATTCTTCTCTACCGCAGAATCATTAACGGCAAACAACTTAGTGCTTGCAGTATATAAGCATGTCACCAATCCTGAGTGTCGCCAATATTTATTGCGGCAGGCATTTGAAGAGGCAATACATACCGACACCTTTATTTATTGCTGTGATTCATTTGGCTTAGATCCCAATGATATTTACAACATGTATGAAACAATTCCTTCGATTAAAGAGAAGGATGACTTTGTTATTAAGCTTACCACGTCATTGTTTGATCCAAATTTTGCACCAATTGGCACTGCCAATATCCAACAATTTTTGCATGATTTGATTGGCTACTACGTGATTATGGAAGGAATCTTCTTTTATGCTGGTTTTGCTATGATGTTGGCATTAAAACGGCAAGATAAAATGGTGGGCGTTGGCGAGCAGTTTGAATATATCATGCGTGATGAAAGCTTGCATCTGGCATTCGGCTGCGATTTAATTAATACGATTAAAGCAGAAAATCCACAAGTGTGGACAGCTGATTTCCAGCAAGATCTAGTTGAGCTTATCAAACACGCAGTAACGCTTGAAAAGCGCTATGCGTATGATGCGTGCCCGCAGGGAGTGCTGGGCATTAATCCGGATCAGTTTTGCGAATATGTTGAGTATATTGCCGATCGGCGTTTAGAGCGCATCGATTTACCAAAAGTATACGGGACCATCAATCCATTCCCATGGATGTCGCAAGCGGTTGATTTAAATAAAGAAAAGAATTTCTTTGAATCACGAGTAACTGAATACCAAACAGCTGCATCGCTGGAATGGGAATAACTTCAAAATGAAAAAGGCGCTTTTAAAAGCGCCTTTGTTTTTAGATGATCCCAGAGATTATTCCTGGGATTTTTTTATTTAGTTATTTTCTAGTTGGGGGCCCTTATACCAGTCGATTATTGGTTGAAGTACTGCGCTATGGTACTGGCGCGCCGCGATGATGCTTACTGCTGTACCAGCAAGAAAAACGTGCGGTCTATCTTTAAAGAAGTTGATCAATTTGCTGTGATGAATAATTGCTTGTTTGATCAGTTCTCCTCCTACAAGTGTACTTACTGCACCAATAACTAATGCTTTATCTTTTTTATCCCAGGATTGAGTTGCCGTTGTTGCAAGCAATAATAAGGGGAGTAAAATAAATGTCTTTTTGTTCATAGAGTAACCTTTAATTAAGAAGTAATAATATTGTTAGTTATAATATCAGACATCTAGTGCTATATCTTTGGCCAGTTCTGTGCATATATGATAGATGCATGTGCCGGTAATAACGCCAGCTATTGGCCACCATGGGCGTGCTTTACAGTAATAATATATCTTTTTTACAAATGGCCATGAGTTATATGTTGCATCCAAAACTATTGCAGTGCCGATAGTGCCAGCAATAATTTTAAGCGCGGTAGGAATATCAGCTTTTGTTGTTGGAACGGCTACGGCTATTAAAAATGTGAGCATTAAGAATATCTTTTTCATAGGCTTGACCTCCATAGACAGTAAAAAAATTAGGCTATTTAGATATTGAATAACCCTAATATTATAACGTTTTTAGACGATAAAAACAATTGCAAAAATATTTTGGCAATTTATTTTAAGTTTGAAATATTGGGGGAGGGAGGCCATTCCATTTTTTATGTAAAATAACATCTTTTTATTCTTTATTTTATGGTTTAGTTGATTTGTAAATAGGTAATTAATTACGCTATTTGTGTTGCAAAAAGTGCAAATGTAAAAAATATAAAAAAGGGGACAAGGGGATGAAGAGAATTGTATTGTTTGTTGTAGGGATGTATGGCATCATCCAAGCGATGGAAAAGGAAATGCAAACGGTAATAAAGGATTTAGGTAATGCCGTGAATGTGCCTGCCGTAATGGAAAAGCTTGAGCTTTATGCAGGGCCTAAAAATGATGATACGCAATTAAAAAAAGATGATTCTCAAGTAAAGAAAGATGAGTCTAAAAATAGCTCTAAAGGAAAAGAGGCATCATCAATTCTTTCAGAAAATTCAGCAAATGAGATACTGAAGAAACTCGATGATTTAATGCAGCGTCAAGATAACTTAGAGAAAGGGATGCAGAATATCACGACTACTGCAGGTGTTACTACGCCAAGAAGAGAGGGAAGAGGGATAACGTTAACTTCTGCAGATGTTGACGAAGTGAAAAAACAAAAAGAGAAGAGATTATCGGTTGTTGATCCTTTAGATTTAAGTAATCTTCCAAGTAGTGATAGTCAAGCGATTCAAACTAATGCAGAAACTTTAAGTGCTAAAGACCAGGCACAACATGCTATTGAGCTTCACTTTGGAACAGCTGCAGTCAAGAGCCGACAGAATTTAATTCCGCACGTAGAAGAAGCAATTCGCAAACGTTCAGAAGGAGCGATGGCAGAAACATATAAAAAACCGCTTGAGGCTTTACAAAGTTCTGCTCGTTCATCTAAATCGGCTCGAGCTACCAGTGATAATAAAACAAGAAGTGTAGCTCCAGCAACAAGTACGGCAGTTAATACCGCGCCTCTTGCCGTTCCAACGACTATACAAGGTTTTGAAAATCCAGCATTTATACAAGAGCTTATTAATGAAGCAACCGATGCATACAATAGTAAGCAGACATGGATTCAAAGATTGTTGGGTATAGCAGCCGTAGTATTGCCAGTGATTGTTGGTGGTATTTCAGCAGCTATTACTGCCACTACCAAAACGTGTCCAAGTACCGGTAGTTAACACTTTTTTAAAAAAAAGTTTTCTGAATAATTACTTTCAGCTCTTTTTTGTCAACATAACCATGAATGGTTCGAATTGGTTGCCCATCTACGAAAAACATGAGGGTGGGCAACCCTCTTATATGATACCGATCTGCAAGTGTTTTTTGTTCTTCAACATTAACTTTTACAAAAACAATATGTTCAAGATCTTTTTGTTGCGCAAGGGTATCGATTACTTTATGCATTGATGCGCAAGGAGAGCACCAGTTTGCATAAAAATCTACCACTACAAATTCATTCTTATCTAAAATTTCTTGAAAAGCATATGCGTTTGCTACCGTAAAAATTTTTCCCTTTGTTGCTTCGGGTCCTTGCGCATAAAAAGGTATGGTTAACATGCATATGAGGCTGATGTAAAAAGCTAATTTAATTTTCATAAAAATCCTTAATTTTTTGATTATCGAGCTACTACTATAGCAAAGTTATTGCGTGCATAGGTATAATTATTTTTATATTACTTTGTATAAATAATGAGAGTAATCCTATGAAAAAAGATTATCAAATTATCTATCTTAATGGCCCATCCAGTGTTGGCAAAACACCGCTTGCGCGTGCATTGCAAAATAGTTTCCAAGAGCCATTTTTAGTATTTGGTCTTGATCAGATGACCGATATGATGCCGGATAAATTAAATAGCTGGGATGTTGATAAAAAAGTTCCTGGCTTTAGCTGGGAAAAAGAAGATGACGGCAGTGGTATGCCGCTCTATAAAAATTGGATTGGTCCATTTGCGCATCGATTATTACATACGTTAAAAAAAGTAGTGTGCACATTGGTTGATGACAACTATCAGGTGATCATCGATGATGTGAGTATAGGCAAAGCGGAAGTTGATGAATGGCGTAAAGCGCTGGCGCAATATCGCGTGCTCTGGGTTGGTCTGACGGCACCGCTGGAAATATTGGAAGATCGTGAAAAAATTCGCCCTGATCGCAGGATTGGTTCAGCGCGCTGGCAAGCAGAGCATGTGCATGAGGGCGTGGTATATGATTTAATGCTTGATACGGTTGCCAACTCTTTGCCAGAATGTGTGAGCCAAATAAAAGGTTTTATGGGCAAGGAATAAAGAGAGTTGTGAATGGTACCATTAAAAGAAGTGCATTATAATCCCGTAATACGCGATGCAAAAGCGATTTTGGTTGGAGATTTAGGAGGCACCAATAGCAATTTTGGTGTGTTTGCAAAAATTAATGGCCAATTTTTACTCGTGCTTTCCTTGCATGCAAAAAGTCAGCACGTTACCAGTTTTACTGATTTAGTGCAACAGATAGTTACCTACCTTAAAGATACGTATGCAATTACCATCACTGATATTTGTTTAGCGGCTGCAGGACCCGTAAATGCAGAGCGCACCTTTATCAAGCCAACTAATTTAAATATCCCCGTAGACACCATAGAAATTATGAAAGTGCTCAAAGACGTGCGTGTTTATTTGGCAAATGATTTTGAAGTTATTGGGTATGGCTTGCCATATATCGATGCAAAAGCAATTGTTGCAGTAACAAATGTTGCACCGCGCATGCATGCATGCAAAGCAATTATTGGTGCCGGCACCGGCTTGGGCAAATGTATCTTATATTGGTCCGATGGAGCAAAAAATTATTTGCCAATTGCCAGTGAAGGAGGGCATGCAGATTTTCCTGCACAATCTCAACGAGAATTAGATTTGGTCAAATACATTCAAAAATATGAAAATTGGCGTCATCCCATTTCATGGGAGGATGTTCTTTCTGGTAATGGCATTCAACGGATATACCATTTCTTGCGCAACGCAGAGCATAATCATCCTATTGCAAAAGAAACAAGAGTGCATGGCCCACAGCCAGATGAGATCTTTAAAAGTAGATTGCTCGATGATTATTGCAAGCAAACATTTGCATGGTATACCGCATTTTATGCACGCTGCGCAAAAGATTTTGCATTAGACACACTGGCGCTTGGTGGCCTTTATATTGCTGGCGGTATCGCAGCAAAAAATCTTGAACTTTTTGAGTTGCCTGAATTTAAGAATGAATTTTTTGCGAGCGGCAAAATGGGCACTATGCTCGCCCAGATTCCTGTTTTT
>Ga0209624_10001371_pt1 | contig 19214 bp, 14 predicted proteins | sample JacPinW_OM2H0_O1_FD_188565 | JGI IMG/M metagenome (GOLD analysis project Ga0209624, IMG submission 188565) | Forest soil microbial communities from Algoma, Ontario, Canada - Jack Pine, Ontario site 1_JW_OM2H0_O1 (SPAdes) (version 2) | ecosystem: Environmental > Terrestrial > Soil > Boreal...
TGATCCCGATAGCCCGGGAAGACGCCCCCGATGCAGACATAGAATACGTCCGGGCTGAAACCGAGCTGTTGCGCTTGCCCGGTCACCATGAAGGTGTCCGGTGGGTAGCTGAAAGAGAAGAAAGCATCCGGATTGGTCGCCATGACCTGCCGCAGCAGGGGCTGCAGATCCGTAACGTCGGGGGGATAGCTCTTGTTGAAGACGAGATCCAGACCGGCTTTGGGGGCTAGCTTTGCGAAGGCGTTGGCCATTTCGACGCCCAGTTCGATGCCGATATTGATCGCAGCGACGCGTCCCTTGATCTTCCCATCTTTTTTCAGCTGGACGAGCCAGTCGATCAGAGGCTGGACCGATTCGTTCGGCTGAGAAAGCGACCAGAAGGCATAAGGCCAGCTATTGGCCTCGGTGTAGAGAATTGAATCGCCGGCCGTTGTGTAGATCACCGGATATTCATACTTGTTGGTGATGGGGGCCGAGGCGATATTCCACGCGGTGCCCCATGGCGCCAGCATCATGTCGACTTTGTCGTCCAGAATAAGCTTTTCGGTGAGCTTGGTTGTCTCGTTGATGTCGAAACGGCCGTCATAATAAACGATCTCGACCGGCGCCTTTTTGTTGTATTTCGACAGCATCAGGCCGCCTGCGTCGTTGGTCCTCTTCGCCCAGAGGTCATACTGGGAGATGGTCGTCGATTTCGAGCCATCGACGAAAAGGCCAGACATGCCGACCGCCGTTCCGAAGCGGATTTTCGTCGGCGCCTCGGCCGCCGCATATAGTTTTCGAGGCAGGCTTGCCGCGCCGACAGCGGCGGCGCATCCCTTGATAAACGTGCGTCTTTCCATTGTTCGACTCCTCCCTTTTTTATTCATTCACTCGTCGGAGAGCGCCGGTTGCGTTTTCCGTGGCGCCGGACCTGCACCGACCGACTACGCCGCAGCTCGGCTCCACAGGCGCTTCGTGGCGAGTTCCGCGCCTTGCGCGAGAGCCTCAAGCTTCGCCCAGGCAATTTGCGGGTGCACACGACCGCCAAGCCCGCAATCGGTCGAGGCGACCACGTTGTCGCGTCCGACCGCCTCAGCAAAGTTGGCGATCCGCTCGGCGACGAGTTCAGGGTGCTCGATGAGGTTGGTCGAGTGGCTGACAATGCCGGGCATGATCACCTTGCCCGCGGGTAGCTTGATGTCTTTCCATAGCTTCCACTCGTGCCCGTGGCGGGCGTTGGCCGCCTCGAAGGAATAGGCCCCTGCATTGATCTGCAACATCAAATCCACGAGGTGCTTCATCGGAATGTCGGTGGTATGCGGTCCATGCCAACTCCCCCAGCAGAGGTGGAAGCGAATTTGCTCCTGGGGCAGCCCGCGGATCGCATGGTTGAGAATCTCAACGCACTTCTTCGTGTAGGCCCTGTAGCCGTCAACGCTCGGCTCTTTCTTCGACTGATCCCAGTTCTCGGCGAACGCCGGGTCGTCGAGTTGGACGCTTAGCCCAGCATCAACGATCGCCTTGTATTCCTCGCGCATCGCGTCCGCGCAGGCGTACATCAGCTCTTCTTCGCTCTTGTAGTATTCGTTCGCCATCCGGGAGACGCTCGCCGGCGCGATCGAATTTATATAACCGCCTTTCTCGACCCCGGCGGCTTTGAGAGCGGTCTTAAGATTGGCGATATCGCGCTTGATGTCCTCCTGCCCTTTGTACTTGATTGGGCCCCTAACAACTGGGTGGTGCTCCGTCATCCACTGCTCAGGAATCCCGCACCCTGAGTGGGGATCCATATAGGCCTCCTGGAACTTGGCCATGTCCCGGCGCTCTCCCCAATCGCTCACCACAAAATCGTTGGGCGCCATTGGGGTTTTCGTCTGCGCCGATAGTGACGAACCCCAGAGGCCTGACTTGACGGCCTCCACGCCGTCTAGGCGCGGGATCACATAGGACCACCACGCGCCGTAATCCCAGGCCCAACCGACGTTGTGGGGCAACTCGCCGTCATTGACGAGATCAACGCCGACCTGTTTCTGGTGGCGAACGACATCGTCAACGCCAGCCTTGATTTCTTGGTCATACGCCGCCTTGTCAAACTGCTCGCCAAGGGACCGCTTATGGGCAAGCTCGACCAACTTCTTCGGAGTCGGCAACGCCCCCACGTGGGTCGTCAGAATGCGGTCAGCCATCTTCCCTCCTACATGCGCGCGGTTGCGGTTTTGTCGAATCTATCAAACGCCCTCCGCTGCGACTCCACAGTCGCGCGGTCGATACTGTGATCCTTCAGCTGACACATGAAACCGCCGTCGATTTTCAGGTAATCGATCGGAAAGTTTCTAAGAGAGGCGGACGAACGACAAGGCGGCGCTCGGCGATTTCCGAGCGAGCCGCGCTCAAATCGGCGCGTGTCATCGTTCGCGCGCAACACTTGCCCTGAGTCCTCCCTGCGGTCGGCGCCAATCCGCTAAAGACGCGCCGTTCCCGCGCGATTGCTGGCTGAATAATAGCAACCGACGCCGCCTTCGCAATAAGATTTTATGAGATAATAAATTCGGCTTTTGGTCGTCGTCGCGCCACTCCGGAGCGAAGACCCATGGCGGGTTGGCGGCAGCCAGATCACGATCGACTGCGGACGCAGCGTGAGTTCAAACAATTCGACACGCCGTGCTAAGGGAATTCTTTGCTTGCACATTTTTTATGGAATTATAAAATCGACCCAAACCTGACGCTGCGAGACTGCGGAATCGCGTTGAGAGATCGGCCCCCCTTGATCGTAGGCGTCGGCGGAACCCTTCGTATCGGGTCGACCTCTGAACGTGTGCTGGCGTTTGCCCTGGCGGCTGCGGCGAAGCTGGGCGCATCGACCGCGATGTTTTCCGGCCCCGCGATCGCTTTGCCTCATTATGATCCCGCGGAGGGCGAGCGCGGCCCGGTGGCGAAAGCGCTGGTCGCGGCGTTGCGGCGCGCAGACGGCGTCATATTCTCATCGCCTAGTTATCATGGCTCGGTTTCAGGCCTCCTGAAGAATGCGGTCGATTATGTCGAGGACATGCGCGCCGACCCGCGCGTCTATCTCGCCGATCGCGCGGTGGGCATCATCGTTTGCGCGGACGGCATCCAGGCGATGGGCTCCACGCTCGCGTCTTTGCGCGCGATCGTGCATGCGCTGCGCGCGTGGCCGACGCCGTTCGCCGCAGTTGTCAATTCGGCGGCGCAGCCGTTCGGACCCGATGGGGCGTGTCAGAGCGCCGAGGTGGAGCAGAGCTTGCGGCTCGTCGCCGCCCAGGTAGTGGAATTTGCGCAGATGCGGATCGGCTACAGCGGCGCGCGGATCGATCACGAGCGCGCGGCGCTTTCGAGCGCCGAACTCGCCGAGCGCATGACGCAGATGGAGATGACCTTCCGGCTCATGGGATGAGTCGGGCGGGGAACAAGAGAAACTTCAGGGAGGAGACGATGACGGCGCGCTTCAATTTCATGCACTTTATGCCCTATGTGCATCTGCCCAAGAACCACAAGGACTACCACTCGCTATGGGTGGACTTCCCCAACAAATACTACGATCCCAACAAGGCGGCTGCTTTGTATGATCGCTATCTCGACGAACTTGAATTCGCGGACAAGGTCGGCTTCGACGCGATCGTCGTGAACGAGCATCACAACACCAGCTATTCGATGATGCCGGCGCCGAGCCTGATCGCGGCGGCGCTCATCGCGCGGGTGAAAAAGGCGCGCATCTGCGTTTGGGGCACGCCGCCCAACCTCGAATATCCCAATCGGCTCGCCGAGGAATATGCCATGCTCGACGTGATGTCGCGCGGACGCCTCGAGGTCGCCTTCCCGCTCGGCACGGGCATGGAATATTGGGCCAATCCGGTCAATCCCGCGACGGCGCGGGAGCGCCACAAGGAATCGATCGAAATTATCATGAAGGCCTGGACGCAGGACGGGCCAATGAGCCACTACGGCGAGTTTTATACCTATCGCTTTCTCAATCCCTGGGTGCGCCCGGTGCAGCGACCTCATCCGCCCTGCTACATAGTCGGCACTGGCAGTCCCGAGACAGTCGAACTCGCCGCCGAATTGGGCTTTGGCTATTCCGCAGTGTTCGTGACCAAGAAACGCGCGCAGGAGCTCAACGACAATTTGCGCAAGCGCTCGGCTGCCTATGGTCACCAGGTGCGGCCCGACCAATTGCCCCTGGGCGTCATGACTTATGTCGCGGAGACGCAGGAGAAGGCGGAAGCCGAATTCACCGACCACATTCGCTTCTTCTTCGAGGATGCCCTGCGCACCGTCCCGCAATATCTGGCGCCCCCGGGCTATCTCTCGATCGACCAGTTGAAGGCACGCGCCGCGGTCGGCGACAAATTGCACGGCGCTTTCGATTTCAAGCTGGTGAGCGACGCCTTGTTCGTCGCCGTCGGCACAGCCGAGAAGGTCGCCAATCAGATCGGCGAGTGGGGCGAGATGATGGGCACCACCCATTTCAACATCCAGGGCGCGCTTGGCGACATGCCGCATTGGAAAGTGACGAAGAACCTGCAGTTGATCGCTGAGGATGTGATGCCGCGCGTGCGCGGCAGGCAGCCCGCGCGTCTTGCGGCGGAATAATGCGGGGAGGAAGCCAATGGTCGATTTCAAGAAAGAGACGCTGAACATCAACTGCGTCGACACGGTCCTTTACTCCGCGGGCAAGGGCGAGCCGCTGCTCTTCCTGCACGGGGCGGGCACGTTCCACGGTTACGAATTCGCCAAGCCGTGGGCGGATAGGTTCCGCGTCCTCCACCCCTACCATCCGGGATTTGGCGAATCGGGCGACGATCCGGCGATGGATACGTTCAACGATTACGTCATGCATTACGTCGGTTTGCTGGATGCGCTTGGCGTCGACAAGGTCCATCTGGTCGGTTTCTCGTTGGGCGGCTTGCTGGCGGCGCATTTTGCCTCCCAGCAGCGTGAGCGCGTGAAGACGCTGACGCTCGTCGCCCCCGCCGGCATGCGCAGCGCGGAATATCCAACGCTCGATGTGCTTGCGATGTCCGGCGACAAGATCGTCGCTAGCCTCGCTTCCAATTTCGAGGTGCTCAAGCCCTGGCTGCCGACCGGGCCGGACCCAGACTTCATGGGCGCGCGCTATCGCGAAGCGACGACGGTCGCGCGCCTGTTATGGGAAAAGCCTTGGGACCCGAAGTTTAAGCGCTACCTCCACCGCATCGACGTTCCCACCCTCATCGTGTGGGGCGACGAGGACAGGCTCGTGCCGCCCCAGCATGCGGAGCTTTGGAAGAAGGCGCTGCCGAAGGCGAAGGTCGAGATGTTCAAGGGCGCCGGCCATCTCGTGCTCGACGAGAAGCCGGAAGCCGCCAAGGCCGTCGCCGCTTTCGCGGCGGCCGCCTGACCGACTCGCGGGCCGGCCGCAAGGCGCCGGGCTCGCCTACGGCCACGCTGGACCTCGTCACCGCGGTTTTGGCGCCGGTCAAGCCTTTTCAAGGGGTTGGGCGCCAAAACCTGTCACAAGAATCATTCCCGTCCTAACGCTGAAGTCCCGGTCGCGCGTCCTGTCTGGGAAGCGCCAGCCGGGCTTGTCTGGCTTTCTGGAAAATAGTACTAGGTTTCAGCTGGCTTGGCAAGAAATTGTCGATTTTTCTTAAACCAGCCGTCGCCGCCATCGATCGGGCGTTTCGCCCCCGGGGAACGGTCGGCCGCCTCGGGCGCCGGAGGAATTTCGCGTGTCGTTTCTCGCAGCGCCCAAATCCTCGTTCAAGGCCGGATGAGCGGCGCAGGTTGACAGCGCCCTCACCGCTCAATCGCGGTCCTCTTTCGCGCTGAAGGCATCAGTTCCTCCATCACCTCCGGGACCGTGTGAAGATAAGCTCGCATCTGATCGAGCACCGTGGTCTCGAGGTCCGGCGACACCGGCGTTTGATAGACATAGCGGCGTATCCCGAGAAAGACGGTGGTGGAATGCATCCCCCACACCAGCTCGATCTCACGCGGCCCCGCCGGCCGGCGTTCAAGGGCAGGATAGCCGAATGTGAAGCGCGCTTCGCCAATGATCGAAAGCAGCAGTTCCTCTTGCACGCGGCCGAGAAATTCCTGCGCGAAGGTCGGATCGCTCAGCGCCGCGTACCAGAAGCTGCGATACCAGCGCGCGCTGTAGATATGCGGGAGATAGCGGGCGTAGAAATCGGGGATGCGCTCGCAGAGCGCGCGGCTGCGGTCGGTCAGCACTTCGCGCCAAGCCGGGTCCCAATGGGCGAACTGAACCTTTTCGCGAATGCCCGCGATGAGATCGGCGCGTGTGCGGAAATAACGGTGCACCAGGGGCTGCGTGACGCTCACCCGATCGGCGAGCGCTTGGATTGTTATGCCCATGCCCTTTTCCGAGAAAATATCGAGCGCGGCCTCGAGCAACGCGCGCCGGCGCTCCTCCGCCGGAAGATTGCGCTTGCCACGGCTCTTGGGCCTTTGGGCCCTCTTGGCGGGATCGTTCGTCTGTCGACGTTGCACGGGGCTTGTTTGGCACGGAAAACGCGCCGTGGGAATGTTTGTCTCGGGCCTTCAATTCCTCGCTCCGCGAGCAAATCCGCGACGTCGCAAAAGCTTAAGCGTGAACCGGAGACAAAGCCGGATCGCCTGATGGATGACTTCAGTCCGCTGGGCGCGGAACAACCGCGAGGTTGCGGGCCCGCTCCGCCTCCTCAATGAGAAACCGCTGGCGCGCGGCCATGAAATCTGTATAAGCGCGCGATCCGCGCCCTTAAGAGCGCGGCTTTTGTGTCGCGACCGACCTGGACGACATCCCGGTTCGGCCGCTTTGGGAACGACGAGGCTGGCTTCGGCCGGCCGCAGATTTAAGGACAATTCCGATGTCGATTACTGTCGAGCGCAAGTCTGCGCTTATCAATCAATATGGTTTGAAAGTCGGCGACACCGGGTCGCCCGAGGTTCAGGTTGCGATTCTGACCGAGCGCATCACCAACCTGACCAGCCACTTCAAAACTCATGTCAAAGACAACCATTCCCGCCGCGGCCTGCTCAAGATGGTGTCGCAGCGGCGAACGCTTCTCGACTATGTCAAGAAGCAGGATGAGGCGCGCTACAAGACCCTCATCGAGCGTCTGGGCATCCGCCGCTGAAGGCGAGCCCGACGCAAACGGAGCGCCTGATTTCAGGCGTCCCGTCCCGAAGACGGGCGACGGCGCGGCCGGCGCTCTTGATCCAATGCGAGAGCCTCGCGTCATGGCAGGATCGCAAGCGGCTGGCGTTCGCCCAGCCTCTCGCCGTCTTGCCGATGACGAGCCCGATTGACGGGCGGCATGGGCCGCAGGCTGTCGCATCCTCAACTCACGCAGGATGAAGACAAATGTTTGACATACAACGCGAAGAACTCGACTGGTGCGGCCGCAAGCTCACGCTCGAGACCGGGCGCGTCGCCCGCCAGGCGGACGGCGCCGTGCTGGCGACCTGGGGTGAGACCACTGTGCTCGCGACTGTCGTCGCCGCCAGGGAGCCAAAGCCCGGCCAGGATTTCTTCCCCCTCACTGTCCACTACCAGGAAAAGGCGTTCGCCGCCGGACGAATTCCGGGCGGCTATCTCAAGCGCGAAGGGCGCCTGTCCGACCGTGAAACGCTAACCTCTCGCCTGATCGACCGGCCGATCCGCCCGCTATTCCCCGATGACTTCCGTTGCGACACACAAGTCATCGCCACGGTCTTTTCTTACGACCTCGAGACCGACTCGGACATTCTGGCGATGGTCGCCGCCTCGGCGGCGCTGACCCTCTCCGGCGTGCCATTCATGGGCCCGATCGGCGGAGCGCGGGTCGGCCTCATCAAGGGCGAGATCAAAGTGAACCCGACCGTCGAGGAGATGAAAGATTCGACCCTCGATCTTGTCGTCGCAGGCACCGCGGACGCGGTTTTGATGGTCGAGTCGGAGGCCAAGGAGCTTTCCGAGGAGACGATGCTGAAGGCGGTTATGGCCGGCCACGCCGGATTCCAGCCGGTCCTGCAGGCGATCATCCGGCTCGCGGAAAAGGCCGCCAAGGAGCCGCGCGAACTCGGAACGAAAGATCACTCGGTGGTCGAAAAGGCGGTCCTGGAAGTGGGCGAGACCGATCTGCGCGCGGCCTATTCCCTCACTCATAAGCAAGAGCGCTACGCCGCCGTCGACGCCGCCAAGGCGAAGGTGTTTTCCGCGCTCGCGCCCGAGGGCGCCGAGGCGAAGTTTCCCGTGGGCGAGGTTGCGAAGGCTTTCCACGACGCCCAGGCCAAAGTCGTGCGCTGGAATATTCTTGACCATAAGCGCCGCATCGACGGGCGGGATTTGACTACGGTGCGCCCGATCCTGGCCGAGGTCGGCGTGTTGCCCCGCACCCATGGCTCGGCGCTGTTCACGCGCGGCGAAACGCAAGCGATGGTCGTCGCTACGCTCGGCACGGGCGAGGACGAGCAATATGTCGATTCGCTGGACGGGACCTATAAGGAGCGGTTCCTCCTCCACTACAACTTTCCTCCCTATTCGGTCGGCGAAACCGGCCGCATGGGGGCGCCCGGCCGGCGCGAAATCGGACACGGCAAGCTCGCCTGGCGCGCCATTCGCCCGATGCTGCCGACCGCGGCCGAATTCCCCTACACCATCCGCGTCGTCTCGGAGATCACCGAATCGAACGGCTCGTCGTCCATGGCGACGGTGTGCGGATCGTCGCTGGCGCTGATGGACGCAGGCGTTCCCCTGAAGCGCCCGACCGCGGGCATCGCGATGGGCCTCATTCTCGAAGGCGAGCGCTTCGCGGTGCTGAGCGACATTCTCGGCGACGAGGACCATCTCGGCGACATGGACTTCAAGGTCGCGGGCACCAGCGAAGGGGTCACTTCGCTGCAAATGGATATCAAGATCGCCGGCATAACCGAGGAGATCATGCGCCAGGCGCTCGCTCAGGCGCGCGACGGGCGCCTGCACATCCTGGGCGAAATGAGCAAGGCGCTCACTGGGGCTAGGCCCGAGCTTGGAGAGTTCGCGCCGCGCATCGAGACCATGAAGATCCCGACCGACAAGATCCGGGAGGTCATCGGCACGGGCGGCAAGGTGATCCGCGAGATCGTCGAAAAGACCGGCGCCAAGATCAACATCGAGGACGACGGCACAGTGAAAATCGCGTCGAGCGACGGCGCGAAGATCAAGGCGGCCGTCAACTGGATCAAGTCGATCGCCTCGGAGCCGGAGGTCGGCCAGATTTACGACGGCACGGTGGTCAAGACGGTCGAATTCGGCGCCTTCGTCAATTTCTTCGGTTCGAAGGACGGCCTCGTCCACATTTCGCAGCTCGCGAAGGCGCGGGTCAACAAGACGACCGACGTCGTCAAGGAAGGCGACCGGGTCAAGGTCAAGGTCATGGGCCACGATGATCGCGGCAAGGTCAAGCTGTCGATGCGCGTCGTCGACCAGCAGACGGGCGCCGACCTCGAAAAGACGCCAGCGCCGGAGCCGGCGCCGATGGCCGACTAGCGACGCTCGATTCCAGCACTATGTATAGGCTGCGGCGCTTCCCCGCGCCGCAGCTGGCGCCACGAGCTGGCGCCGCGAGTTTCCGAGCCGTAACCGCTTGTTAACGCCTCGGAAAGGCCGAGTGCGCTATGGAGTCTGCGCCTCAGTATATGGACTGAACCTTATGCAAGTGAGTTTTGCGGCCGCCCTTGATGACGGCCGGCGTACAGTTGCGATTGGGCGAATCCGGGCACCAGGCCCCTGGCGCGCCGCGGGCCTGGCAAGCGTGGAAGCGGATCGTCAGGCGGCGCTCGAAGCTCTGACGCGCGAAGCCGAGGACTATGGGGCCGACGCCCTGGTCGACGTTCGTTTCGAGGTCGACGGCTGCAAGGGCTACGACGTTGACGGAGTTCGGCTTCAACGCGTGACGGCGACGGGCCTCGCGGTGCGCTTCGCGCAGGCGGCCTGAGGCCAGTCACGGACTGGCGAGCGCCGTTTCGAGTCCGTTTTTGAGGAGGCGCCCGCTTCGCCGCTGCGCTGCCCGCGCCGCCTCATCTTCTCAGAAGCTGGCGACGATCCGACTTTCGCTCACCCGCCAACGAACGCCATTGGATCGTTGCCCTCGGCTGCGCTTTTGGACACGCTCGTTTGGGCAAGCGGATAGAGGATTAGAAAGCCAAGGGCATAGGCGACAAGGAAAGCCAAAAGGAAGGCGGGCTTGAGGGCAGCCACCCTCGGAAGGTCGTGAGCGCCAAACAGGCCGCGGTCAGAGAACTCGGGCGGTTTGGCAATATTGGTCATTATCCAGTCTCCTTGTTGGCCACTGGGGTCGCCCGTCATTGAAGGCACGGGCCACACACAACAAGGCAAGATTTTGCGCCGCTCCCGTTCGCCCCGCGTCCACCGATTAGGGGATGGGACTTTAGGAAATCAGCGGGCTGGAGAATCCGGCGACGAGTTTGACGAGATCCGCCTGGCGGCGGACGCCGGTCTTTTCATAGAGACGGCCGAGGTGGGTCCTGACCGTCGAGGCCGCGATCCCGAGCGTTTCGGCGACCTCCGGCACGCCGCCGACCTCAACGATGGCGAAAAGCACGCGCAGTTCCGCCATCGTCAGCCTATACGCTTCGGCGATGGCGGCCGGCGGCGAAAGGGCCTCGATGCGGGCCTTGTGAATGAAGATCGCGGCTGCCGCCCCAAGCGTCCGTCCGGTCTGCCGGCGGGCGCGCGATGTCAACGGCAGAGCGTGAGCGACATAGCGCTCGCCGGTTTTGCCCAGCAAAGACAGCGCGATCCCCTCCTTGCCAATCGCTTTGTCGCCTTCGGCTGCGGCGTCGAAAATGGCTCGCAGGCGCAGATCCGCCTGACGCGCGCTTGCGGTGAGCGCGCCATTCACGGCCTGGATCACACAGCCGTCTGAAAGGAGCGCCCCGGCGGCCGCGTTGGCGTGAACGATGCGGCCCCTCGCATCAACCAGGATGACCGCTGCGCGCAGGCCATCCAGAGTTCGGGAGAATATGTCGGCTTCGTCCCGCTTGAAATCGACCCCTTTGGAGATCAGGACAGCCCGCCGGACATGCGGCGCCAAGAGTTGCATGCGGCGCCGCGCGGCTTCATCGACGATTCCATTGCGCGCGTGACGGAAGACGCCAAACATGGCGGCTTTCCCCGCAGTCTTTTCCAAAGTGATGCTGACGAAATCGACCAGGCCTTGGGGCTGCGCCCACTCGCGATAGAAACGCGTCTGAAGAAATTCTTCGTAAGGCACCAGGTCGCCTGTCGCGATGGGTTCGTCGACGTTCGTGAACAAGCGGGGGATCGTTGTCGGGTTGAGGCCGACATATTTGCTGAAATACAAATCTTTATAGTACGGAGGGATGCCGTCGTCGTAGAAATAGACGTCGCCTTGACTGCTCACTCCGTCTTCCCAGAAAACGGCCGATGCTGCGCCCTCGACGAAAAGCGATAGTTTCTTCAGCACATCCGGCCAGATTGTTCGATCCAGCACGGTGTCATAAACGGCGCCGACAAGATCCATCAATTCTTCAGTGTCCCGTGTGACCGGATCTTGGGTGGCTCCTGTCATTCTGGACTCGCGAATGGAAGCGCAGGGCGGTTCGTTTCCGCGCGGCTGTGGACGGAAGCGCCGCCGTAGGGGAGCGAGGTCGGCCAGGGTGGAGGATACGTCGTGGATCGCCGCGCCTCAACTGGCTCCCGCGTGGCCAACCGCGAAACGCCCGCAGCACGCTGCTTCCGAATCCAGACGCGGATTCCTACTCCGCTGCGTGACGTATCACCGAGTGCGCCTGCTCGCGGCGGCGAAGCTCAGCCTCCCGCTCGAGGATGTAATCCCGGGTCAGCGGAACCTCTTCCTGCCGCTTGGCGAGCTGGAGCTGCATGACCATGTGGCCGTCGACGCGGAACGAAGTTTCCGAGCCAGCGAGATAGAATTCCCACATGCGGCAGAAGCGCTCGTCGTAAAGCTTTGCGGCCTCATCTCGGTGCGCCATAAATCGCTCGCGCCAAACGCGTAAGGTTTCGGCATAGTGTAACCGCAAGATCTCAACGTCCGTCACGTAAAGACCCGCCCGCTCGATCGCGGGCAGCACTTCGGACAGGCTTGGAATGTAGCCGCCGGGGAAGATGTATTTGCGGATCCAGGGGTTGGTGACGCCGGGAACGGAGTTCCGGCCGATGGAATGGAGCAGCATCACCCCATCGTCCTTGAGCAGAGTGCGGACCTTGGCGAAGAATTCGTCGTATCGAGCCGCCCCCACGTGTTCGAACATGCCGACCGAGACGATGCGGTCGAAGGTTTCGCTGACGTCGCGATAGTCCTGCAGCCGAAATTCGACCCGGTCGTCGAGACCCATCTCGCGGGCGCGATTGGTGGCGACGGCGAACTGCTCCTCGGATAGCGTAACCCCGGTTACGCGGGCGCCAGCGATACCGCCGAGATAGAGCCCGAGACCCCCGAACCCGCAACCGATGTCGAGCGCATTTACCCCATCCTCCGGCAAGAGCTTGGCGGCGATGTGGCGCTTCTTTGCGGTTTGGGCGTCCTCGAGCGATTGGCCTGGATACTCGAAATAAGCGCAGGAATACTGACGGTCGGAATCGAGGAAGAGGCCATAGAGACGTTCGTTGAGGTCGTAATGCTGGGCGATATTCCGTCTGGCGTTCCGCCGATCGTTGCGCTGGTGCAGGTCGCGAAACGCCATGCGCGCCTTATTCAGGGCCTTACCCCAGAAGCGCCCCTCCAGTTCGGCGAGGTCGCGGGCGCCGAGCTCCAGCAGATGGTAAAGATCGCCCTTGGTGACGATCAGGCGTCCGTCCATGTAGAGCTCGCCCAGGGACAACGCCGGGTTGAGCATCAGCTTCCATTCGGCCGCATGATCAAGAAGCTTGACGCCAAGGACCGGCCCCGTGCCGTCGCCGAAAGTCTCTACCGCCCCGTCGGCGCTCTCCACTTCCAGCCGACCCTTACTAACCAGTCTCCGCAAATATGCCTTGAAAACCGCGTTCATAGCTCCCACCCGCCGTCCTTATCGGTCGGCGCCGCTCCCCAGGCTGCGCCGTTTCTCCTTTAACTGCGACAAGTTATGAAAGGTTCCGAGGCGTTTTCAAGTGCAAATCTAGATCAGCGGGCATTCCTGCAGCGCAAAGCCCTGACCGGAAGCGTCTTGTTTTGGCCCCATTCGTGCGACCAAGTCCGCCGCCGTTCCCCTCTGGCGCAATTTGCGCTAGACGACGACCCAATCGGCCAAGGATTCCCTCATCGTGGATTATGTTTCGACGCGCGGCGCGGCGCCGACGCTCGGCTTCGCGGACGCCCTTCTCGCGGGGCTGGCGCGCGACGGCGGCCTTTATTTGCCGCTCGCCGTTCCCCATTTGCCGCCAGACGCGATCCGGGCGTTGCGGGGCCTCCCGTATCCGGAGGCGGCGGCGCGGATTATGGCGCCCTTCGTCGACGAGGATTTCGATCCCGACGAAATCAAGTCGCTGACCGCGGTCGCCTACGCCGGTTTCCGTCACGCAGCGGTTGCGCCGCTCACGCAGGTCGACGACAACCTGTTCTCGCTCGAACTTTTCCACGGCCCGACGCTGGCGTTCAAGGACTTCGCCATGCAGTGGCTGGGTCAGGCGATGAATTGCGTTTTGCGGCGGCGCGGCGCGCGGGCGACGATTATCGGGGCGACTTCGGGCGATACCGGCGCGTCGGCGATTGAGGCCTTTGCCGAGCAGTCCCAGGTCGAAATGTTCATCCTTTATCCACAGGGCCGGGTTTCGGACGTACAGCGCCGGCAGATGACGACAGTCGATCGACGCAACGTCCACGCGCTCGCGATTCAAGGTTCGTTCGACGACTGTCAGCGCATCGTCAAGGAACTGTTCGGCGATCTCGCCTTTCGCGACGAAATGGGTCTGTCGGGCGTCAACTCCATCAATTGGGCGCGCATATTGGCGCAGATCGTCTATTATTTCGTCGCCGCGGTCGCGCTTGGCGCGCCTGACCGGCCCGTATCCTTTGCGGTTCCGACCGGCAATTTCGGCGACGTGCTGGCGGGCTATTACGCCAAGCGCATGGGATTGCCCATCGAGCGCTTGGTTATTGCGACCAATGAGAACGACATTCTGGTGCGCACGCTGGCCAGCGGACGCTATGCGCCGAAGGGCGTCAAGGCGACGCAGTCCCCGTCGATGGACATTCAAGTGTCCTCAAACTTCGAGCGCCTCCTGTTTGAGGCGGCTGGCCGCGACCCGGAGGAAGTGGTCGCGCGGATGAACGACCTAGCCAAAGAAGGCTCATTCACGATTGCGGCATCGGCGCTAGACCGCATCCGCGCCGATTTCGATGCTTTTCGGATCGATGAGGCTGCGTGCGCCGAGGAGATGGGCCGCGTCTACCGCGAGAGCGGCGGGATTATCGATCCGCACACCGCGGTCGGCGTTCACGCCGCGCGCAAGGCGCTGAGCGCCGCGTCGGCGACGCCGGTCGTCGCTCTCGCGACGGCCCATGCCGCAAAGTTTCCCGACGCCGTCGAGCGCGCGACCGGCGTGCGTCCGCGGCTGCCGGAGCGCCTCTCGGATCTGATGGGACGCAAGGAAGCGATCGTTGTCCTGCCCAACGACGCCCGGGCGGTGGCCGATTACCTGCGCCAGACCGCCCGAGCCGCGGCGTGAGCGTACAAGTTACGAGCCTTCCCACGGGGCTCGCCGTCGTAACCGAGACGGCGCCCCACGTTAAGACGGCGGCGATCGGCGTGTTCGTCGCTGCGGGATCTCGCTACGAGTGCGCGGGCGAGCACGGGCTGTCGCATTTCATCGAGCATATGGCGTTCAAGGGCACTCGCCGTCGAAGCGCGCGCGAGATCGCCGAGACGATCGAGGACGTCGGCGGCGACCTTAACGCAGAGACCGGAGTTGAACGAACCAGCTATTTCGCCCGTGTTCTGGGAAGCGACGCAGAACTCGCGCTCGACGTCATTGGCGACCTTCTCACCGACAGCGCGTTCGATCCGGAGGAACTCGACCGAGAGAAGAACGTTATCATCCAGGAAATCGGAGCGGTCGAAGACACGCCGGACGACCTGGTTTTCGATCTCCTCACCGCGACCGCATGGCCGGACCAGCCGATCGGCCGGCCGATCCTCGGCACACGGGAGGGCGTCGAGGCTTTCGACCGGGCGGCGATCGACGGGTATCTCAGCCGCCGCTATAACGCCGGCGCCACCGTCGTCGCCGCCGCCGGCGCGGTGGATCACGATCATATTCTTTCCCTCGCTCAATCCCGCCTCGAAAGGCTTCCGCCCACGCCCGCGCCGGCCGAAACGCGAGCCGCTTATCGCGGCGGGGAGACCAAGCGCAGCCGGCGCCTCGAGCAGACGCATGTCGTGGTGGGCTTCGAGGGCCGGCCGGCCGGCGCGCCGGATCACGACGCCGCCCAAGTCTTCGCCGCCGCGGCGGGCGGGGGCATGTCGTCACGGCTCTTTCAGGAAGTGCGCGAGAAGCGGGGCCTCGCCTATTCGATCTATGGATTCCACTGGGACTTCATCGACACTGGCCTGTTCGGCTTCTACGCCGGCTCGGCCGACCGAGATGTGGCGGAGGTGGTCGCTGCGTCGCTCGATTGCCTTGCGGAAGCCGCGCACGGGCTTGAGGAATCGGAAATTCGCCGCGCCAAGGCGCAGATGAAGGTCTCGCTGGTGACCGCGCTCGAGCAGCCTGCGGCCCGGGTCCACCAGCTCTCGCGGCAGATGCAGGTCTATGGGCGCCCGCTTTCGTTCAACGAGATGCTGGCGCGCGTCGACGCCATCACTGTCGAAGAGGTTCGCAAAACCGGCGCCGCCATGCTTAGATCGCCCCCCACGCTGGCGGTGATTGGCGCGGTCGGCAAGGTCCCCGGCCAAGCGAAGATCGCTGGCGCTTTGAAAGGGGTATGATGGCGCTTTTCGGCTTGACGCGACCCGTTAGCCCGGAGCCTGTGGTCCGCGGCGACGGCCTCTATCTGCGGCCGGCGGCGCTTGCGGACTATTCGTCATGGTCGAGGTTGCGAGGTGCAAGTCGCAGCTTTCTTGAGCCCTGGGAGCCGACGTGGCCGGACGATGACCTGACACGCGCCGCGTTTCGCCGCCGCCTCAAGCGCCAGGACGACGACATGGTGCGTGACGAGGCCTATACGTTTCTCATTTTCGACAGCAGCGTCGACGAGCTCTTGGGCGGAATCACGCTCGGCGGGGTGCGGAGGGGGGTGTCGCAGAGCGGGACGCTCGGCTACTGGATGGGAGCCCCGCATGCGGGCAAAGGGCGCATGACGCGCGCGGTCGCCGCGACGGTCGAATTCGCCCTGTCCAAGTTACGGCTGCATCGGATCGAAGCGGCCTGCATCCCTGAAAATACCCCATCGATAGCCTTGCTTGAGCGCAACGGCTTCCGGCGCGAGGGCTACGCGCGAGGCTTCCTCAGGATCAGCGGGGCTTGGCGCGACCACCTCCTGTTCGGGCTGGTCGACAGCGACGTGCGTCCGCGACTGGCGTGGACCAATCTTGACTGAACGGACCCTCAACGATCGCCTGAAGGCCCATCGCGGAACGGGTTCCCCGGGCCGGCCTCAGAAGCGCGCCTCGGGCGCGTGGCACGGCCTCATCGGGGCTGTGGCGCTCCTGGTCGCGCTGACGGGGCTCTGCGGGCCCGCCTGCGCGGTGCAATCGATCAGAGTTTCACCTGATTCGGACGCGATCGACCTGACCCGGGCGGTCGAACGTTACAGCGCCCAGGGCGATCGCATCCAGGTGTCGACCGCGCCCGGCGCCGACGGCATCGTCCGCCGGATCGAGGTCAGCGCGCTCGAGCCGGGCGCCCAGCCGGCCTGGATCGTGTTCGCGCTGACCAATGATTCCGAGGAGCAGCTGACGCGGCTGATTGTGGCGCCGCATTTCCGCTTCGTCGGCTCGGGGCTCATTTGGCCGGATCTCGGTTCGTCGCGAATTACCACGATCACGGCCAGCCAGGGCGCGGCGCCGGAACGTGAGGACAATGCGGAAGCGGATGTTTTCCGCCTGACCTTGGATCCGGGAACCACCGTGACCTATGTCGCGGAGCTGCGCGCGCCCCACCTGCCGCAGCTTTATTTGTGGGAGCCGGACGCGTTCAAGGACAAGTCGACCAGCCTCACGCTCTATGAAGGGATATTGATCGGCATCGCCGGTCTGTTGGCACTGTTTCTGACCATCGTCTTTGTGGTGCGCGGCGCGATGATTTTTCCCGCCGCCGCGGCGCTCGCCTGGGCAGTCTTCGCCTATGTCTGCATCGACTTCGGCTTCTGGCGCAAGATGTTCGGCCTCGAGGACGCCTCGGAACGAATCTGGCGCGCAGGCGTCGAGGCGACGATCGGCGCGACGCTGATCATCTTCCTGTTCGCCTACCTCAATCTGCGCCGATGGCATGTGCGCTACACCCATTTCGCGCTCGCCTGGCTCGTGCTGATGGCGGCCGTGGTCGGGCTCTCGGTCTACAATCCGCCAGTCGCGGCGGGGGTGGCGCGAATCTCGATCGCCACCGTCGCGGGAATCGGCTTCCTGCTCATCCTGAGCCTCGCCGCGCGCGGGTCCGACCGCGCGGTGATGCTGATTCCGACCTGGTATCTGTTGGCGGTCTGGGTGGTGGCCGCGGGAGCGGCGGCGCTCGGCTATCTGACCAATGACCTGGCGGCGCCGGGCCTCGTCGGCGGCCTGGTGCTCATCGTCATGCTGATCGGCTTCACGGTGATGCAATTCGCCTTCGCCGGCTCCGGCGGGGCCATGGACAGCGGCCCTGACACCGAGCGGCGCTCTCTCGCCATGACAGGATCGGGCGAGGCGATCTTCGATTGGAACGTGCTGACCGACGAAGTAAACGGCAGCGAGGCGATCGAAAGCCAGCTCGGACTGAAACGTGGCGCGCTTGAGGGGCCGGCGGCCGGGTGGCTCGATGTGCTGCATCCTCTCGATCGCGACCGCTACACCCTGGCGCTGGACGGGCTCCTGCATCAGCGCTCGGGCCGGATCAATCACGATCTGAGGCTGCGCGGATCGGACGGACATTACTTCTGGTACGTTCTGAAGGCCCGGCCGGTGATCAGCGCCGACGGCGAGGTGGTGCGGGTGATCGGCTCGCTGTCGGACGTAACCGAACTGAAATCGGCCGAGGAGCGCATGCTCCATGACGCGGTTCACGACAATCTGACCGGACTTCCCAACCGCGAGCTGTTCACCGATCGCCTGGGCGCGACGATTCTCATGGCCCGGAAGCCAGGCGGCGCCGCGCCGACGGTGATGGTGATCGACGTCGACGAATTCCAGTCGGTCAACGATTCCTACGGGCTGTCGATCGGCGACTCGGCTCTGTTGGCCGTGGCCCGGCGTTTGGCGCGGGATTTACGCCCCGGCGATACCCTGGCTCGCCTGGGCGGCGACACGTTCGGCGCGATCGTGCTTACCGAACCGGCGTCCACGGACGCGCCCGCCAAGATCGACGCCTTGCATGCGGCGCTCGCCGCCCCGATCAGTTTCGGCGAACGGGAAATCACGCTCTCCGTTTCGATCGGCGCTGCGCACTACAACCCGAAACTGCACGACAAAGGCGGCGATCTTCTCGCTGACGCTCAGCTCGCGCTCGCCAACGCCAAAAAGGCCGGCGGCGATCGGGTGGAGGTTTTCGTCCCCTCCATGCGCTCGCACCGCACCGACCGGCAGACGCTCGAGAACGACATGCGGCGCGCGCTCGAGCGTGGGGAAATCTCAATTCTGTTCCGGCCGATCGTGCGCCTCGAGGATCGAACGGTCGCCGGATTCCAGTCTCTTATCCGTTGGCGCCATCCGAGGCTTGGCGTTCTTGGCGAGGATGAATTCCTCTCCGCCGCCGAGGCGACCGGGGCAATCGTCGACATCGGCGCCTACGCTTTGGAGGCGACCGCCAGGGAACTGGCGGCGTGGCAGAAGGCGCTCGAGGTCAATCCGCCCATCTTCGCCACTGTCGCAGCCTCGTCGCGCCAAATGCTCAGCCACGACTTGCTGCTCGACGTGCGCTCCGCACTCGGCCGCCATTACGTCGAGCGCGGCTCGCTCAAGCTCGCCGCGGCGGAGAGCTTGGTGATGGAAAACCCGGAATATGCCGCGGCGCTCTTGCAACGGGTGCGCGAAATCGGCGCGGCGCTCATGCTCGACCGGTTTGGCGCCGGCTACACCTCGCTCGGTCATCTGCC
>Ga0209624_10001373_pt1 | contig 19192 bp, 13 predicted proteins | sample JacPinW_OM2H0_O1_FD_188565 | JGI IMG/M metagenome (GOLD analysis project Ga0209624, IMG submission 188565) | Forest soil microbial communities from Algoma, Ontario, Canada - Jack Pine, Ontario site 1_JW_OM2H0_O1 (SPAdes) (version 2) | ecosystem: Environmental > Terrestrial > Soil > Boreal...
CACCCACATCTCATGTTCTTTCTTGCCCACACCGACGGCGCCGCCTGGGGCGCGGACCTCGACGGCTCGCCGGTATTTGCCGCGCAGGGCGATCCGGAGCCCCTCACGACGTTCATGGTTCCGGTGATCAAATGGTCTGACGGAACGCCCGCGCTCATGGAGCACTGAAGTTACCGTTCAGTTCATGTAGTAGCCGCGCCCTTGTCGCCGCTACACGGAAACCGGAGAACTGCCCGCCGGCGCCACACGCCCGCGGCGTCAAGAAGAATGTCCAGGTGTAGCGCCTAGTTATGCGGAAGCGTCTCCGGCGAAATGCGTTTCAAGCTTGTCGAGCGCACCGCTCCAGCCTTTCTCGTGGCCGCTGCGGGTCTCCTCGTCTTGCAGACGCGAATGGGTCAGAGTGAGTTCGGTGCCCTCCGGAACGGCCCTGAGCGTGATCTCGATTCGCGACTCGCCCGCATCCTCCAGGCCTCCTTTCCAGCGCCAACTCAAGACCACCCGCTCCGGTCGCTTGATTTCGAGAAATGCGCCGCTGCTTTCGTGCTCGGTGCTGTCGAGCATCCGGAAACGTACTCGATAGCGGCCGCCGACGCGCGGATCGGACTCCGACACGAGTACCGGCCCCGCGTCTGGCCCCCACCAGTGCGCGATGCCCTCGGCCGTGGTGACGGCGTCGAAGACGACCTGCGGCCGCGCCTTGATGCGCCGCACGAGCGTGAGGCTGCTCATCGCCCCCTCCTGCGCGCTTCGTTTTGCTTGCTCTCGGCGTAGGCTGCCAGCCGATCGAGGCTTCCCGACCAGAAGTGCTGGTAACGGCGCAGCCATTCCATCGCCTCGCGCATGGGCTGGGCGCGCAGCCGCACGGTCACCGTGCGGCCGGATTTCGAACGGGTGACAAGACCCGCATCATCAAGCACGTCGAGATGCTTCATCACGGCCGGCAGCTTGATCGCAAAGGGTTCTGCGAGTTCGCTGATGGACACGCCGTCCTTGCGTTCAAGCTGTGCGAGGATCGCGCGCCGCGTCGGATCGACGAGCGCCGCGAAGGTACGATCCAATCGTTCCTGATAGTTCACCATATAGGAAAGTATCGGCCCGAGCGACCAGACTGTCAACCATTCATCGAACGCCTGTCGGCGCACCCGCGCACGCTTTGCGCTTGAAAGGGGCCGGGGCAATGTCGCGTTGTTCTCAGCGGCGTGCGCGACGAGGACGAGTTTCTTAAGACCATCAGGCAGCAGGTCGACTTTCCTGGCAACCGCGGGAACAGGTAAATCACATTGCAGTGATCGCACCGGGTTATAGCGCGGCTCACCGAGCAGACGTGCGCGCGATAGCTCCCGTCGTCGGCTCGAGATTGAAGGCGTACTCGGCCAGGCAGCTCCGCAGGAAGCTTCGCAGGTTGTGTCCGGCACGACGCAACACCGAGTGGTGCGTCAGCCATACGACGCCCGCAGCTCCCGTGATGAAAGTCCGGTGCGCCACCCGCATGAGCGCCCGCGCCGGGACGGGCCGAGACGCCCGCAGCGCCAGCAGCAGCTGGGACTCGAACCCGATATGCGCGAGCTCCTCGCAAACGAGAATCCGGCAAAGCACCTTCAGGCGCTGGCAACCGGTGGCGGCCTCGAGCGCACGGTAGTAGACCTTGCCGATCAGCTCGGCGCAGATGAGCACGTACAGGTAGAGCTCAAGACCTGCAAGTCGTCGTGCGCGGCGAAATACCCAATCGGTCCAGTGGCCACTCTTGAGCCCAATCCGATGATCCTCCATGAAGCACCGCAGCAACGCCGCGTGACGTTGTTCCTCGCGAATGAACAACTCCACGATGCGCACCAACGGGGGTAGATCGTGCGTGCGCGCGAAGCGCTGCGCGGCCCGCAGCAGCGTGGCTCCCTCCGACCGCTCGCCTAGCTGAAAGGTTGCAATCGAGTTGGCGATGAGCCGGCGCTCCTCATCCGTCAGACAATCAGGAAGACCCGACGGAACGCGCCGGGGACGCTCAGCGTGATATTCGAAATGATTCAGCCAGATCCGCAGATCGTCGGAAACCATAGCGTCGTCCTCCTGATCCTTGCGCAGGAGTGTGCGAGCGCATTCAGGTCGCCTGGTGACGCAATTCAGGCAAAATCGGGCAGCATGATCAGTTATTCCTGCGTGAGCTGGCGCCAATCAATCACAGCTGTGCGTGCAGTCGCACTGCAACGATCGATACCGGCCCACGGTCGCGGTTATACGCCGGGTTGTTGACCCACTGGTAATCGAGAGTCAGGTGCACCCGCGCCAACAAGGCCACCTCATAATAAGTCTCCACGATCTCTTCGGGACCGGGGTGCGGCAGTTTGCCGTCGCCCACCAGAATACCCAGACCGCCGGCATTGAGATAGCGCTCGCGCTCGGCGGAGATGCCGTCGTCGATGAGCGCAAGCCCGATCGTGTCGCCCGGACGGCCCCAGCGTGAACCCTTCAGCGACAGTCCCCCGGAAACAGTCCGGTCAATATCGGTGAATTCGTAGATTTCCGCGTTGCCGGCAGCTTTTCCGGCGCGCGCGAACACACCCAGATCAGCCGACAGGGGCTGCTCCAGACCGACGCTTGCCCCGACACGACTGCGGTAGCTGCGCACGGCGGCGAGATCGCTTGGATTACCGGAAGCGACCGCTTCATCGAGCAGCGCCATGCGCGCGCGGTTGTCGAACACGGTGAGCAGCACTCGGCCCCCCAGCCCGTGGAGCTCGTAGCGTCTCTCAAGCTCCACGTCCATCTGAAACTCATGAAATCCCGGATCAAGATGCGTGCTGTTCGGCACGTTGGACAGATCGAACACGCCTTCACGCAGCGTCCACGCCCCCTGGTACCACTCGGCGGCTGCTCCTACGGTATAACCCCATGCGTCCGCGGCGTAGTCAAAGGTGCCCGCATCCACCACGGCCCAGTTGAGGAAGTCGTTGCGGGGATCGTGAGCGTACTGGTTCGTATCAAAGACGTCGGTTACGCCGAACTTGCCGACGGTGAATACCCAGCGATCGGCACTGTGACGGGCCTCGAATGCGTTGGCACCCCCGCCGGTGTCCTCGCGGTTATCGTCGAGGTCGAGCGTCTGGCGCACAAACAGGCGCGGCAGCCGCAGGTACGGCTGGTTCTTGCCTACCTTGTAGGCCGTGCCGCTTGGAAACGCCGCGACGCCGAGTGTGTTGTCCAGACCGTGCCCCTGATCGATCTCCGGATTGATCCAGGCCTCCGCTCCCGACCAGAGCCGCGCGCCAGCGAAGAGGGTAGTGTCGATGGTTTCCCGGCCGCTGTTGGGGGAAAGGCTATTGGGTCCGCTGTAGGGTGCATTGAAGCCCTGCGTCTCCTGCTCCACATAGGTGGCCTGCCAGTGAATCGAGAAGCGATCGCTTGATTGCTCCTGCGATCCCTGCGGGGATGCCTGCGTCGGCAGGCCGCCCGAGTCAATATCGACCGCAGCGCTCGCGTTGCCACCGGTCATCAGAAGCACTATCAGGTAGGCGATCGAGCAGAGCCGGCCGGAGCTGCGGCCGCCTCGGTTGCTCATGTGTCGACGAGGCAGCATTGTTCCTGAGTCCGTCAGTGGAGCTGGCAGCGCGAGTCAGTGGCAGCTCCCCAGACGCAGACGGCGTGGCCGTCCCGATCCGGACGCCAATGGCTGACGAGCCGTCGGCGATGGGGCGACCGGGGCGCGGGCCGCAGCACGAGGTTGCTGGCCGCGCCCGCTACCGATGGTCCAACTGCCGACTCCGATGTCGGGCGCATATCTAGGATGGCGGCAGTCATCTGCGCTCTCCCTATTCTTCAGATCGGTTGCTCCGACCGAGGGCGCGAGAATCGGAAACGCGCTAGCTCGTGCGCGCCTCCGGGACGTCTCGAATCTCCCTGGCAATGGGCCCCGTCGCGCACACGGTCGCCGCGGGACCGTGGTCATCAGATGGGGCGTTACTCGCTTGCGGGTTCATCGAATCCTGTGCCCGGAAAATGCACGGCCGCGCCAGCTGCCAACCTATCGATTTTCACCGCGGCGGAATATACTCCCCTACAGTATAGGGTCAATACCGAGGCACTAAAAATGAAGCGCAGAGCTGCAAATTGGGCCTATTCACCGCACGACCCATATGCGGCTCCAGGAGGATAGGTCCTAACCATGTCACACACCAAAACGGAAAAGCAGAAGCTGCTGACGCGCATCCGACGCGTCCGCGGTCAACTGGAAGCAGTTGAACGCGCGGTGGAGACCGAGGCCGAGTGTGCGGCGATTCTGCAGCAGATCACCGCCTGTCGAGGCGCGCTCGACGGGCTCGTCGCAGAGGTCGTCGAGCACCATATCCGCAACCATGTGGTCGACCCTTCCGCGGGGCGCAGCGATCCGCGCTCACAGGCCGCCGAGCAACTCGTGGAGATCGTCCACTCTTACCTCACCTGAGGGAGGTTCGATTTTGGTCGGCGCTCACGTCAGGCGGTAACGCAAGAACGGCTCCGTGAATCTTTTTGCAAAACTCTATTACTCCCTTCGCAAGGCGTGGAAGGCGATCGGGCTCTACCTGGTCATCGCAGGACCGGGCCTGGTCGTCATGGTTGCGGACAACGATGCGGGTGGCATTACGACCTATGCCGCGACGGGGGCCAAGTATGGCTACCACCTGATCTGGTTCCTACTCATTCTGGTGCCGGTCGCCTACTACGTCCAAGAGATGACGGTGCGCCTCGGCGCCATCACCAAGCGCGGACACGCCGAGGCGATCTTCGACGGCTTCGGGGCGTTCTGGGGCTGGTTTTCGCTCCTCGATCTGATGATCGTCGACTGGTTGACGTTGGTCACAGAGTTCGTCGGCATGACGGCCGCGCTCGCCATTTTTGGCGTTCCTCCGTGGATCACGGTCATCGCGGTCATTCTCCTGATGGCCGTAATCGTACTGAACGGTCGGTATTGGACCTTTGAGAAGCTAGCGCTGCTTTTCTGTGCATTGAACCTGGTTTACATCCCGGGCGCTTTTCTCGTTCACCCGTCGGTCCGCGATGTGCTGCATCAGGGCCTGATCCCAAATTTTGCCGGAGGATTTAACGGCCAGATGTTTTTCTTCCTGATGGCCAACATCGGGACCACGATCGCTCCGTGGATGCTGTTCTTCCAGCAAAGTGCCGTAGTCGACAAAGGCATGCAGGAGAAGGATATCCCCTGGGGTCGTTTCGACACGCTGCTGGGTTCGATCATCACTGTGGTTGTCGCCGTTTTTATCGTCATCGTGACCGGGACTGTCCTGCAAGGCATCGACATCGACGATGCCGCCCAGGCAGCTCACGAGCTGATGAAGACCGACCGCTATGTCGGCACCCTTCTCGCGATTGGCCTCTTTGATGCAGGTCTGCTGGGCGCAATCTGCATTTCGCTCGCAAGCTCTTGGGCATTCGGGGAGATCTTCGGCTGGGCGCACTCACTCAACACAAAGATCCGCCAGGCGCCGTGGTTCTATACGACGTACTTTCTGATGCTGGTGACCGCCGGCCTGGTGGTCCTGATTCCACACGCGCCGCTGGTCCTAATCACCTTGTTCGTGCAGGTGATCGCCGTGACGCTGCTGCCGGCGGCCCTGGTGTTCTTGATCTTGTTGCTGAACGACCGCGCGACCATGGGCGAGCGCTGCAATACCTTGGCCCAAAATCTAACCGGCGGCTTCATCGTTGTGTCGATCATCATCCTGTCGACGTTGTACGGTTTCTCCGTGTTGTTTCCCAGTATCTTCAAATAGATGTGTAGGCCGACATGAGCGCATTCCGCAATCTCTTCGCCAAGATCCGCGCGATCAATGCTCACTATCACGAGCCCCGCATTGAGATGTCCAGGGCGGTGCGGCTCTCACTGCGAGTGCTGCGCGTCTACCTGTTGGCTCTGGTCGCCTTGATAGTCTACAAATTCGTTCTAATCGTGACGCAAGGATAAGACCGTGGTTACTGTTCTCGAACACGAGTTTTTTCTGAGCGAGATCCTTGACCGGCGAGTGTTCGTGAAAAGGCGCCGAATCGGACGTCTGAGCGATCTCGCCATCATCGAAACCGGCAAGCTTCCTGAAGTCACGCAAGTGGTGGTCGCTCGGCCCTACGGATACCCCGCGCTGACGATTCCCTGGGACAAGGTGCTTCTCATCTCCAATCATGAGGTGGTGCTCGACATCGTGGAGGAGAATCTGGCGCAATACGAGCGGGCCCCCCAGGCGCACCTGATCCTGCTGCACGATCACATACTGGACAAGAAGATCCTTGACATGGACGACCACGACGTCGAGGTGGTCTACGACGTGAAGCTGGCCTTTCAGAACGGCAAGCTGTATGCCGCCGAGGTTGACTACAGCCGCTATCGAGCGCTGCGCCGGCTCGGGCTACACAAGCTCGCCAAGCTCCTCGCGGACCGCAACAAGGAGAATCGGGTGTCCTGGCTCTATGTGCAGCCGCTGCCGGAACAGCTGGGGAGCTTTGCCGGCAACATCAAGCTCAAGGTCCCCAAGGCTGAACTCAACGAGATCCATCCGGTGGATCTTGCGGATATCCTCGAGGAGCTCGAGGGCGGCCCACGGGTCGCGCTGTTTAACGCGCTGGAGCCCGCGCAAGCCTCCGACACGCTCGAAGAGGTCGAGCCGCGGGTGCAACGGCAGTTGATCCACGCCATCGAGAAAGAACGCGCGGCGATGCTGATTAACGAGATGAGCCCGGCGCAGGCGGCGGATATTCTGGCCATACTGCCGCGTGATGAGGCCGCTGCAATCCTAAAGCTCATCGACCAGGAGAAATCCTACAAGGTCGAACACATCATCGGGGAGCACAATGAGCAAATTCTGCTGTATGCGTCACCGGAGCTCATAAGGCTGCCCGCGACGACGCCGGCCGCGGAGGTGCTCGATCGGTATCGGGAACTTGCGACCGGCAAGGATGTGGTGATGTACGTCTATGTGACTGATGCTGCCGGCGCGCTGAAAGGCGTTGTGGACATTCGCGAGATCGTCGCAGCAGAGACAGGGCAGACCCTCGGCGACATCATGACGGAGCACGTAATCGCGTTGCCGAAGGACGCGACGTTGCGGGACGCTGTCATGCTATTCGAACGCTACGACTTCCGGGCGCTGCCCATCACGGACGAAAGCGATCAACTGCTCGGTGCGGTCTCATCTCGCGACGTGCGCGCGCTCAGACCGAGGCTGGCATGAGCGGCACGCATTCTGATGAGATGCATCGGCTGACGCCCTACCAGCACTGCCTGCTCTGGTTATTAGGCGCGGTGGAGCGAGTGTTTGTTCCGCTGCTTCCGCGTGGCAGACTCAGAAACAAGCTTCGCGCGCGCATCGATCGAGCTCAGGCGCGATTGCACGCGCGCGTCCACGGCACTTCACCAGAATCCAACTAGCGGCGAGTGTATTGAAGGCGCTATATGTAGTTGCAGGCGCTCTGTGTTTGGTTGGGGGAAGCGCCTCGCACAGAGACCGGCTCAGTCGCGGAAGGCGTGAAGAAGGCTCAGGCAAGTCGATGATCCAATAAGACAGGGATTCGAATCCTCGAATCCCGGATTTATGAGTGCCGAGCCTCGAGATTTTGCGCTTTAATTTCAATCACTTGCCTAGGGGCGCCCGTTGCAATTGGCACCTCGAAGCACAACCGAACACGACCAACTCCCGCAAAATTCCCGCACGCACCCGCTAGCGGAACGTGAGCGCGCCGCCCACGAGGATGCTGAATGGCGCTGCGGTCTCAAAGTAGCGGCCGTTGGAGTCGTCCACGATCACCGACCCCACGTAGTGGCGGTTGAAGAGGTTGTTCACCCGCACGAACAGATTCCAGCCGCCGTGCGGCAGACTGCCGGCGTAGCCGGCGCTCGTCCCGAACAGCGCATAGCCTCCCGCGAACACGCTGTTGACGTCGTTCACCGCCACGGTACTCACGTACTGCGCGCTCGCGGTGGCGAACGGACCCAGTTCATCGCCAAAGCGCAGCACCCCGTAGGCGTTGTTCTTGGGCACGCCCGGCAGGCGGTTGCCCGCCGGCACCAGCACCTTCGCGACCGCGCACGGGGCGCTGGTGCAGGTGTAGTAGGCATCGGTGTAGGTCGCCTCCACGTAGGTGTAGGCGAGCTGCAGGTGCCAGGGCGAGGCGAAGCGCCAGTCCAGCGAGGCTTCTGCGCCGCGGCGCGTGGTGCGGCCGGCGTTCTGGTAGGTGGAGCGCCCGCCGAGGTTGGTGTCGACCACGATCTCCTCGTGCGTCTGGGTGTTGAAGATGGTCGCCTCGGCGGTCAGCGCCGGGTGCAGCTGCATCTTGGCGCCCAGCTCGCTGTTGATGCTGCGCGCGGGCTGCAGGTCGAAGTTCGGCCCGGAAGCGCCGTCGGGACGGTAGGCGAGCTCGGAGCCGAGCGGCGTCTGGAAGCCGCGCCCGAAGGAAGCGTACAGGTGCAGCCAGGAGCTCGCCTTGAACACCACGCCGGCCACCGGGGTGCCCGCACTGTAGGTGATGCTGCCGCCGTCGTCGCCGTTGGCGGAAGTGATGAAGTGGTCGTCGACGCTGAAGTTCACGTCGCTGTGACGGATGCCGAACATCAGCGACCACTGCGTGGCGACGTCCCAGCTGAGCTGCGTGTACTCATCCAGATCGTAAGTGATGTCGTTCTCGTCGCGTCGCAGCTCCCCTTCGACACCGAGCGTGTCGCCGATGTAATTGTTATAGCCGCGGCGCAGCTCGTTCTGCCAGTCATTGCTGATGCCGGTCACCCAGGTGAACGGTCGGCCGGCGAGCTCGGTCTGCCACGACCAACGCACGTCGCTGCCGCCGAAGTCGCGGTCGAGGTCCACCACGCCGCCGGAGCTGCCGGGCGCGGCCTGGGCGCCGATCGGGATGGCCAGAAACTGCAGCACGCTGCGATGCCCGGTGTAGCCCATCACCTGCAGCGACTGGTTGCTGGTGATGTCGAAGTTCCAGATCAGGCCCGCCTGCTGCTGCTGCAGACTCTTGCGCGTGTCGTACTGGATCGCCGCCGGCGCGGCCTGGTTGGGGCCCGCGAAGAACTGCGCTGGCGTGAGCCCGAGTGGGTCTTGGGCGTCGGGGCGCGAGATCATGTTGAGTACCAGCGACAGATGGTTGCGCTCGCCGGCCTGGTAGCCGAACTTGGCGTTGAAGGACTCGTTGTCGGCGGCGCTGTGCGGCCGGTAGCCGTCCACCGAGAAGTGCGTGAAGTCCGCGTTGTAAGCAAACGCCCCGGCGGCGCCGGACGCATCAAGGCCGGCGCGCCACACCCCGAAGCTGCCGTAGGCAGCTGCGGCGCGCTCCTGATCCGGCTGCGTGCCGTCGGCGGTGAAGATCTGGATCACGCCGCCCGAGGAGTTGCCGTAGAGCGCCGAGAACGGGCCGCGCAGTACCTCCACGCGCTCGGCGGAGTCCAGGTTGAACTGCGATACCTGCCCCTGCCCGTCGGCGCCGGTTTGCGGGATGCCGTCCTGGTAGATGCGCACGCCCCGGATCCCGAAGGTCGAGTTGGCGCCGATGCCGCGGATGGAGATCTGCTGGTCCTGGGCGTAGTTGTTGCGGTCACGGGCCAGCAGGCCCGGCACCGTGGACAGGTCGTCGGAGACATTTACCCCGAGCGCGCCCTGGGTGAGCTGCTCGCCCGGAACGCTGGAGATGGCCGCCGGCACGTTGAAGGAGCTGCTCGCGATACGCGTGGCCGTGACGGTGAGCGTCTCGAGCGTGTCCGGGCTCGGCGGTGCATCCGCCGCGAAGGCGCAGGGCGTCAGCACAAGCGAGGCCACTGTCCCGGATAGAGCTCTCACAGCTTGCCCGCTTTCAGCGCTCTGAGGTTGAAGCTGACCACGAGGCCGAGGATGCTCTCACGAACTTCCCCGCGCGAGAATCGTAAAACTCTTGAATCTCGCATCGTGCGAGCGAGGTCACCGGGATGCCGTCAGAATTTGCGCGACACGTAGAGCGTCGCCATGGAGATATCGTAGTACGCGTCGGGGCGATATCCGCCCTGCGGATCGGTCGGGAGCACTCGCTCGCGGTCGACCTTTATCGCGTACCGATAGTCGATACCAAGGTCCCAGTGCGGCAGGATGTTGCGCCACTGCATTCCGCCGCCAAAATAAAATCCGTAGGCCGGTGTGGCGGTAGCGTACCGCGCTGCCCCACCGAACAGGTTTAAAGCGAGGGGCCCGTTAAACCGATAGCGATAGTCGAAGATCCGAGCGCTTATCAGCGAGAGACCCTGAATGTCGTCAGCCTCAACAGCCACCCCAAGATCCTGCTGTTCGGAGAACGCACGCCGTGCTCCCACAGCAACGTGCGGCGCGTAGGCTGTCCCTGACTCAACGCGCGGCGTGATCGTTGTGATATCCGCCAGCACCCGGTTGGCGACGACGCCGGCGTCCACGAAGATCTCGGCGTGATTGGGGCGTTCAGCGTCACCGGAATCTTCCGCGTAGTCGGAGCTGGAGTGCAGAGCATCGCCATAGCGCAGAAAGCCGGCGAGCCGGGAGTAATGGGCACCATAGACGTCGCGCCCGTAGTCGATCTCTGTTCCGAGCACGTAACCCTTCCATGGGTAGGAGTAAGTCAATGAGCCCATATATTCGTGGCGGTATGCGATGGCGGAGTAGAAGGAATTGTTCACGAGTGCGCGGATCTGTGCTTCGAGAAGACCGCCCATTTCTGGCTCCCATCCCAAGCGCAGCATATTGCTTTGCCCGCCCACGGCGTCACCGAATACCCGTTGATCGCCAAACCAGTTGCCGATGGTAAGTAAGTCGTTCGTTATGCCGTCGCCGTAACCGGTTTGAACCGCGCTGCGGCCATGCACGTACCACGTCGGCTGCCATTCGGAAAACTCGTACGTGATGTCGAATGGGCCGACACGGGGGAATTCAATGCCCGCCGAAAGATCTGTCTTTGAAAACAGAAGCCTGTCGCCGCCCGCCGTATCGTTTCCGGCGAATTCGAAATAAACCGAGAACGGCACCCTGCCTGGGAAAATCATTCGGCTCGTGACGGAGGCTTCCTGCTTGCCGACGACGTCTGCGGTTGTGCCGAAGCCCGTGGTCTGGCTCCTGGTGGGATCGAAGAATGCCTCGAGAATCCCGCTGATGGACTGTCCGCCAGCGGCGCCGCCTCCGAACACGAGGACACGGTTAGCCGCAAGCGACCAGCCGGAATTTCCCGGCTCGATACCCACGTGCAGGCCGGCGAATTTGGGATTGCCGCTCGTCAGATCCCCATTGGTAAGTTCGATCTTGTTCGAGTACGACATCCGCGCGAGAAATATCTCGTACTGCAGACCGAAGCGCGTGAATGGGTCATAGTTCGAGAGCGTGATGGACGGCATTGTCGGCGCTTCCGTGCTGATCAGCATGGAGCTGTCGGTCATGGGAGACCACCAGTGATCACGAAAGCCCAGATCGAGCTGTGCGAAATCAAAGCCCAGGCTGATCACCGACCCTGTCGCGGTCGCCCTTCCCTCATAGGCGACGCCGCCCACGTTCACCAAAGCATAGTCGCTCGGTTGGACGTAACCGGCGCCCGCCACCTGAAATGAACTCTGCGCGGCTTCGCCGTGCTGGTTGGGCATCACAGCGTTAGAAGAGCCGCTCGTGATCGCGCCCTCAACGCTCGCAAACTCAACGCCCGCGTTATGCATGTAGTGCTGGAGAAATCTGCGGACGCGATTGCACAGAACCGCATCGACCTCACAGGCCTTCGGCAATGCATCCAGTACCACTGCCGCAGGGATCGGTCGAGTCATTACCGGCTTGTCACCCAGAATGAGAACGCGCTCAACTTCGCGCTCGACCTCGGGGTCGAGATTAAGCGGCAGATAGGGAGTTACGCCCCGTGCCTGCGCTTGAGACAGCACAAAGGCCAACGGTGCAAGGAGCAGTAATTTTCGTTGTGTCGTCATAAGTGATTTTGGTTCGTTCCATGCAGAGGTGGTGCTGCTCCCGCCCGAAGGCCATCGCTGCGCATTAGGAATAGCTACCTTCGTCTCTTCCTCTATTACCGGAGATCTTCAATTCAGGTTGAGCTTGGAGCCCAGCGCGACGGCATCAGGATCAAGTGCCTGGCTGATTGCTATCCTAGTGTCCGGTGCGCCACGGGTTTGCGTTCAGCTGCTCGGCGATTCTCCCGTTCGTGGCCATACCGGCCTTGCTCATATCAATGCCCTATGAATTATAAGGGCAAATATTAAGATGGTGCCTGCCGAAAAAGCCGAAAACAGGTGAGTCTGCCGGTTTGCTGCACAATCAGCCGAGCAGAACAGGATTTAATTGAAAGTCTCCTCAAACGGGGAATGATCGCACCAGGGGGCCGCGGCGTGCGCGCTGGCGCCGGCTGAACCGCGATGAGAAATGGTGGCCGCTAGAGCGACGGGCGCCGCGGCGGCACAGAATCCATGATTGCCGCAATGATGCGCGCGGCTCCCGCGAAGAGGTGCCGATGCTCGAGGAGATCCGGCGCGGCTCCACGACCCGCGCACGTGGTCATTGTCGGCAACGGGCTCGCCAGTTCTTTTCGCTGGGCGACGTGGCACCGGTCCGGCACACGCGGCCGCCGCTTTGAGCGTGCCGCTCGTAGTACTTTACGGCGTCCAACCGCTCGCCGCGACTACCCGACAGATCGTGATACGCGATCAGCGATGTTGAGTACCCCGGCAGCGAGTCCGAAGTTCCCGACAGGTCCCGCCCGAGGTTCGCCACCTGCAGCCTTTATCCTGTAGAGTTCCGCAGGAAAAGAGCAGCGCGGTAGCGTTCAATGAGTCGTCCAAGGAGTTCTCCTCCCGCTTCGGCCCCCAGGTACTTTTGACAATGCATGAGACCTCGGGTCACGCGATCGCTGCGCCGTCGTTCGTCTCATGCTCTCCGAAGCTTACGGGACTTGAGCTTCTCCGGCAGCAGCTTCAGCGGTGAGGCAACCCACCCCGGAATTGAAGGCGCTTATTCAGTTTCTGTGCCAAGGCCCCGCCGAACTCTGCGGCTCCCGCAGGTAACCGGGAAACGCGGCCTGACAGTCTGGTGCTGAGATCGAGTCAGACCTTGCGACAAACGGTCAGGTAGGGGACGCTGCGAGCAGTCTGCACGCAATGATCCAACCGCGCCGCGCTCAGAGATTCATACGTGTTTGCGTATTTTTCAGGCTAGAGTCGACACCGGTCGCAGGACGAAGGGATTGACTGAAGACCCCGTACCCACCGAGCGGACGCCTGCGTACCGGAGGCTCATCAAACTTGCGCGAAGAACCGTTCGCCGGACTCTGGACGAGATTCACCACAGTCTTGAGAAGAAGATTTTCCTGCGGCGGCTACAGGTTGCTCAAGCTGCGGTCAGGCATCTCGTGGCGGCAACTGGTTTGCCGATTACATGCAAAGGATGCGATCGGACAGCCTATGTCCTCGGACTGTTCGGCAACGGGCGCCACTATGTAAAAGAGCTGATCGCCGCGAACATAGGGAAAAGGGCGATATACCTCATCGAGGGTTTCCGTTATCACCCGGCTCCGACCTCCCTGATCTACACCTACCATGCCACGATCAAGTACACGCGGTTGCTCCAGGATCCGCCGGAAGTAACCAGTCAACTATTGCACTCGGTCAGGTCGGGATTTGCCGACCTGATTTTTATCTATCGCCACCCTCTTGATTCGGTGCTGTCGAACTGGGTTTGGATGCGCACCTACTTCCGCCACCGCAGTCGGGGCTGGGGCGAGGATATCCGCATGGCTTACCGGAGCACAGAGGATCTGTGTGCCGATCTCGAGAAGAACTTTGCCGAGTTCAAGGCGTTCGCGGAGGGTGACGCATCTTTCTCCGCCAGCGTTCCCGGGCCGCGATTCCTCTCATTCGCCGAGTATGTCGAGGAAACCACGCTGTTCATCGAGTGCGCCACGCTCTCGTTGCGGCTCGAGGATTTCATGATCGATCCGCTCAAGGAATTTTCCAAGCTGCTTCGGGTTATGTCGGTCGATCTGGATACGAGCGCCTTACGCCTTCCGCTTCCGCGGACCGAGCTCTACAGATACAGGAAGGTCGCTGAAAGGGTCCCGCAGTTCCAGGCCTTTATCGATGAGCTGGATCCGGAGACCAAGCGACGGATCGAGAGAATGGGCTACCAGATAGACGCTAGTGGCGGCGCACTGGTCAGCTGATCAGGGCCGCCGGCGGGAAGGAGGTTCGCAGCTCGGAGCGAATGTCTTGCTTGTCGTACTCCTCGGCCGTCATCAGATCTAGTCATCGGCGACCGATCGAAAGGCACCGTGCGGGTCGCGCAGCAGCGGGGAATCGACCGCTGACCGCGGCCGCGACGCGCGCGGCAGCGCCCCGCACAACGCTTTGGCGTTCCCTGGCCTCGCTTGACCTCAGCGGCTGTTTCTCGTTGCTGTCTGGCTGTGTCACGCTAGAGCCCGTGCCTATTTTGGCGCCTGACCGTCCGCCGGTTGACGCATGGCGCTTAGGCTTGCGATTCACTCGCCGGGGTCACTAGATCAGCATTCACACCTAATAAGAGGTTTCAATGGATCGCCGCACCATGATGATCGGCTCCGCATTTGCCGCGGTCGCCGCCGCAGCACGCGCACTGCCGCAAGGAGCTGACAACTCGAAGCTACTGAATGCCTTGTTCGACCAGTTCATGACGGAGAATCTCGATATTTCCCCCCTGTTCGTGACCAGTCTCGGCATGGATACCGGCGCGCGCGCCAGGCAAAAGAGCGAGATCGACGATGGCTCCGAGGCGGGAATCGAACGGCAGAAGGCGCTGACGGCAAGCCAGCTGGCGCGCCTGAGGGCTTTTGACCGCGCCAGCCTGAGTGCCTCAGCTGCGATCAGCTATGACGTCGTCATGTATGGCCTGCGTACCAACGATGAAGCCAACAAAGCATTCCGCTACGGAACAGGCGGCGCCGGACAGCCCTACGTACTCTGCCAGCTCGACGGCAGCTATCAGCAGTTGCCTTCATTCCTTGACAACCAACACACGATTGAGACGAAAGCCGACGCGGACGCGTACATCGCGCGTCTCGCAGGCTTTGCCACCCTGCTCGACCAGGAGGTTGAGGTTGCGCGTCACGACCTGGCCATGGGAGTGACGCCACCCGACTTCGCGCTCGTGAAAACGCTGACCCAGATGCAGGCCCTGCGAATGCCGCCGCCCGAGAAGTCCCCGCTCACCACGTCGGTCGTGCGCCGCGCCGGGGAGAAAAAGATTCCCGGCGATTACGCGCAGCAGGCAAGCCGGGTCGTGCAGGAGCAGATCTATCCGGCGCTGCAACGTCAGATCGCCGTAGTGACCGAGATGCGGAAAACGGCAACCCACGATGCCGGTGTGTGGCGGCTGCCCGAGGGCGAAGCGTATTACGCCGCATGTCTCCTCAACTGGGCAACCACGGGAAAGAAGCCTGCCGAGATTCACCAGCTGGGACTGGAACTGGTCAAGGACCATACCGCACGCATCGACACTCTCATGCGAAAAGTTGGCATGACGCAGGGTACGGTCGGCGAGCGGCTGCGCGCGATGTACCAAGACCCGAAATTCCTGTACCCCAACACAGATGCGGGGAAGGAAACCTTACTGGCAGATCTCAATGCGCGCGTGCAACGAGTGCGGGCGAAGCTGCCGAGCTATTTCGGCGCCATGCCAAAGGCCAATGTTGAGATCAAACGCGTGCCGAAGGAGATCGAAGCCGGCGCGCCCGGCGGCTACTACAACAATCCCTCCCTTGACGGCAAACGTCCGGGGATCTATTGGATCAACCTGCGCGACACCACCGAGCAGCCCAGGTGGACGCTGCCGACCCTCACTTATCACGAGAGCATTCCGGGACACCATCTGCAGCTGTCCATTCAACAAGAGGCAAATCTGCCCCTGATCCGCAAGGTATCCTTCTTCAGCGCGTATATCGAGGGGTGGGCGCTCTACGCCGAACAACTGGCCGCCGAGATGGGCGAATACGACGACGACCCTACTGGCCACATCGGGCAGCTGCACGATTCGATGTTCCGCGCCGTACGCCTGGTGGTCGATACCGGTCTGCACAGCAAGAGATGGACACGGGAACAGGCGGTTCGCTACTTCGCAGAAACGCTCGGCGATCCCGAGACGACCTCCGTCACTGAAGTCGAGCGCTACTGCGTGTGGCCGGGGCAGGCCTGCACCTACATGCTCGGAAAAGTTACCTTTCTGGCGCAGCGCGCCCGCGCACAACAGGTGCTCGGAACGAAGTACGACGTACGTAAGTTTCACGACGCGATGTTGTTACCAGGTGCAGTGCCACTGGAGCTGCTCGAGCATGTTTACGTGTGAGCCAGGGGTCCGCGCAGTCCCAATCGAAGCGAACTCGGGCTTTTAGCGTGACGCCGTACCACCCAGAAGGTCCGCACGGAGCTGGGAGCGCACGGTGACGCGAGTTGACACCTATAATGGGAACAGCATTTCGCGCCTAGCCAGTATCGCATTGATTTTCAATCACTGAACGCGTGGCGCCCGTTGCATTTGGCGGCCAAGCAGCACTGAGTCCCGCAAAACTCCCGCAAGGATTAAGCGCTGTCGTTGCTACGCACTGGCGCTTCGGCCGCCTGGTGGTGCCGGTATTTGCCTGGCTCCGCCAGCAGTATTATCCGCCAAAGAAATTGGGATTCTTCTAGAATCCCTTGCTGAGCGCGAACCAGATGCGCGCCGAGTTGTTGGTTCCTATCAGCGTTGGTGTCGATCCCAGTGGGGCCGCAATGCAGGCCTTGGCGTTCCACTGACCTGACCAGCTCCAGTTGAATCCGACCCCCGCACCACTCAAGGTTGCGGTGTTGGGTCCTGCTGCCCAGACGGTATGGTTGATCGTCACGTGCTCGCGGTCGGCAAAGCCTACAGCCTGCATATGTCCGTGCCAGAGTTCGCCCAGATCGTGGCGCCATTCGGCGCTTGCGAGGATTCCGCTATCGGCCGACAGCACACCCATGTCATAGGCGCGCACCGTGTAGGCGCCGCCCGCAATCATCTTCTCCGCAGGATCCAGATTGGCGTTGCTCCATTGGCCCGATATCGCAACAAACAGCGCGTCACTTGCGCTCACGTGTTGCAGGCGGGACAAATTGACATTCCACAGCGAGAATCTGCCCTGTGTGTTGGCAGTGGCCGCATCGGCGAGCTGCGCACTCGCATCGTCAAAGCCGATGCGTCCTGAGGTCCAGCCCAGGCTCCAGGTATTGACGCCGCCGGACAGCAGCCTATCGCGCACATCCCCGGCCAGAGTCGCCGTTCCATTGTCCAGATGGCGGTCGGTGTGCAGATCACTCGCGCCGATCGCATCGTCGAGCTGCTTGTGATCGTATTGGAGCTGGCCGTAGAGATTGATGGTCGGTGTGCGCACGAACACCTGCTTGACCCAGAGGCTCTCGACCTCCGCGCTGCCGTGGCCATCGAGCGGTGCGAGGGTATCGCCCAGGATGTAATGCAGTGCCGAGTAAGCGCCGCCCAGGCGGGTGCCCTCACCGTTCAACAGCGAGTCGTAACTGAGGCTGCCGTAGTCCATGTCGCCCGAAGTCAGGCCGGAGAGGCTCAGCGTGTCGCCGTGCTGCATAGGGTCGATGGCGCTCACCGTCCCGCCCAACCGTACTCTGCCGGTATAGCGGTTACCGTCATTATCCAGCGCCGCGTTGCCGGTCAAGGCCGGTGTGGGGTCCGTCTGCACCTGCAAGTCCGAGGTGCCGACCGTCTCGCCCGGCTTCAACGTCGGGACGACGGCGACGCCCGGGATATCGGACAACAGCAGCAGCGCGTGATTGAGTGGAGCGTCGCTGATTGCCTGCCCGCTTTGCAGCGGAGCAAGCGTCGCCTGCAGCAGAGGATCGACGACGCGGCTTCTATTGTCGAGAGCAATCTGACCGTAGCGCGCTTCGATGATTACGATGCGCACCATGCCGTCCTTAATGGTCTGGGCCGGGATGATCGCGCGATCCAGCGGGTAGCCGTGGCTGTGATAGTAATCGGTGATTCGGGTGGCGACTCGACCCAATTGGGGCAGCGTGAGGCTTTTGCCTTCCGCCTCTGCAATCAGGGCGTGCAGGGTCGGGGTATCGAATGCGGTATTGCCCGACAGTTGAATGGCCTTGACCAGAAAGGGCGCACTCGGCGGCAGTGTGCCACCGCCTGGCTGTTCGATGGCGAGTCCCGTTCCGGTGGCAGAGGGCGCGGGCGGCATGACCGGCTGCGTCTGTTGCAGGATCGAACCTGCACCGGGTACGACCGGCTCGGCAGCGTGAACGGCCAGCGTCAGAAAAAGTGTAGCCAGCGCCGCCGACAGCGGCTCCCTGGTCCGCCGCCTCTTAGCGTGCATTCACATCGACCAGGTTGTCCGGCAGCTTCACCCCGCCGCATACGATCCGCAAAGACGGGACCATCGGGTTGATAACCGCTCTCTTATCCATGACGATGCCGTTGCCGGAGACCCCCGCGCAGTTGACTCCGTGGTCGGAGTCCGAGCTTTCTGCCATGGCGAGGTCCGGGTTGAGGACCGGCAGCGCCACTTGGATGCTCGTCTGCGAGGAGAGCACCTCGGCCTCGAGCGTGCCCGCCGCAGTCTGGGCCTCACCCAACGTCGCCGCATCGGGGCCCGACAACGGAGGAATCACCGGCGGAATCACTGGCGGAGTCACTGGCGGAATCACCGCCGAACTGCCGCTTTTCAATGTCAGCGCAGTGGCATCGCCTGGTGCCTCGACAAATACGTAGTTCGTGGCCGTCAGACCGCCGCCGTCGATGGGGTAGTGGCCGGGCTGACTGCCGGCTGCCGCGGTCGTGGTCCAAACCAGGGTGCCAGCGGTGGCATTGGCCTGGGTGTCGGCCAACACGAATCCGCTCAATGTGCCGGATAGGCCTGATGGGGTCTGTCCGGCAGTGAAGGTTGCCGCTGCCGCGGTGTAAGTCAGCGTCGCCGGCGTGATGTTCGCGACCAGGCCCAGCGGCTCGGTCAGAGTGTAGTTACCCGCGCCGGGACCCCCGAGACTATCGCTCGCCGTGACGGCAATGCCGGTGCCGACAGTCTTCGATGCGAAGCTGCCCACTTGGGTCAAGGTCACGGTGTCGCCGCCGAAGACGCCTAGCAGAGTTCCGCCCGTCAGGGTGGCGGCCGTGCTGCCGTTATAGACCTTATTGCCCGCCGCCTCGCTGGTCACGGT